>Ga0102947_1000402_pt1 | contig 15710 bp, 12 predicted proteins | sample SalPon2A_A_D2_MG_FD_78210 | JGI IMG/M metagenome (GOLD analysis project Ga0102947, IMG submission 78210) | Soil microbial communities from South San Francisco under conditions of wetland restoration - Salt Pond MetaG R2A_A_D2_MG | ecosystem: Environmental > Terrestrial > Soil > Wetlands | place... | reverse complement strand
TCATCGAAAGCACGGTTGCCCTCGAAGTGCACACTGGAAATGAGGAGCGGCTGTGCCAGGGAATCGGCCCCAGTCTGAGCCTGCGCCTCGACTGCCACCAAGGAAAATGCCAGCAGCAATAGCAAACAAAGAAGGCGTGAACCCATAGGCCCACGCCTTGCCCTAAGCAATAGTCTTTCCAAGAGCGACAGCCTGCTCATCGCGCACAAAAGGCCCTTATGCATAGAAAAGCAGGTGTTCGTATGCCGCACCCTGTTTTCCTGCCGAGGCGTTACTCGTCCTCGTAATAAAAGTCTTCGTCGGCCGTAGGAAAGTCCGGCCATATCTCCTCAATGCTTTCGTAAGGTTCCCCCTCGTCTTCCAGATCGCGCAGGTTTTCAACGACTTCCAGGGGCGCTCCTGTACGCTCCGCATAGTCGATAAGTTCGTCCTGGGTTGCGGGCCAGGGGGCGTCTTCCAGGTGCGAGGCCAGTTCTAGCGTCCAATAACCCATGATGTTGACTCAAACGTGTTCGTGCAACGAAAGTGGTAGTGCGCTTGTGCATAGCGCGATGGCAGGCACGATAGCACGTCTACCTGAGAAAAGCAAGCCGCTTTGAGAAGGCTTCGAGAAGAACGTGCTCGACATGTGGCTACCCGGTTTCTCTTTCTTCGCCCAAAGAAAACGCGGGTTCCCCAAAAAGAGAAACCCGCGTCATTTTCAGCAAGGTGTATCAGGTTAGTCAAGCGAAACGGTTGAGTTCTCAGAAGCCCGCTGCAACTCTTTGAACTGACGGGGCGTCATGCTCGGCGCGAAGAAATAGATGGGATTCAGACCGCGTCCACTCAGGTCGTGGACTTCGTAATGCAGGTGCGGTGACTTGGACAGGCCCGTGTTACCGCTGAGGCCGATGAGGTCCCCCCTTTTAACGCGGGTGCCCTCCTTGATGCCTTTGGGGATCTTGGAAAGATGGGCGTAGAGCGTTTCGTAGCCCGCCTTCGGATGCTGAAGCACCACGTTGATGCCGTACCCAGATGTGCGTCCAGCGCGGGTGACCACGCCATCGCCGGTGGCATAGACCGGCGTACCCGTACCGACGAGGATATCGACCCCTTTGTGCATGCGGGTAATTTTCAAAATCGGATGGTGGCGCATGCCGAAGCCAGAAATCACTTTGCCATTGGCGGGCAGAATCGCGGGCATCTGTGCCAGCCAGAGTTCCTGCTCCCCTACTGCCTGCGTCAGTTCGCGGTAGCTGGCAGTCTGCAGGTTGATCTGCCGCTCAATCTCGTCGAGTTTGTTGGTGGTCTCCCGCAGCAGATCGGCGGTCGGCGTACTGAACCGGCTGAACTTGGCATAGGGATCGGTACCACCAACGCCCATCTGACGTACATCTTCAGGAATGGGATCTGCCTGAAGCAGCTTGCGATAGATTTTCTGGTCCGATTCCGAGAGGGCTTCGAGTTGGGCCGATACGCCTTCGATGCGCTCGCGGGTGTACTGAAGCTGTTCCTGCAGGGCTTCGTTCTCGGCTTCCAGTGCCAGTTCCTCGGGCGAGTTCGTCATCTGGTCCAGCCCCATCGCGAGCACCAACGCCAGCATCAGGGCACCGACCGCCATGGCCGAATACTGCACATACACTTTCCGAGAGCTGGGCTTTACCTCGACGAAAGAACACGTCTCGTGGTCGTAGTGGTAATATCGATTCTGGGACATAGAGCAGAGGTTAGTCAGCGTAAAACATCCGATTCCAGAGGGTGGGGCCAGACAGCGGAGTGGTGGGGATGCAGCATGTTTGCGGGCGACCGCCTTGCATAAAAGACCCTTTCCACATGAGCACTGGATGAAAGGTTCTGTGAAAAGGGTTTTATCAATGGGTCTTGAATATAGCCGAAGACCCAGGGTCTGTCAACAGGCTCCCTTTCAAAAGCAGCCGTTTTATGACAAAATGCCGCAAAAGCGGTCTTCCTCTATCATCGGCTTGCCGCCTGCTGCTTTAAATCCGCGTCTCAGATTCCTCGCAAAAAAATGACGAATTGCCGGAGGGCAATCTATTGCTACTCGTAATCGTGTTCGAAGTACTCAATGCCGCGCGCCGGAACGGACGAGCCTTTGCTGCTGATCTGCTCGGCGAGTCGTTTGGCGAACACTTCGGCGGGGTCGTAACCGTAATGCCGCAGCAGATGATTCATGGCGATCACCTCACAAATGACGGTGATGTTTTTACCCGGTGTAATGGGCACTTTCACCATCGGCAACGGGACCCCCATGATGTCAAAGCTCTTCTCGACCATACCAAGCCGCGTGTACTCCTCCTCATCATCCCAGAGTTGCATGTTGACGACCACTTCAACACGCTTCTGAAAGCGGATGGCGCGGATGCCAAACATGGCGCGGATGTCTACCAGCCCGAGACCGCGCACCTCCATGAAATGCTGGACGAGGTCCGTGCCCGACCCCATGAGCACCGTTTCCTCTTTCTTGGTAACGATGACCACATCGTCGGCGACGAGCCGGTGCCCACGTTCTACCAGATCGAGCGCCACCTCGCTTTTGCCGATGCCTGCCTTGCCCATCAGCATGAGCCCAATGCCATACACATCCACGAGCGAGCCATGGATGGTTTGCTGCGGCGCAAACTGATCGTGCAGAAAGTCGCGCAGCACCGCGGTGAACTGCGTCGAGGGCATGGGCGTGGTGAAGATCGGTATGTCGGCTGCCGTCGCTCGCTGCACCAGTTCGGGCGATAGCTGGTTGCTTTCGGTGAGGATAATGCAAGGCAGCGCGAACTGGAGCAGGTTGTCGAACGCCTTCAGGCGAGACGCATCGTTGAGGTGACTCAGGTACTGCGTCTCGGTATTGCCAAGGATCTGCACGCGCTGGTAGGTAAACAACTCGATGTAGCCCGCCAGCGCAAGACCAGGCCGGTGGAGGTTGCTCTCGGTCACCTGGCGCTTCGTGGCATCCACTTTGTTGACCGCCTCTACAGGCACACCCACCGTGTCGCGCAACTGCTGCACCATAAAATCGACCGAGATCGACTCCTTCCTGAATATTTTCGGCTTCCGATCCATAAAAAGAGTGGTTTCACGTTCCGGGTTTCAGGTTATTCCATCACCAACCTGAAACCTGTAACATTCTTACGGGACTTCGACGGTTTCGAGCACGCGCTGGATGATGTCCTCGCTGGCGAGCTCTTCGGCTTCAGCCTCGTAGGTGATGGCGATGCGGTGGCGCAGCACGTCGAGGGCGATGGAGCGCACATCTTCGGGCGTGACGTAGGCGCGGTGTTCCAGGAAGGCGTGCGCCCGCGCGGCCAGGTTCAGGTTGATCGTCGCACGCGGCGACGCGCCAAAGTCGATGAGCGGGTCGAGTTCGACGAGGCGGTAGCGACCTGGCTCGCGTGTTGCCACCACTAGATCGACGATGTATTGCTCCACGCGCTCATCGATGTAGAGATCGTTGAGGACGGCACGGGCCGAGAGAATCTGCTCGGGCGTGACGACGGTTCCGACCTCGACTTTCTCCCCCGTACGCGCCATGCGCCGCATGATTTCCAGTTCCTCGTCGCGCGTCGGGTAGCCCACCTTAATCTTCATCATAAAGCGGTCCACCTGCGCTTCGGGTAGTGGATAGGTGCCCTCCTGTTCAATCGGGTTTTGCGTCGCCAGCACCAGGAAGGGCTCTTCGAGCGGAAACGTCGTCTCGCCGATGGTGACCTGCCGCTCCTGCATGCTTTCGAGCAGAGCACTCTGCACTTTGGCAGGCGAGCGGTTGATCTCGTCGGCCAGGATAATATTGGCGAAGATCGGCCCTTTTTTGATGCTGAAGCTGCCTTCGTTCTGGTTGTAGATGAGCGTGCCGAGCAGGTCGGCAGGCAGCAAATCAGGCGTAAACTGGATGCGCTGAAACCGCGTCCCGATGGCTCCGGCCAGCGAGCTGACGGTCAGCGTCTTTGCCAGCCCCGGCACACCTTCGAGCAACACATGCCCGGCCCCGAGCAATCCAATCAGCAGGCGCTCGACCATGTAGCGTTGCCCGACTACCACACGGCCTATCTCGGCCATCAGGTCATCGACAAAAGCGCTCTCCTGGGTAATGCGTTCGTTGACAACCGCGAGATCAAACTGGTTCATGCACTCGTTTTGTGTTTGGCTTGGAAAGTTCGGTCTGGCAAATCGGGAAAATACGATTTACGAATGTCGAAGTACGGTTGATGACGATAAGAAGTTGAGAATGATCGAAAGACGTGAGGGTAAAAGATAGAAAAAGACAAGATTTGCTATACTCGATCTTTTTCAATCGACAATCGCAAACCCCCAATCCCTTACACCACCATCATCCCCGGCTTGCGCCCAAAGCGACGCTCGAAGGTGGCTTCGATGCGATCGAGGCAGGCGGGCACAACAAACGGTTTGCCCAGCACGAGCACGCAGCCGCCGCGCCCGGTGGCACACGCGCCGTACATCCCCTCCAGACTCATCGCTTCGACCTGTTCCACCACGAGATCGACCTCCTCGTTGGTCTGCCCCCAGTCATCCCGCAAGGAGGCGTGGGACATCAGCAGCATCGCGCCGAAGAGTTGCCAGTCTCTACGGCGGGCGGCGACGACCAGTTTCTGCACGCGTCGGTTTTCCGTAACCAGATGGCGCAGCACGGGCTTGAGGCGACGCGGCAGCACCTGCAAGGCCCGCTCCAGGTCGCGATGCTCCAACTGTTGCAACGACACCAGGTCAGGAAAGCCTTTTTCCCGAAGCGCCACCAGCGTCTGCTCGGCGCGGTCCCGGCGCTTCTGATGGAGGGCTACATCGGATCGCTGGCCCGTTCCCACATCGACCAACCCCCAGCCCAGCACTTTGGGGGAGGGGGCTTCCAGCGGCATGTGCTCATCGGTCGAAGTGTCGGCCAGCACAAATTGCTGGGCCGTTTCCGCTTCCGATGCCATCAAAAAAGCTTTGCTGAACGGCAACGTGGTGCTGGAAGCAATGATATGGCACAACGCAGGCAACAGGTCCCTCGTGCTGTCAGGCAGCGCCAGCAAAGCCTGCAACGCCCGCGTCGTCGCCATGGTGAGCGCGGCCAGGTACGCATCCATGCAGCCAGGCGGCATAGTGCTAACGACCGCGACATCTAGCCCTTGCCCGGGAGCCAGATGCTGCACGACCTGCATGGCGACACGCACCCACACCGGCTGGTTTTCCTTTTCGGCCACGTCCATCACCCAGCGCGTCTCGTCCCCTTCAAAGCTGATCTGCACCTGATCGTCTTCCCGAATTTGGACGGCCACAGCGGTGCCTTGCTCCAAAGGCATCAGCACGGCATAGCCGTCGGCGTAATGGGAGTGCCCGGCCAGCAAGCCGAGGGCTCCGTGTGCGAAAGCCGCTTCGGCAGCCCGATTTGCCAGGCCGTAGCGCGTCTCCAGCAACCGCCTTGCCCACGCCGTATGCTGCTCGGGCTGCAACGCCTCACGCTGCTGCATCCGGTCGAGCGTCTGCAAGTACGGCTTGATAAACGGCGGCAGTTCAGGCCGCTCGGGAAGCAATGAGTCAGCAGGCATAACAACAAATCCCAGACTAAAAAACCCTGCAACGATACGGAGAAGCAACCGACATGGCAAGCACTTTATCTGCCCACCAGGCCACGGCTGCCTTCTATACAAAGAAGCGACAGTCTACATGTATCCAGGGTTGAATGCTGCAAAGCGGCTATATTTCGGCGAGATTTTATAGAGAAAGTGTATCCTGGTGTCCGTTCATCGGTTTTGAAAGGCGTGTTTATTTCAGTACGTTCATTTTGCTTGTTCCCCCACTCCCGGTAGTATTGCATGCTGTCTTTCTGGAGCCGCCTCGCGCACTGGATCCTGCGTCACCGCCGCCCTATCCTTTTGGCGATAGGTGCCATCACGCTAATCCTGGGCTATTTTGCCACACAGATCAAAAGCGATCACACCGCTGGCCAGTTTGTATCGACGGACTCCAAGGTCTACCAGGATTTCGAGCGGGCCAAGAAAATTTTTGGGGAGAGCCAGACGGTGCTCTATCTCGTCTTCCGCGATGTTGATCCGTACGCCCCTTCTTTTCTGCAAGCGCTGGATTCGCTGAACCAGGACATCGCCGCGCAGGAAGGCGTAGAACGGGTGCTGAGCCTGGCAAATGTGCCATATCTCGTGCGCGACAGCACCGGCATGACTGCCCGTCCCCTCTACGTTCATGACCTGCCCGCACGAACCCTGCGCCAACGTATTCAGGGACAGCCGTTTCTTCACGGGCTGCTCCTCGCCGACGACAGCACCACCACGGCGATGCTGGTGAAGATCGAAAGTGCGTTCAACAATACGCCGGAGCGCATCGCCCTGGTCAACCACATTGAAGCAGCAGCGCAGCACCTGCCCGGCGAAGTGGCGCTGGCCGGATTCCCCTATCTGCGCACGGCCTATGCCCAGCGCATCACCCGCGAGGCACCGCTCTTCACGCTGCTGGCCCTGCTCATCTCCCTCGTCGTGCTCTATCTCACCTTTGGCAGTTGGCGCGCTGTCACTTTACCGACACTCATCGTGGGCCTCGGCATTCTGTGGACACTTGGCCTGATGGCCCTCTTCGATCAGCGGCTCAATATCGTCTCGTCGGTGCTGCCAGCGCTGCTGGTGATTATCGGCATGGCGAATGTCATCCACCTCTGCACCAAGTTCATCGACCAGTATCAGACCCTCGGCGACGCTGAAACAGCCCTCGTAGAAATGATCCGCACAGTGGGACTGGCTACATTTTTGACATGCCTGACGACGGCCATCGGCTTCGGGGTGTTAACGCTATCAGGATCAGCCTTGCTCTCACGGTTCGGCTTGATGGCGGCGGTCGGCATCATGCTACTCTACGTCCTCTCCATCACGCTGACACCGATCGCGTTTGTAGCGTATCGTCCCTCAACACGCAGTCAGACACCGCTCGCCACCCATGGCGGCATGGCGTGGTTCTTTGGCAAACTGGCCGGGTTCACCAAGCGGCACAGCATCGGGGTGCTCGTCGGATCCGGCGTGCTGGTGCTACTCGGCATCGTCGGCATCACACGCATTTCGTCTGATCTCTATGTCTTCTCCGATTTCTATGAAGACGACCCGCTCCGGCAGGATCTGGCGGTGTTCGAGCAAGCCTTCGGCGGCGTGCTCCCCATGGAAGTGGTCATCGAATCGAAAAAGGCTGGGCAGTTTCGAGCGCTCCCCAACCTGCGCCGCGTCGAAAAATTAGAACGGACGTTGCAGGATCTGGAGCCGGTGGGGACCTCACTTGCCATCAGCGACCTTGTGAAGCTGGCGAATCAGGCCTATTTCGGCGGCAACCCCGCGACGTACCGCCTGCCCTCTTCCTACGAATTGCCTTTTCTGCAAACCTCGCTGCAAGGGTTTCTGGACCAAAAAGGCAAAAGCTCGTTCGTCAGCAACCTGCCCATCTTTGTGGACTCCACCTTCAGCGTGACGCGGGTGTACCTGGGCGTGACAGACATCGGCACCACGCGGATGAATGCCCTGGCCGACACCGTGCTGGCCGAAACGCGGCGGATTTTCCCAACAACCGACTTCGACAGCTACGTCACCGGCACGGCCATCCGGGCCACCCGCTCGGGCGAAAACCTGGTGACCAACCTGATTGTGAGCCTCGCTGTGGCACTGGTCGTCATTTCGGTGCTGATGGCGCTGCTGTTTCGGTCGGCGCGGCTGATGCTCATCAGCATCGTGCCCAACCTCATCCCGCTGGTCGTCGTTGGCGGCGCGATGGGTTTTACGGGCGTCATCCTGAAACCCTCCACGGCGCTCATCTTCTCCATCGCCTTTGGCATTGCCGTGGACAGCACTATCCACTTCCTCGCCAAATACCGCCTGCACCGCAACGCGGGCGAGCCGCTAGAAGCATCGGTGGCAGCGACGTTGCGCGAGACGGGCAAAGCCATCCTGTTCACCTCCGTCGTGCTGATGGGTGGCTTCCTCGCCTTCACGCTCTCCAGCTTCGGCGGCACGGTCAATATGGGCGCGCTCACTGCTCTCACGCTCGGCATGGCGATGGTGGCTAATCTGCTCTTGCTGCCCGCCCTACTTTACCGCTTTGGACCACGTTGAGAAAGGGTGAGGGGAAGAAAAGGAGCGGGCTTGCGCTGGCGGCGTTGCCTTGTTTGGTGCTATTCGCTGTTCGAAAAGATTGTAGATGGAGAATAGAAAAAGAGATGTGGTATCGATCTTCAATCTTTGATCCTTACTTCTCAAATCCTATCCACTATCCCCCCCTCTCTCCCTTTCCCATACCATTAGCCTCATACATTTGCTGTGGCAAGACTTCATTTAGATTAACCCCACCAACGACGCCGAAGTCGAGGGTACGAATGGGGAAGGGAATGGTAATACCACCCTCGTCAAAGGCCCGCTTGATGCGCTTGATGCCATCGCTCTGCGCCTTGAGAAAATCGGGCTGCTTGTGGAAGTCGATCCAGAACGCGATGACGAAGTTGATCGAACTGCCGCCAAACTCCTCGTAGAAGAGCGCCACCGCTTGGCTGGTATCACGGTATTCGAGGCCTTCGATAGCTTCGATGGCGAGCCGTTCGGCCTTATCCAGATCGTCCCCGTAGGCCACGCCGCACCGCAGATCGACACGTCGCTTGCCGAGGCGGCTGTAGTTTTTGAGCGGATTCTGAAAGACGCTGCTGTTGGGAATAATCACGAACTGCCCCTGGAACGTCCGCATCTGTGTAGACCGCAGCGTGATTTCATCGACGACGCCAAAAAAATCGTTGGTCTCAATGATATCGCCCTCACGGAAAGGCCGCCGAATAGAGAGCAGGATGCCGGACATAAAGTTGCCTGCGATGTCCTGAAATGCGAAGGCCAGCGCCAACCCGATGATCCCGGCTCCACCCAGCAACGCCGCCACCGTTTGATCGAGACCGAGAACACCCAATGCAATGAAAACCCCGGCGGCGAGGATGGCGACATACGCCGTGGTGCTGAGCAATTTGTTGAGTTGGGTGTAGGACGACAGGCGGTCCATCCCGCGCCGTACCAGCTTGCGCCCCAGCCGAGCCACCAGCCAGAACAGGACGACGATAATGACAGCTACCACCAGATTCGGCAGCAGTTCAATGAAACCTGCTCCCCAGCTTTCCAGCTTATTGAGGATGGTTTCCAAAGGATTATCCAGGGCCTGCGCCGCCGCAGCCTGGGTTGTATCGGCGGCAGCGGTGGTCTCTTGCATCATGATCGGGCGGAGGCTCGTTGGAGAAATAGCATAACAAGGTGGACCTCTCTCAAGCCAACCGCAAGCCGCAAAATCCACGTTGCGGTTACATGATGCCGTTTTACGCGCTCCCATCCAATCCTCAGGTAAGCCGCTCCCCTGATTCCAGCGCATAGCCGTTCAGAAAATCGATGGCTTCCATGCGGCGGCGGCCCTGCTGCTGCACTTCCAGGATATCGACGGCCCGTTCGCCACAGGCCACTACCAACCGTCCGTCCGCGTCCATCACTTCACCCGGTGGACCACTTCCCTCGGCCTGTTGCGTGCGGTACACTTTGAGCAACGTCTCGCCATGCATCGTCCAGGCTCCGGGATACGGGGAGAGACCACGCACATGATTGTGTACGTCGGCGGCAGATCGCTCCCACGGGATGCGACAGTCGTCGGGGAAGATTTTGGGGGCGGGGGTGGCAAGCGTGTCGTCCTGCGGTTGCGGCGTGGCCTTGCCCGCTTCGATGCGCTGGACGGTTTCGAGCACGGCTTCGGCTCCGAGGTGCATCATGCGGTCGTGCACCTCACCTGCCGTCTCGTTCGGCCCGATGGACATGCGCCGCTGCAAAATCATCGCGCCTGTATCGACTTTCTCCTTGAGGAAAAAGGTCGTGACACCTGTTTCCGTGTCGCCCTCCATCACTGCCCGGTTGATGGGCGCGGCCCCCCGATACCTCGGCAGCAGCGAGCCGTGCAGGTTGAACGCGCCGAGCCGGGCCTGGGTGTAAACAGCAGGGGGCAGAATCTTAAACGCCACCACAACCATCACGTCCGGCTCTAGCGCCGCCACGGCCTCGGCAAAGGCCGGGTCCTTTACCGACTCGGGCTGCAAGATCGTGTCGATGCCCAGACGTTCAGCGGCTTTTTTCACCGGCGTGGGCGTCAGCTTCTGGCCGCGCCCACGCGGACGGTCGGGCCCGGTCGCAACGGCTATAGGCATATAACCATTTTCGGCAAGAATCTCTAGCGAAGGCACCGCAAAGTCGGGCGTGCCCATGAATAAGATGCGCATGGTTTTAAAGCTATCAGCTTTTAGCTATCAGCGATTAGCCCAAGATAGACAAGCTGATAGCTGATAGCTGACGGCTGACTGCTAATTCCCTACAAAAAAACGGGGCCCTCGCTGTGAGGCACCCCGCCGGCATGCTATAAAAACAGCTTGTTTCTTATCGAATACGGTTGAAATCGTCCCAGATGGGTGTCAGGCGTTCGTAGTCGCCGAAGCCGGTCTTGTCGACAAAGATAATTTTGCGCTGAATGCGGTTGTAATACCAGACTTCATACGGCTCGGTATTGTAGTTGTACGGGTGCCGCTCGATATGGTCTGGTTCTCCGAAGCTGACCAGTACCTGCCCTCGATCCGTCTGCCAACCCGGCACGCCGCCTCCAAATCGCTGGTTGGCTGCCGAAATGCGGTAGTAGAATTCTTCCATCTGCTCATTGCGCAGCGTGCCCGGCGTCGGGTCGCGGCGCTCCCAGAATTCCTTGAACCGCTTGAGCCGCTCATTGTAGCTGTCCGCAGCTTTGATGCGGTCCAGATCCTTCCTTTTGGCAATGTAATGCAACTGCTCAATGGCTTCATCCAGGTTGCTGAGGTGGTCCGTCAGTCCACTCCACGAGGCGGAGAAGATGCGTTCAGACTCATCCAGTAGACGTCCGTTTTCATCTTCCACCCGCACCCGCACCAGGTAGTCGCCCACCTTGATGTCTGTCACGGGCAGTTGGGAAATAATCTGGTGGCGTCCTCGCTGGAAGTTCCGGGACTCGGCGTCCGTATACACCGCCGGCACAGGCGCATCTTCATCTTCCTGCTTCAGTCCGAGGAGCGTACGGCTTTTCCGAATGAACGCACTGGGCCGCTTCCGCAAGGGTACGATCTCGCGCAGGATCTGCACATTTTGGGCGCGGTCCGCATAAATCTCGTAGAACATCTGGAAGGTGGACTGCCCCGACGACAGATGGTCGCTCACATGCGGGAAAATGGTTTTTGTCTCTGCGTCGTAATCATCGAGCAGCAGCAGATCGCTCAGCGCGAGAGACGGGGACAGGTTGCGCACCTCCACAGGTAGCTCCTGGACGTACGACTGCTCGGTGTTCTTATCGGTGAGTTGAAATTCGAGCAGGTAGCGCCCCGGCATCAACCGGACGGCGTGGGTGGTGTTGTCGTAGCCGACCTCCGCCTGGGTCTGGTAGAAGGCATCGACCGTTGCGGTGCTTTCCCAGATTTCCGATGTGACAAGGGCTCCGCGTCGGTTGCGATCGTCGAGCTTGTAAATCTCGGTGGTAACTTCGTAGGACGCCTGAAAACCGCCAGAGGTGTTGATAAACGTGAGATTGGAATACGGAATACGGGTGTAGAGATCGAGACGGGTCTGCATAGAGGTCGCATTAATACGCATGCTGACAGCATCGACCTCAAACTCAGGCACCGGACTCTGCGCAAACACCGGCCCAGAGAGGCTTCCCAGTAGCCCCACAACCAGCAACAGACAACACACCCATGTTGCCCGGTTCTTATAGTATCTTTGTTTCATGAACACGACCTCTGCAAACGTACCCTCTGTCTTCTGATTTCCAGGCACACGTGGCGCGCTGGCATCCACTGCACTGGTATATGCTACGCATGAAAACCGCTTTTTCGCAACCCATGCCCTGTTTTTTGCATGGTCACTCTCGGGACCGTCGTCAATATGCCTCATTAAAGGCTAGGGTGCCCGAGGCAAATGGCGTTCCGTTGAATTTATGCGGCGAATGGTAGCGCAGCCCCTGTGAGCCGAAAACAGGCGTGTCAGGAGCCAACACACCCTTTTTTCTATGCCACGCAGCATCTGAGGTGCGAGGTCCGATACGTACAAAGATCTTACATTCTAGCCTGCTCGCTTGCTGACAAACAGCAGGGCTCCCAAAGATGAGATTTGCTTCCCTGAAAAGACTACGGACGAACGACAGTAGGACGCTGCCTTTTCGTCGTTTGGCGTCCCACCTACTTAAAGAGCGCCTCGACGAAGCCCTGCCGGTCGAAGACTTGCAGGTCGTTGATGCCCTCGCCGACACCGATATATTTGACAGGGATCTGGAACTCGTTGGAGATGCCGATAACGATCCCCCCTTTGGCAGTGCCGTCGAGTTTGGTAAGCACGAGGCCGGTCACATCTACGCTTTTGGTAAACTCTTCGGCCTGTCGAATGGCGTTCTGCCCGGTGGATGCATCGAGCACGAGCAAAACTTCGTGCGGCGAGCCCGGCACCTGCCGGTCCATGACGCGCTTGATCTTGGAGAGTTCGTCCATCAACCCGCCCTTGGTGTGCAAGCGCCCGGCGGTGTCGATGAGCACGACATCCACATGTCGGCTGTTGGCAGCGGCGAGGGTGTCGAAGGCCACAGCTGCCGGATCGGAGCCGTGTTTCTGCTTAATGATCGGCACGTCGGCCCGGTCGGCCCACACATCGAGTTGCTCGATTGCGGCGGCGCGGAACGTATCGCCTGCGCCCAGCAGCACGCTCTTGCCCGCCTCCTTGTAGCGGTGCGCGATCTTGCCGATGCTGGTGGTTTTGCCAACGCCATTAACACCCACCACCATGATGACATGCGGCTGGTTGGGCAAGGGCGCGTCGAAGTCCGCCGGACGGTCGGGGGCATGGTCGAGCATCAGCCGGGCCACCTCGTCGCGGATGAGCGCGTTGAGTTCGGAGGTCGAGACGTATTTGTCCTCGGCTACCCGCGCCTCGACCAGCTTGATGATATCGAGTGTGGTATTGACGCCTACATCGCTGGTGACGAGGATTTCTTCGAGGTCGTCGAGCGTCTCGTCATCAACCGTGTCTTTGCCCCGCATGAGGCGGTCGAGTTTGCCGAAAAAGCTGGTGCGGGTTTTCTCCAGCCCTTCTTCGAGTCGTTCCTGATCGTCGGTCCGCTCTTTTTTCTTGAAGCGATCTAAAAAAGCCATCTATTGGGAATGAGGAAATATTCTTGAGAAGGTCGGTTCAGGGTTCAAGATTACTTGTATTGAACGTCAAAATCCAAAACCCAAAATCCGCAACGACATCATCCTTCCGGCTGCACGGAGGCAACGGTGCGTCCGCCTTCGCCATCAAGACCAGCGACGGACGGCAAGACGCCCATCCGCCACACCCGGATGAACCGCAGGATGTAAAGCACGAAGGCATACCCCATCAGCACCGTGGTGATCCAGAGACATACCTGCATAACAGGCGGATCGGCTTTTAGCAGCGCGGCCAGCACCGTCACGGACAGTGCCGTCACGGCTACCTTTCCCCACCAGATACTCATCAGCACCTCCCCTGTGCGCCGGGCGATGAGAATACCGCCGACCACAATGACCGCGTCGCGGGCGATGATGAGGCCGAGGAACCAGAGCGGCAACGTCGGCCCCGCCTCGGGCGAGCGAAACACGAGCGCCACGGTAATCGCGGCTGCCGCAAACTTATCGGCGACCGGATCGAGCACCTTGCCCCACTCGGATACCGTATGCGACCAGCGCGCCACACGCCCGTCGAAAAAGTCGGTCAGCATGCCAACGATGATCAGCCCGAACACCCACAGGATCGGCCCGTCCACCAGAATCAGGTAGGTAATGGGCACAACCAGCACCACCCGAGACAGGCTGATGATGTTGGCCGCGGTCCAAAACGTTCCCAGGTTCTGGGTCACCCCTGTATCGGGTGCCCGTTGCACGTTTGACATGATTCACTAACCGATCACTATATCTTGCTTCTTGATTTGCAAGATACGCACGATGCCGCGATTGGTTTATTAAGATTCCGGGGTGAGTCTTGGAACTTACGAGGCTACGAGCCCAAGAGAAGACGATGAACCCAAACATCATAGACTCATAGGCTCGTAGTTTCACAGGCTCTCACCCCGAATGCACAAAGGTAAACGCGCCGAGCTTATGATCCTCCTTGAATAGCTTATAATCTCGATACAACCGTTTGGCCGCCGTCTTGGCGAAGCGGGTGATATCATCCACGAAAATATCCGGGGAGATTGATGATAGAATACGCTTTTCGGCATCGCCTTCCATGATGCCGGTGTCTTCATCCGAACGGGCGTGGGTCTGAGCGAGGGTTTTGCCGCAGATGCGAGCATACGTCTTCATCTCCGATACGTCGAGATCTTCCAGATCAATATCGTCTTTGAAGGGACTACGCTCGCGGACGAGGAACGGTGTGCCATCTATTTCGGCCCGCCCGTAAAAAGGATCGCCCCCCGCGAGATGCACCCGTTGCGCTTTCACGATCTGTTCGGCTTCGTCGGTGTCGGTATCGGGGTCGTCGGGGATGAGACCGCGCAGGGCTGAGGTGCGGGCTTGCTTGAGTTCCAGGATAATGTCGCGGTCCGCGCCGCCTTCGGGCCCTTCGATGAGCACCCAGTAGCGGTTGAGGCCAAGGCTGGCCGTCCCACTTCCTTTCTTCACCGCTACATCCTTGACGTTGAAAAAGTCGTCGTGCCGGGTCTTGGTCTCTATGTCGTTCTCTTTGACGTAGTTGTCAACGAGGGCCTGGAAGTCGGCGATGTGCTTCGAGTGCGGTAGGATTTCATCGGAGGGGATGAATTCCTCCTTGTCGAGGTTGATCTTATCTTTCAGAAACGCCTTGCGCGTTTCCATCGCTGATTCGAGCAGATCGCGGATCATGTCGGGGCTGTTATCCAGCCGCCACTGGTGCCACTTCTCGCGGTCGTCCTGGACAAATTCGATCAACCCATCGACGTAGCCGCGCACCCAGGCGCGCACCACCTTGCGCCGCTTCTTTTTCTTGAACCCGTTCAGCTCGGTAGCAATCCAGAAGCCCAGCGCCCCGCGTTTGACATCGAAAGAGAACGGCGCGAAACAGGCTTCGTCGAAGTCGTTGACCCCGAAGAAAGGCGCGCCGTCCTCGTTGGGCATCACGCCGAAGTTCTCCGGGTGAATATCGCCGATGGTGAAAACGGTGGGCAGGTGGGCGTCAGTCCCCGCATAATCGCGGTAGTAGAGCAGCGCGGTTCCACGAAAAAACTGAAAGGCGTCCTCGGCCAGTTTGTCAAACTTGGCGTCGGCTCCTTCGGGGTGGTTCTGAATACGGAACTGGTGGTCTTCGCGGAGCGTGCGCCGTATGTAAAATCGTCGCTCGTACTTCGGCAACAGCAAGGGGGGTACTAATACCTCCCCCTTGGCACGGCGGCGGGCAAACTCATGAAATGCCTCGGAGCGGTCAACATCTTGGGTACTGGGGCCTTGCAGTATCAGCATGATCTTTGCAACAGGTGAAGACGAAATGATGGATGTTATACTGTTGCCCGGTTGCAGGAGATGCCCGAATCTCGTAATACTTCTTACTGTTGCACGATGCGTGTTTCGTGATCACAAAATACCGGCTACAGCCCCCTACTCAACACAAACCCTATGCTCTGGCTTCTCCTTTTCGGTGCCTGCTTCGTGGTTCAGATGGCCTACTGGG
>Ga0102947_1000401_pt1 | contig 15721 bp, 16 predicted proteins | sample SalPon2A_A_D2_MG_FD_78210 | JGI IMG/M metagenome (GOLD analysis project Ga0102947, IMG submission 78210) | Soil microbial communities from South San Francisco under conditions of wetland restoration - Salt Pond MetaG R2A_A_D2_MG | ecosystem: Environmental > Terrestrial > Soil > Wetlands | place... | reverse complement strand
GGTCTTTCTTTAGCCTTAAGAATTATATCTTCAACCAATTCATCAACTTGTGAGGTTTTAGGCTCTTCTTTAGCAGAAACATAAATAAGTCTATCTTGATAAGCTAACGGTATTCTTGACGTTAACCAAGAATTACCTCTAAACACATCATCAACCAAAAAAATAAATGGTGCATTAACATTAAGTCTATTTGGGGAAATAATTTCATTTAATTGATTAAAACTACCTCTACCAAAAACAACTCTTGGTACCATTGGGATGTTTTTATAATTCATTCAATTCATTCTTTTTGCAAAAGGTAAAAATACCACATTTTAAATTTTACTGGTTTAAAAAATCTTGAAATTTTTCTACAAACAAGCTAATATGATAACCATCAACCAAAGCATGATTAACATTTATAGAAACATTCATTTTTAAATTATCATTTTGTTTTACTGCTTTACTAAATGACAGTTTTGGAACTGATATACCATGTTTTGAAAATGGCTCTTTGTGTCCGGTAAACTGAAACCAAGGCATGGCAGAACAATAAATACAATTCAAGTCTTCTTGTTCTGGAAACAATTCATCAGAACTATTGATTCTTTGTTTTTCTTTTTCAAGATTGTTTAGAAAAACCTTAAGGTTTTCATCAAACTCAACAAACGAAAATCCAAAGGTTTTATCATCTCTCATGATTGTTGGAGATGCATGAATAATTTCATATTCTACAACTTGATTATCAATAATTCTATATTTTAAACTTTCTATAGAATTAATGGCTTTCATGCAATCGTGTAAATACTTTCCAAAAAAAGACACCTCGTTTTCTTTTGAAAATTTGTAAGCTCTCGTTACATCAAATGGAATGGTAACTGCAAAACTTGGATCTTCCAAACCATTAAAATGTTGAAAGTGTTGCTTTCTATTCCATGTATTTACGTCTAATATCTTCAATTAATTCAATAGCGTTAAAAGTTCTCTCAAACTGCTTAAGGTTTTAAAGTCCTTTCCATTAGTTTCCTTTTCATTGACCTGCTCATGAACCCAAGTGGTATGAAAGGGCACATGAATAGCATTGGCCTTAAGATTTATAAGTGGTAAAATGTCAGATTTTAAAGAGTTTCCTATCATTAAAAATTCTGAAGGTTTAATGTCCAGATGATTTAACAACTTTGAATAATTTTCCTCTTTTTTATCACTTAAAACCTCAATATGGTGAAAATATTGATTGAGACCAGATTTTTTCAATTTTCGTTCTTGATCCAATAAATCTCCTTTGGTGGCCAAAATTAACCTATACTTTTGCGACAAGGCTTTTAAAACTTCTTCAACACCATCAAGCAATACAACAGGCTTATTTATCATGTCTTTACCAATATTCAATATCTTTTCTAAATCTTGATTTGAAACATCTTTATTTGAAATATCCAAAGCGGCTTCAACCATAGACAAAATAAATGCCTTTACACCATAACCATATAAATCCAGGTTTTTCATTTCAACTTTAAAAAGTTCTTGATCTATTTTATTTGGTGTTTCATAATCAGAAAGCAATTGCGCAAAGGCTTCTTCTGCTTCACGAAAATAGGTTTCGTTCACCCAAAGTGTATCGTCGGCATCAAAGCCAATTACTTTAATATTATTGTAGTTTATTTCCATTCTTTTTTAGCGCGTTCTAAATCTTCCGGTGTATCAATTTCAATACCTTGCACATTGGTTTCTACCATTTTAATTCGCTTGCCATATTCTAAATATCTTAATTGCTCTAATTTTTCGGAAGCTTCTAAAGTCTTCATTGGTAATCTATAAAAATCTAGAATAGCATCTTTTCTAAACGCATAAACACCTTTGTGTTTATAATATTTAGCACCAGAACTTTTATCCCTTGGATATGGAATTGGACTACGTGAAAAGTACAGTGCAAAATCTGATTGGTCAACAACAACTTTTACTGTATTTGGATTGTTAATCTCATCTTCATTAGTAATGTGAACCATTAACGAAGCTAAATCAATTTGTTTGTCAACATCTGTTTTAAAAACTTTAATGAGTTTAACAAGTGATTCCTTGTCAGTAAACGGTTCATCTCCTTGGACATTAATAACGATATCAATATCCATATTTTCTACTGCTTCTGCAATTCTGTCACTTCCGCATTCGTGTTCTTTCTTACTCATTATGGCTTTTCCACCATTGCTTATTATCTCATTGAAAATAATTTCACTATCTGTCACCACGAAAACATCATCAAATAAATTTGTGGCTACGGTTGCATTATAAGTTCGAAGGATTACCGATTTTCCACCAAGATCCTGCATGAGTTTTCCAGGAAATCGTGATGCTGCATAACGCGCAGGTATCATAGAAATTATCTTCATTTAGAATAATTTATTTGTCTCAAAAATATAATAAATAATAAAGATTTCAAGTCTTGATTAGTTTAAACTTTTATCAAAATTTAACTTTCAAAAAATTCGTCCTTAAAGCCAATAAGATACAATTTTTCTTGAGCTCTTGTTACAGCTGTATACAACCAACGTAAATATTCCTTGTCAATACCCTTTGGTAAATAAGGCTGCTCAACAAAAACTGTATTCCATTGTCCTCCTTGCGATTTGTGACATGTTATAGCATAGGAAAACTTTACCTGTAACGCATTAAAATGTTTATTGTTCTTGACCTTTAAAAATTTTCTGTAATTACTAGATTCTTTTTCATAATCCTTCATGACTTCCTGATACAATCTATTAGAATCATCATAAGATAATGAAGGTGTTTCTGCCGAAATAGTATCTAGTAACAGCATGGTTTCAAAAGGTCTCATTCTTGGATAATCTACCATACGTACTTTGACCTCGGCAAAAGTAAACCCATACAATTCTTCAATTTTAAAAATCTCGAGAACCTCTAAAATATCACCATTTGCTATAAAACCTGCTTCTGATGTTGGTTTTACCCAGAAATAGTTATTCTTCACCACCATTAAAAAATCACCAGAGGTCAATTCATTCTCATTAAATAGAATCCGGCTTCTTATTTGTTGATTGTACAAATTTGCACGTTTGTTACTTCTTACAATAATAGCTGTCTCTTCATTACCCAAATTACTATAGGCATCATTTATTGAATCCATGATTTCATAACCATCGGTAAGTCTGACTATATCTTTAAAGCCTTTTAAATTAAACCTGAAACTATCAAAGAAGGAGTTTTCAATAGATTCCCTCATATTGGTTGCGTTTATTAAAATGCCTGAATCCTGTTCCTGCCTTACAACCTCGTCAAGTTCAATTGTTGTAACTTCTTTATTATAATGTAAATTCAATGTTTTCTCATTCAGTGCTGGACTTAAATCTAATTTTACTGGTGGTAATTGAGCAGTATCACCAATCAACAATAATTTACACTGATGTCCAGAATAAACATATTGTATCAAATCATCCAGTAAAGAACCATTCTCTAAAAGTTTAGATTCACTAGGAATATCAGGAATCATTGAAGCTTCGTCAACTATAAAAAGCGTATTTTTGTGTTTATTGGGTTGTAAAACAAATTTTACTCCTCCTCCTTTGTCTTTTTTTGGAAAATAAATTTTTTTATGGATCGTAAACGCTTCTTTTTTTGAATAATTAGAAATTACCTTGGCAGCTCTACCTGTTGGAGCCATAAGCACAGCACTTTTTTTTGCTTTCCATAAATTAGTGACAATCAAACTGATAATCGTTGTTTTTCCTGTACCAGCAAACCCTTTTAGCAAATAAGCTTGGTCTTTTGAGCTTTTAAAAATGAATTCTGATAACTGCTGAAGGGCTATATCCTGCTTTGAGGTTGGTGTGAATGGAAATTGTTGATTTAAAAGAGAATAAAATTCTGACGAATTCATTAAATAGGTTAATAATTTAAAATATCTTCAAAGATAGTAATGATTTTTACGTACATTGGTTTTTACGAATAAAAAAAAATTGTAGATTTGCTAAAGTCCATTTGTTAAAATTAAAATAAAAAAATCCTATGTTATCAATAATCTTAATTGTAGTAGCAGTAATTTTACTTACCATTGGTTTAGTTTGGTTGGTAGATAAATTTATCCCTTCAAAATTTAAACCTATTTTAAATATAGTACTTTGGTTACTCATTGCGTTTTTGGGATACCAGACCTTTATGTCTATTTACAAGCCAATTCAATTCAATAAAATTAAGGAAAAGAGATATGCAGATGTAATTGAAAAATTAATAGATATTAGAGATGCACAGCTAGCTCACAGGCAAGTAACAGGCAAATTTTCAGGAGATTTTGACGGACTAGTAAAGTTTATTGATACTGCGCAATTTACCATAACTCAAAGAAGGGACACAACCGTTCTTGATGAAGAAATGACAAGACGCTTTACTGTAGATATGTTTAAGGATTTAGTGATTATTGACACTCTAGGTTTTGTTCCTGTGAAAGATTCTTTATTTAAGAATTCTGATCGTTACAAAACAATGATGAATGTGCCTCATACTGAAAATGCTAAATTTGAATTAAAAGCTGGTGTTTTAGAACAAAACGAGATTAATATTCCAGTCTTTGAGGCCAAAGTAAAAAAAGAAGTTATTTTACATGACCAGGATAAAGATTTAGTCTTACAAGAAAATGAAGTAGTATCTGTAGATGGTGTTAATGGAAATGCTCTTATTGTAGGGTCAATGGACGAAGTTAAAACAAATGGAAACTGGCCAAAAGTTTATGGTTCAGACGAATAATAATTTAGAAATATTAACAAATTTGAGATTGTCCATTCAAGTAAGTTTGAATGGACTTTCTTTTTGTGTTCTAGACGAAAGCACAAATAGCATAACTCATTTAGAACAGATTGGTTTTAATAAAAAGCTAACTCCTTTTGAACTACTGGACAGCATAAAAAATATTTTTAAGAATCATAAAGTTTTAAAAAACACATTCAACACGGTTAACGTAATCTATGTCAATGAATTATCTGCATTAGTACCAAAACCATTGTTTGATGAAGATCATATGGCAGACTATCTAAAATTTAATTCCAAAATACTTAAATCAGACTTTATTGCATTTGATGATATTGCAGCAAACGATAGTGTAAATGTCTATGTGCCCTATGTAAATATTAACAATTTTATTTATGAAAAATTTGGTGCATTTTCATACAAGCATTTCTCTACAATTCTTATTGAGAACATCTTAAAAATTGAAAAAAACACTGCTAAACCTAAAATGTACATTAGTATATCAAAAGTGCATTTTGAAATCATAGTGGTTCAAAAAGGAAAACTGCTTTTTTATAATATGTTCGATTACTCCTCCAAAGAAGATTTTATTTATTACATACTTTTTACAATAGAACAATTAAAACTAAACCCAGAAACCATAGAAGTATTTCTATTAGGAGATATAAACCAAGAACACGAGCTATTTAAAATTGCTTATAAATACATAAGATTTGTAGATTTCGGAAACGTGCAAAGTAATTATTCGTTTTCAGGAGACATAAGCAATAATCATTCAAACTTTGTTTTGTTAAATAGCTTTTAGTTTGAGAATAATTTCAGGTAAATATAAAGGCAGAAGAATAAATGCTCCAAAGAATTTGCCTGTTAGGCCAACAACAGATATGGCCAAAGAAGCCCTGTTTAATATTTTAAACAATCAATTTTATTTTGATGAGATTTCTTCCGTAATAGATTTATTTTCAGGAACAGGAAGTATAAGTTATGAATTTGCATCACGTGGTACAGAAAACATCGTTTCTGTGGATCAAAATTTTGGCTGTATTAAATTTATTAACAAAACATCAAGTGAGTTTGAAATGCCAATACAAACCATTAAGAGTGATGTGTTTAAATTTTTAGAACAAACCCAGCTAAAAGCAACAATAATCTTTGCAGATCCACCTTATGCTTTTTCTATAGATGAATTTTCCAAAATTCCTGAATTAGTCTTTAAAAATAGCTTGTTAGAAAATAATGGTCTTCTGGTTATAGAGCATTCTAAACACACAAGTCTTTCAGAACTACCCAATTTTAATTATTCCAAAAATTACGGCGGAAGTGTCTTCAGTTTTTTTGGTCTATTAATCTCTTAAAAATTTATATTTTTATAAAGTAAGATATTTCTGTATTTCATTTATTTTTAGTAAATTAGAGAACTTATTGACCAACCCTTTTCTTCATTAACTTGATTGTTTTAAGAAGCTATTACTTCAAATAACTATTTCTTATTTATGGTTAACATTTAAATTAACCAAACAACAACTCATGAAAAAATTATTTTTACTTGCATGTTCTGTAATTCTTTTTACAGCATGCCAACAAGAGCAACGTTATTTCTCTGAATCTCCAGAAATTGAAGCTTTAAAAGCCAGTATTTCAGCCTATGAAAGTGGCGATTGGGAAACATGGAAAGCTCAATTTGCAGATACCGCAACAATTTTTCACAATAGTAATAAAGCTTTATCTCCAGATGAATCTATGAATCAACACAAAGCCATGACTGATAATTTTTCATCTTATGGATTTGAAGATGAAGGTTCTTTTATAGAAATGGTCATTGATAAAGACGATGAAACTTGGGTAAATTATTGGGCTGTTTGGACAGGCAAATTAAAAGCCAATGACAAAGAAGTAAGAGTTCCTGTGCATTTAACTGTTCAATATATTGACGGTAAAATTGTAAAGGAATATGGTTATTATGATACTGCACCAATTAATAATGCCTTTGCAGAAATAGAAAAAGCTAACAATATGCCACTTGAAGACAAGGTAATAGATGAAAAAATTAATCATTTTATAACCGATTTCTTTAATAAAAAAGATACTTCAGTAGCAAACGAACTTCTTTCGTCAGACTACGTGAGATTTATAAACGATACAAAAGTCGCTTCTGGTCCTCAAGAACTTGTTGAATATATGAATGCGTACTTTACTGGGTTTTCCGATTTTAATGTAAAGATTTTACATAAATCACCTATTTTCAATAATACGAGATTTGTGCATTGGCAAGTTAAAGGAACAAATGATGGAGAGTTTGCAGGAAATCCAGCAACTGGTAAAAAAATTGTTATAAATGGTTTGTCAAGAATTCATTTTAATGGAGACGGAAAAATTGATGAAGAAAACCTCTTCTTCGATGAGTCTGGAGTTCCTCAACAATTAGCAGACACTTCAAATTAATATATAACTAATTACTCAAACATTATGAAAAAAATCATTTTACTCGGATTTGTATTAATCCTATTTATGGCTTGTCAAGAACCAAAGCCACAACGTTATTTTGCTGATTCTCCAGAAATCGAAACCTTAAAATCTGGCATTACAGCCTATGAGTCGGGCGATTGGGACGCATGGAAAAGCCATTTTGCCGATACAGCAAAAATATTTGTTAATTCTATCAAACCTATGAGTATTGAAGAAAGAGCCAGTGGTTTAGAATCTATGGCAAGTGCCATGTCTTCTTATGGATTTAACCATGACAGAGAATTTATTGAAATGGTCCTTGATAAAGAAGATGAAACATGGGTTTATTATTGGGCTGCTCATAAAGGAACATTTGCAGCAAACGGCAAAGAATTGGTAATTCCAGTTCATTTGGCCGTTCAATTTGTTGATGGTAAAATAGTTGAAGAGCATGTTTACTATGATGGTACATCCATGAATGCAGAATTTGCAGCTTTAGCAGCAGCTGAAGCCGATGAAGAAGCAGAATCAACTGAAGAATAATAAATTATAATTAGCAACTAACTAAAATTATTTATAATGAAAACATTAAAAACAACTTTATTATTAATTTTTATTATATGTGTCACATATAATGTTTCAGCACAGCAAATGTACCAAGTACATGTAGATTATGTTAATCCATCACATTTGGGAGAATACAATGAGGTTGCAAAAGAGTTTACTGATGCCTGTAAAGAACATAATCCTCAAACGAAATGGATTACCGCTACTATGAATGATAACAGATACATGTATGTTAGTCCAATTGAAAATTTTGCAGAATTAGATGCTAACCCTTTCGCAGATATGGCAGAAAAAATGGGTGATGATTTTAGTAATATGTTTCAACGCTTTAATACATGTTACGATAAACATGGAGATTATATTCTCGTTTTGAATAATGAGTTAAGTTATATGCCTGAAGGGATGTCGCAAACACAAGAAGGACAAAACTACAGGAAGTTTTTCTTTCTTTATCACACTCCAGAAAACCATGCAAAAATAAGAGAAGCCATGAAAGGTGTTAAAGAGATGTTTGCTAGTAAAAACTCTCCAGAACATTATAGAGTTTATCATGCTGGATTTGGTACTGATGGCGATTATTATATGGTTGCTATTTCTTCTAAAGATGAGATTGATTCTGCAACAAGAGGTAAAGCCAATGATGAGCTTTTAGGAGAAGAAGCTAAACCTGTCTTCCAGAAGGTTATGCAAGCAACTTCTAAATTTGAAGAATATGATGGCTGGATAAGAACCGATTTAAGTTATTCTCCATCTGAAGAATAAAAGACTATATACAACAAGTGCGACCACATGGTCGCACTTCTGTTTATACAAGTAAATCTATAAGCCGAATTCTGTATCAAGACATTATAGTCCTGACCCTTATCATTTATCTTAATGTGCTGTTACCAACACACTCTAGCTGCCTACCCTCCAACAATCGACCGTGCAGCCCTCAAACGTTGGTATACATGACATTGCACCACATAGAGTTTACCTGATTTCACTACAGCATGACCTGTACATACTTTCTGTTGCACTTTTCCTAGCCTCACGGCTGGTGGCTGTTAACCACTATGTTGCACTTTGGTGTTCGGACTTTCCTCCATTTGCAAAAACAAACAGCGATAAGGCGATCTACTTGAGCGCAAAAATACAATTAATTGTTAATAACTCGTTTTAAATTCAAGACTGATAATTCTTAATTTTAAGCTGAATTTTTAACTTTGTTATTCTAATTTTTTTCAATGGAACATTTTGTAGTATCAGCTAGAAAATACAGACCACAAACGTTTAAAGATGTTGTCGGTCAAACTGCTATTACGAATACACTTCTCAATGCTATTGAAAATAATCATTTAGCTCAAGCCTTATTATTTACTGGACCTCGAGGTGTAGGTAAAACCACATGTGCTCGTATTCTTGCTAAAATGATTAATAGTGATGGCACAGAAAAGGAAGATGAAGATTTTGCATTTAATATTTTTGAATTGGATGCCGCTTCAAATAATTCCGTTGATGATATTAGAAATTTAACAGATCAGGTTCGTATTCCGCCTCAAGTTGGTAAATACAAGGTGTATATTATTGATGAAGTACACATGCTCTCTCAATCTGCTTTTAATGCATTTTTAAAGACGTTGGAAGAGCCTCCTAAACATTGTATTTTCATTTTGGCAACAACTGAAAAACATAAGATAATACCTACTATTCTGTCTCGTTGTCAAATATTTGACTTTAAAAGAATAACTGTTAAAGATGCCAAAAGTTATTTAAAGTATATAGCAAAAGAACAAGGTGTAACTGCAGAAGATGATGCGCTTCACATCATAGCTCAAAAGGCTGATGGAGCAATGCGTGATGCACTTTCCATTTTTGATCGCGTTGTTAGTTTTTCTGGTAAAAATTTGACAAGACAAGCCGTTACAGAAAATTTAAACGTTCTTGATTATGAAACTTATTTTAAAGTAACAGATCTTATTTTGGAAAACTATATTCCAGAATTGCTTATTACGTTCAACGCAACGCTCTCAAGAGGTTTTGATGGACATCATTTTATTTCTGGTTTGGCTAGTCATTTTAGGGATTTATTAGTTTGTCAAAATCCGCAAACCATAGAATTGCTTGAAGTTGGTGAGGAAATTTCCTCAAAATACAAAGAGCAATCCGAAAATGCCTCACAAGAGTTTTTAATACAAGGTATAAAACTGGCAAACGAGTGTGATCTAAACTACAAAACAAGTAAGAATCAGCGATTGCTGGTAGAGTTATGCCTTATGCAACTTGCCTCTATCACATTTGATGGAGAAAAAAAAAATAACAGTTTAAAAATCATTCCGCCTTCATATTTTAAATCAAAAGGAATACAGCCAATTCCAGTTACTATTCCTGAAAAACCTGATACTAAAAGCACTACTAAATTACCAGAAGAAAAAGAAGAAGCAGTTCAGGAATATGAAGTTGAAGAATCGGAGCTAAAATCTGATGATGAGTTATTAACATCAGAAACACTAGTTAAAGAACCACCAAAAATTATTTTGAAAAAGGATCATAAACGTGTTTCAGGGCTGTCTTTGAGTAGTATAAAAACAAAAAAAGAATATGAATTAAGACAAATTGATGTTATTATTGATGAAGAGGATTTGCCTAAAGAAGATTTTACAGAGGAGGCAATGCAAGAGGTTTGGACTAAATATGTTAACTCTATTGAAAAGCAAGGTAAATTCAATTTGGCGTCAATCCTTTCTATTGATAAACCAACATTACAAGGCACAACAATTCATTTAACATTTCCAAATCACACTAATAAAGTAGAGATTGAAAGAAATAAAGCTAAACTTTTAAGCTTCTTAAGAAAAAGACTTAATAACTATAGTTTAGATTTAAGTATAGATGTTAATGAACAATTGGAAAAGCAATATGCATACACTCCAAGAGAAAAATATGAAAAGTTAAAAGAGAAAAACAAACTTATTGACGCTTTAAGAAAAACTTTTGATTTAGATATATAATTCATTATAAATGAAAAGATTACTATTCTTTTTTTTAATTGTAGTACTTACCAACATTAGTTGTGATGGTAGAGACAGAGCACATAAATCTAATCAAGAAGTTTTAAAAGAAAATAAGCTGTTAGATTCGTTTTCGGAAAATACTGTCCACATTCCGGAAACTTATACTGAAATAAAAACAGATACAATTTTAAGTAACGGAACTAAAATTGAAATCAAGCTATATTCTGATATGGATGTTTCGGTTTTAAAAACATTTAAGAAAGACGCAATCCAGTATAAAGAATACTATCGAGACTTTAATGCTCATATTATTGTTTATAAAAATAATTTAGAAATTTTTAATGAGATTATAAACAAAGAATTTTTAAATAACTCATTAGTGGCTTCAGTTAGTTTGCATGATGCTACTTTAAAAAATGTACAGATTGATGAAATGACCAGTTATTTGGATAATTTATTAGTGATTGATTTAACATTTGCAAAACTAGACAATGTTGTAAGTTCAGTTTACAAAATCTATATTGAAGATACAGGAAAGTTCATATTAAGAGAACAACTTAATAAAGAATATGTTTAAATGCTTGGCTTAAAATTACCTACAGACCCTCGTTGGGTAAATATTGTTGAAAAAAATATTGATGAGATACTTACAGATCATGCCTTTTGTGAACAAAAAGCAGCTAGTACAGCAATATCTCTAATTGTTAGTTTTCCTGAATATACAGATCTGGTTAAAGAAATGGTTGCTTTGGTTAAAGAAGAGATTAGTCATTTTAAAATGGTTCACGATAAAATTTTAGAACGTGGCTGGACACTTGGCAGAGATAGAAAAGATGATTATGTAGTTCAGCTTGTGAAATTTTTTCCAAAAGGCGGAAGCAGAACAACACAATTGATACATAGGCTACTATATGCTGCATTAATTGAAGCTAGAAGTTGTGAGCGTTTCAGATTACTTTCTGAAGAATTACAAGATGAAGAACTATCGGAATTCTACAAAAGCCTTATGATTAGCGAGGCTAACCATTATACTATGTTCTTGGGATTTGCCAGACAATATGGAAATAGAAAAGAAGTTGATGCAAAATGGCAACAACTTCTTGAATATGAGTCTGAAATAATGAAAAATCTAGGCAATAAAGAGACTATACACGGTTAAAACTTAAAGCCAAGTCCTAATTGAATATTAGTATTGATAGCTTCAGCAGGTACATAGTCTTCAAAAATATTAGAAAATCCATAAGTATATCTTGCGTCGGCAAATAACTGATGAGAAATTTTAAATTCTACACCTGCTACACCTGAATAAGCAAAGTTTTTTATACCATCTTCTGTTTTATGAACTTTAACACCGGCTTGTGGTCCAGCTGCAAGAGCAAACTTTTCACTTATTCTAAATTTGAATAATACTGGAAGTTGAATATAGTCTAATTTAAAAGCTTCTCGTTTTGCTCCTTCAGCAGAAAATTGTAATTCTGGAGCTAAAGCAATTGTCTTTGATAGGAAATACTCTCCAAAAAAACCAATCATAAAGCCATTTCTGTGCTTATTTTCGTTGATTGGTGTTCCGTCAAAGTCAAGATTTGATATATTGTATCCTGCTCTAACACCATATTTAGCGTCTTGTGAAAATCCGTAAAAAGAAACGCAAAGTAGTACGATTAATAAAATAGTTTTTTTCATAGTTAATAGGTTTGGGCTAAATCATTAGCATCGATTTATGTGTCGAATATAAATTAATTTCTTAAAATGCTGATATTTTTATGTTTAAATGCAAAATTTTACTGTGTATTGCTAGAAATTGTTTTATAATACATACTTTTTATGATACCATCCGCAAGTCCTATTTTAGGAACATAGATATCTTTTGCTCCACTCCACTTCATAGCAGAAAGATAAATTCGCATAGCAGGAATAATAACATCTGCTCTATCCTGATTTAGATCTAATTGCGTTATTCTTTCTTCATAAGAATAACTTTGAAGCGTGTTATAATAGGATGTCAAATAAAAATAGGTTAATGGTTTTCCTAAAGCTTTTCCAGATATTTTGAAAATCTTATTAATGTTGCCTCCTGAACCGATTACATCAATTTTATCATAGGTATTTGTATTTTCTTTAATCCATTTTTCTAACTCAACCCATGATTCATTTTTAACAATATCATTTAACAGCCTTACAGTTCCTATTTTAAAAGACTTTGAAGTAACAGATTTACCATTATGTATGACCGTAAATTCTGTACTACCGCCACCAACATCAACATACAAATAGGTTTTAGAGTTGTCTATGTATGCATGTAAATCTGTTGCAGCAATAATTGCAGCTTCTTCTTCACCTCCTATTATATCAATTTTTATTTGGGCTTCACTAAAAATTAAATTAGCAACCTCTTGACCGTTTGTAGCTTCTCGCATGGCTGATGTTGCACATGCTTTATATTTAACCACATTATGTGTGTCCATTAATAATCTAAAAGCGGTCATGGTGTCTACAATTCTGTGTATGTTTTCTTTTGAGATTTTCTGTTTTATAAATACATCTGAACCTAAACGTACAGGTACTCTAACCAATGAGCTTTTTCTAAATAGCGTTGGTTTTCCTTTATCTTCAATAATATTAGAGATTAACAATCGTACAGCATTAGAACCAATATCAATCGCTGCATATTTTTTTATTGATAGCATACTAACTTTGTAACTTTTTTAAGTAATAATCATAAGTTGCATACTGCGACCTTACTTTAGGCAGATCATTAAGTTTATATTCATTTTTTACAGAACTATTAATCTTTCTTGCTTTAACATTATCTTTCCAGCAAATGTTGAAAGTATCTATTAACTCTTGTTTAATGTTTTCATCAATAATTGGACAACTTACTTCTACTCTATTATCTATGTTTCGAGTCATCCAGTCTGCAGAAGATATATAGACTTTCTTGTTTCCCGAATTTTCAAAAATATACAGCCTTGTATGTTCTAAATATTTGTCTATAATACTTATCACTTCTATGTTTTCACTCATTCCTTCAACGCCAGGAACTAAACAGCATATACCTCTAACTATCATTTGTATCTTAACACCAGCTCTACTTGCTTCATAAAGCTTGTCTACCATAGTATAACTTGAAATACTATTAAGCTTTAGTCTTATATTAGCAGTTTGACCCAATTTTGCATTATCTATCTCATTATCAATAAGTTTAAATAAAGATTTTTGTGTATAATGAGGTGATGTTATGATATGCTTGTATCTATATATCTTATAATTGAATTCAAAAAAACTGAAAACCTTATTTATATCCTTTAAAATACTTTGGTTAGAAGTGAAAAGTGTATAATCTGTATAGAGTTTTGCAGTAGATTCATTGAAGTTCCCTGTACTTACAAAACCATATTTTTTAATTTTCTTTGATTCTTCTCGTTCTATAACACACATTTTACTATGTACTTTAAGCCCTTGAACTCCGAAAAACAAAGTGATGCCTTCATTTTCCATTTGTTCGGCATAATCTATATTGGCCTGCTCATCAAAACGTGCTCTAATCTCTATAGAAACCATAACTTTCTTTCCGTTTTTTGCTGCATTAATAAGCGAACTGGCAACATGAGAGATTTGAGCTAATCTGTAAATTGTAATCTTAATGGTTTTTACCGTAGGGTCTAATGCAGCTTCGCGTAAGAACTTAACAACGTAAGAAAATGTATGATAAGGCGTGTAGATTAAATAATCCTTTTGTGCAATGGCATTAAAAATACTTCCTTCCAGGCTTAATCCTTTTACCGTAAGTCCATTATATGTTTTGTACAATAAGTCATTTCTTCCTAAACTTGGAAAATCCATGTAATCTCTTCTATTATGATAACGTCCTCCAGGTATAATACTATCTGTAGAATCTATTTTCATTTTATTCATGAGATATTCCAACGTACTTTTTTCAATAGTTTGATCATAAACAAATCTTACTGGATCTCCTGTTTTTCGATGTTTTACACTATCAGAAATTTTCTCAATAAAGCTTTTACTAAAATCACTTTCAAAATCTAATTCTCCATCTCTGGTTATTTTTATCATATGGGCAGAGATACTTTTATAATCAAAAATATTGAAAATGTCGTTCAGACAGTACCTTAGCAAGTCATCAAGAATAATAATATAATTATTATCATCTATACTTGGCAAAACCACAAAACGGTCCATTGATTTTGAGATTTCAATTAATGCATAAAGAACTTTACGGTTATTCATTTGCATTTTTACAGCTAAATACGCTGCATCATCTTTGAGGTTTGGTAAGTTGACTGCATCATTTAAAATGATTGTTACTAAAGCTGGACTTACCTTTTGGATAAAATAGTTTTTAATAAACTCGTGATGATCATCTTTTATTTCAGTCTCATCAATAATATATATATTTTCATCCTGTAACTTATTTTGAATATCATCCAAAACCCTTAAGCTTTCGCTTTGAAGTTCTATCACAGTTTTTGTGATAATATCCAAAAGGTCTTTTGCTTTTATACCTCCTAATTCACTTTTACCTCCTTTTCCAGCTTCATCAATTCTCTTTACTGTTGCATATCTTATCTTAAAGAATTCATCCAGGTTATTAGAAAAAATACCTAAAAACCTTAAACGTTCAATTAAAGGAACATTTTCATCTTCAGCTTCTTGTAATACTCTGGCATTAAAATCCAACCAACTAATCTCTCTATTTATATAAATGTTGTTTTTAATCTGCGTTCTTATCATTTTTTGGTTTTGAATCTGTGCAAATATATTTTATTTTTTATGAGTATGAATGGCATTATACTTTATAATAATATTAAAAAATGATATGTAATTTCTTAATGAATTACTCCATAATCAATTTCTAATTTATTGGCTTAATGGTTATTTATGAGAATAAAAAGACTCAAGAAGTTTTGCTTCAGGTTCTTAAATCTTTAGGTATTAATACTAAAGCAGTATGACCTTGAGTTAAT
>Ga0102947_1000400_pt1 | contig 15731 bp, 10 predicted proteins | sample SalPon2A_A_D2_MG_FD_78210 | JGI IMG/M metagenome (GOLD analysis project Ga0102947, IMG submission 78210) | Soil microbial communities from South San Francisco under conditions of wetland restoration - Salt Pond MetaG R2A_A_D2_MG | ecosystem: Environmental > Terrestrial > Soil > Wetlands | place... | reverse complement strand
CAGGAGTACCTGCTGTGGCGGGACCGGGAGCCGGACGCGGAGTAGACCGCAGGTTGCCAGAAGGCGCCTGGTTCCCCGGCGGCCTCAGCCGCTGCGGCCAGCCAGGCGCAGGAGGGCGCAGACGGTCTTGGCGTCACAGATCCCGCCGTCGCCGGCGCGGCGCACCGCCTCGGCCAGCGGCAAGCGGTGCGGCTCCAGCAGCTCGTCGTCTTCCAGGGCCGACTCCCCAGGGGTCAGATCCCGGGCGGCGAACAGCCAGATCCTCTCGTCGGCGGCGCCGGGGGTGCTCCACACCCAGCCCAGCTCCTCCAACTCGCCGGCCCGGTAGCCGGTCTCCTCGCGCAGTTCCCGGCGGGCGGTGGCCGCCGGCTCCTCGCCGCCGTCGATCTTGCCGGCGGGGATCTCCAGCAGCCAGCCGCCGGTGGGATAGCGGTACTGGCGCACCAGCAGGACGTCGTCGCCGTCGTCCCCCGGCAGCAGCGGCACGACGGCGGCGGCACCGGCGAAGTGGAGCAGCTCCAGGTCGCTCTCCCGGCCGTTGGGCATGCGCACCCGGTCCACCGAGAGGTCGACCACCCGGCCGGAGAAGACCTGGCGCGACGAGAGCCGCTCGCCCGCTCCGAGGTTGTCGCCGCCGCCCCCCGGTTCCCGCTCGCCGGCGCTCACGGTTCGAGGACGGCGCGGAAGCGCACGTCGTTGGACATCATGCGGGCGAAGGCCTCGTCGGCGTCCTCCAGGGCGAAGATCTCGTTCATCGGCTCGATGCCGCGCAGGGCCGAGAACTCCAGCGTCTCCTCCGAGTCCTTGGCCGTGCCGCTGGGCCAGCCGCGGACGGTGCGGCGACCGGAGACGAGGAGCACCGGCGGCACCGGGATCGGCTCCTGGTCGATGCCCAGGACCACCGCCTCGCCGTCGGTGCCCAGCCCCTCCAACGTCTGCTCGATGGCCGAGGCCGACGGCGCGGTGGCCAGGATCACCCGGGCGCCGCCCATCCCCTGCAGCGCCTCGGCGGGATCGTTGGCCTCGGTGTCGACGTAGTCGTCGGCCCCGAGATCCCGCGAGAGCTGCTCCTTGTCGCTCCCCCGGGAGAGGGCGACGGTGTGGAAGCCCATGGCGTGGGCGTACTGGATCCCCAGGTGCCCCAGGCCGCCGACGCCGAGGACAGCCACCAGGTCGCCGGGGCGGGCGCCGGTGTGGCGCAGGGCGTTGAAGGTGGTCACCCCGGCGCAGAGCAGCGGCGCCGCGGCGGCGGAGCTCAGCGCATCGGGCACCCGGGCCAGCGCCTCCGCCGGCACCACGGTGTACTCGGCGTAGCCGCCGTCGTAGCTGAGGCCGGCCACCTCGCCGTTCTCGCAGGCGATGAAGTCGCCGCTGCGGCAGGGGTTGCAGTGGAAGCAGTGGCCGCCGTGCCAGCCGACCCCCACCCGGTCGCCCGGTTTGAAGCCGACCACCTCGCCGCCCACGGCATCGACCCGGCCCACCACCTCGTGGCCCGGCACCCGGGGCAACTCGAGCCCCGGCCAGGCGCCGGACTTGACGAAGACGTCGCTGTGGCAGATGCCGCAGGCCTCCACCTTCACCCGCACCTCGCCGGCCCCCGGCTCGGGCACGGGAATCTCCACCGGCACGAAGTCGCCGCCGCTCTCCTGGATCTGCATCGCTCTCATGGTGTCGCTCATCGTGGGCTCTTCTCCTCGTCTTGGACCGGATCTGGCAAGAGTTTTTCTCGCGACCCGGACCGTCTAGAACACCCCCGGACCGGGGGCTGGATCGTTAGTTGGTGTCACAAGTATTCGAAGCAACATTCGCACCAACCGGCACACCCGGCGAGGCCCCATCGGCATGGCCAACGGAGGGTGAAATGGCCCGGCCCTCCCCGCTCCCCGATGGAATGGATCGACGGGACAACCGCTTACACTGCTTGCAGTTTTCCAACACGCCGTCCCACGACGCGCACACCCGGCCCCGCTGACGTCGAACCCAGCGCGGGCCACCACCCCGGAAGTGAGATCCCGATGAGCGACCCGCGGACACCCGCCCCTCCGCCGAAGCCCGGCTCGCGCCTGGAACGCGCCCTGGAGCTGCTGGCGGAGGAGGCCCGGGAGCGGCTGGCCCGCCACCCCTCCGGCCACCTGGTGGCGAGCCGGGGCGAGCCGGTGGAGCTGACCGTCACCCTGCCGACCTCCGCCGCGGCGGCCCGGGGCGGCCTGGGCCAGCTCGCCGGCGAGGCCGGGGCGGCGCTGGACCGGGCGGTCTCCGGCCTGGTCACCCACCAGGCGACCTTCGTTCCCGGCGCGGTCTACTGCCTGCGCTGCAACGGCGCCGATTGCGAGCACGCCGCGCCGCCGGGGCCGCGCCAGGTGTTCGCCGGCTACGGCAAGACCGGCGTGCCCCGCTTCCTCGACTTCGGCCAGCTCCTGCTGGAGCGCTCCGACCCGCGGGTGGATCGCCTCTACGGCAACAAGCCGCCGTTGCTGGCCCACACCCACGTCGGCCGCGACCTGACCGCCGACCTGCTGGACGCCTACCGCGACAACGAGGCCGGCTACCTCCTCCACGGCCAGGTGGCGGCAGGCTGGTACCGGGTGCCCGACGCCGCCGGCCGGCCGGGGGTGGTGGCGCTGACCTTCCAGCTCGTCTCCACCCGTCCGCCGGGCAACCCCCGGCGGTTCGGCCTCAACGTCCTCGGCACCGGCCCCGAAGGGGAGCCGCTGGAGCACCTCTTCGACCGCCTCGGCGAGCTGCCCTGGTCGCCCCACGTGCGCTGGGCCCAGGAGGCGCTGGAGAGCATCGAGCGGACGGCGGCCAAGGCCAGCGGGCGCGGTGGCGAGCAACGGCGCGGCAAGAAAAAAGGTGGGAAGGGGAAGGGCGGCCAGGGTGGCCAGGGGAAAGGCGGCCAGGGCGGCCGGGACCGGGTTTCGAAGGCGGTGGAGAAACGGCTGACCGGGGTGCTCAACGGCCTCTCCCGCCGCCTGGAGAAGGGCCGCCGGGCCAAGGAGAGGAAGACCCTCCACGCCCGGGAGCGCCACGCCCAGAGTGACCGCCCCACCGAGATGGCGCTGGCCGACCTGGCCCGGGCGGGGCGGGACGACGTCATGGTGGACCGCCGCCAGGAGACCCTGGTGGTCCTCGGCGACAAGGGCCGGGCCCACGTCTTCAACCCCGGCGGCAAGCTGGTGACCTCGATCCGCTACGCCCCGGAATCCATCGAGCGGCGGCGCAAGCAGGACCGCTGGCGCCCGGCGTCGCCCGAGGAGGTCGCCACCCTGCGGGGCAAGGTCGCAGCGGCGGGCTCCGGCGGCTGACCCCGCGGTGGGAATCGACAGCCGGGCGGCGGCTGAGCTATCCTTCCGCCACCATGCCAGATGACAAGAAGGACCAACGGCCGCCCGAGGCGGCACCGGATGAGAGTTCGCCCGTAGGTGCCCTGAAGAGTGACGAGCAGGGCGAGAAGATCGAGGACGTGGAACCGGCCGCCGGGGGCGGCCCGCCGCCGACCTCGAACACAGAGCCAGCCAAGTCCACCTGGGTCACCCGGGCCCTGGACTGGATCGAGGTGGTGGGCAACAAGCTGCCCGACCCGGCGGTCCTCTTCCTGATCGGCCTGATCGCCACCTGGATCGCCTCGGCGCTGATGGCGGGAATGTCCTTCAGCGAGATCGACCCCCGCACCGGCGAGGCCATCGTCGTCAACAACCAGCTCACCGGCAGCGCCCTGGCGGCCTTCCTGGCGGGGATGGTGCGGACCTTCGTCACCTTCCACCCCCTGGGCGTCGTGCTGGTGGCGCTGCTGGGCGTCGGCGTGGCGGAGCACACCGGCTTCATCAACGCCGGCCTCAAGGGGATGCTGGGCATCACCCACAAGAGCCTGCTGACCCCGGTGCTGATCCTGGTGGCGTGCGTCAGCCACACCGCCGCCGACGCCGGCTACGTCCTGGTAATCCCCCTCGGGGGCATCATCTTCTACGCCGCCGGGCGCCACCCATTGGCCGGCATCGCCGCCGCCTTCGCCGGCGTCTCGGGAGGCTTTTCCGCCAACTTCGTCCCCTCCGGCATCGACCCCCTGCTCCAGGGCCTGACCCAGGCCTCGGCCCAGATCCTGGACCCGGCGCGGGAGGTCAACCCGCTGTGCAACTGGTTCTTCACCAGCGCCTCCACGGTTCTCGTGGTTCTCGTCGGCTGGTACATCACCGACAGGATCATCGAGCCCCGCCTCAAGGACACCCCGGTGGAGCTGGAGGAGGGGGATGAGATCCCTCAGATGGAGTCGTTGGACGCGGCGGAGAAGAAGGGGCTGTGGGCCGGCGTCCTGACCATCGTCGCCTGCTGCGCCCTGCTCTTCCTGGCGGTGCTGCCGGAGGCCTCGCCGCTGCGCTCGCCGGACGGCCAGATCACCGCCTTCTCGGCGCCGCTGATGCAGTCCATCGTGCCGCTGATCTTCCTCTTCTTCGTCTTCCCCGGCATCGTCTACGGCTACGTGGCGGGGACGGTGGACAGCCACCGGGACATCATCGAGGGGATGAGCCGGGCGATGAAGACCATGGGCTACTACATCGTCATGGCGTTCTTCGCGGCGCTGTTCATCCAGGCGTTCGCGCTCTCCAACATCGGCGCGCTGATCGCCTTGAAGGGGGCGGCGTTCCTCCAGGCGCTAGGCTGGCCGGCGGGGGTGACCATCGTCGGCATCGTCGGGCTGACCGCGGTGGTCAACCTGCTGGTGGGCTCGGCGTCGGCCAAGTGGGCGCTGTTGTCGCCGATCTTCGTTCCCATGCTGATGCAGCTCGGGATTTCGCCGGAGCTGACCCAGGCGGCCTACCGGGTGGGCGACTCGACGACGAACATCATCACGCCGTTGATGCCGTACTTCCCGTTGATCGTGGTCTTCTGTCAGCGTTGGTACAAGAAGACGGGGATCGGCACGCTGGTGAGCTTGATGCTGCCCTACAGCGTGGTGTTTCTCGTGCTCTGGAGCCTGTTCCTGTTGGCCTACTGGGGGCTCGGGATACCGCTCGGGTTGCAGGCGCCGTACGTGTACCCCTGAACGGTGGGGCTAGCCTGCTGAGACGGGGGCCGCAGGTTTGGGCCGGGGGCCTCGGCTGGGGGACCTTAGCTGAAGGTTGTCGTGGATGGGCCGGGCCATCCCGACCCCTTCGCTAGAAACGCTACGGGGTCGGGACGCCCCGGCCCGGCCACCGCGGAAGGCAGACGGAGGGAAGGGACCGACTGGCTGAGGGGAACGGCGGAAGCAAAGCTGGGAGGAGAGGGCGGGTTGGCTGAGGGGGACGGCGGAAGCAAAGCTGGGAGGAGAGGACGGGTTGGCTGAGGGGGACGGCGGAAGCAGGGCTGGGAGGAGAGGGCGGGTTGGCTGAGGGAAAAGGCGGAAGCAGAGGTGGGAGGAGAGGACGAGCCTGGCTGAGGGAAAAGGCGGAAGCAGAGGTGGGAGGAGAGGACGAGCCTGGCTGAGGGGGACGGCGAGGGCGAAGCTGGAGGGAGAGGGCGGGGGGGTTGAGGAGAGCTGGGGCGGGGTGGGGGGAGGGTCAGTCGTCGGGGGTGGTGAGGAGGGGGTAGGGGTTGATGGCGCCGGTGGGGGTGTAGATGCCGTAGTGGAGATGGGGTGGGGTGCCTTGCGCGTTGCCGCTGGTGCCGACGTAGCCGAGGACGGTGCCGGCCTCCACCCAGTCGCCCTTCTCCACCTCCGCCCAATCCTCGAAGTGGGCGTAGTAGTGGAACTGCCGACCGGGGCCCATGACGGTGACCATGCGGCCCCCCAAACGGGTCTCGGCACGCTTGGTGACGACGCCCCGGGTGGCGGCCAGGATCGGCGTTCCCCGAGACGCGAAGATGTCGATGCCCTCGTGCTGCCTGCCACCACTGCGGGCCGCACCCCAGGTGTCGGCGAGCTGGGGCGGGGTCACCCCCTGGACCGGCACCGGCAACGACTCCGGCGCCGGCTCGGTGACCAGCCGGAACACCCGGCCGGCGTTCTCGACCAACGGCCACGACCACCAGAGGACCGCGGCGAGGGCGAGGAGGGCGAGCAGGCAGCCGACGGGGCGACGGCGGGAATCGGAGGTGGCAGCGGGAGCGTCTCGGGGCTCGGCTTGGGGCATCAGGGTTCCCAATGCCGCAACGTGAGCATGAATTCCGCGGCACCCGCCTTGCTGTAGCCTTCACCGTAGAGGCCAGCGAGAAATGCCGAGACCAGACTCCCCACCGCACCACGGAACGCCCGACCCAACGCCCCGCGCCGCCGCCCGGCTGCGGGCCGCGGTTTGCCTCACCGTCAGCCTGCTGGCGGGAGCAGCCTCGGCGGACACACACCCCACCTCCCCACCCCCATCCCTCGCCTCGCTGGCGGCGGAGCTGGGCCTGACCGCCGCCGACGTCGAGAGCCTGGCAGCCGGCGAGGCGGTGGTCCGGCCGCCCGCCGCCGACGAGCCACGGGAGGCCGCCGGCCTCGCCTACCGGGTGCTGCCGGCGGCGGCGGAGCGCCTGTCCCGGGCGGTGGCGGACTGGAACCATTACGCCGAGTTCTTCCCCTTCGTCCTCGCCTCCGAAGTGGTGCCGACCGGCGACGGGGCGACCCGGGTGCGCCAGCGGGTCGATCTGCCGTTCCCGGTCCCGGACCGCCACTTCACCCTGCGCACCTCCCGGCGGGCCGACCCGGCCGCCGCCGGGCGGCCCCACCACGAGGTCACCTGGAGCCTGGTCGCCGGCTCGGGCAACATCGCCGCCCAGGACGGAAGCTGGCGGATCTGGGCGCTGGAGGCCGGGGGCGCGGGCGGCACCGGCGGCGCGGAGAGCAGCCTCGTGGAGCTGCGCCTGGCCTCCGACGCTGGCGCCGGCGTGCCCGACGGCCTGGAGCGCCGGGCTTTGCTCGAAACCCTGGCCTGGGCGCTGGACGGCCTGCGCCAGCAGGTGCAGCGCTGCCGCTACGACTTGCCGATCCACCCGAGCTGCGGCGAGACGCCCCCCTACCCCGCCACCGGGGCCGCGCCCCCTCTCAACCCATCCGAGGAATCGTCACCATGAGCCCCGCTGAAGACCAGCTCGGCCTGTTCAGCCCCGGCGAGATGCCGGTGAAGGAGCCCACGAGCCGCGCCCGGCCGGTGGCCGCCGCCCGCCCCGACGAGGAGCACGAGCGGCTGGCCCGGGAGCTGCCGCCGGGGCTCTACCTGGGGACTTCGTCCTGGTCCTTCCCGGGCTGGGCCGGCATCGTCTGGGAGCGCCCCGAGAGCCAGACCCGGCTGGCTCGCCACGGCCTGCCGGCCTACGCCCAGCACCCGCTGCTGACCGGCGTCGGCATCGACCGCAGCTACTACCAGCCGCTGCCCGCCGAGGAGTACCGCCGCTACGCCGACGCCGTGCCCCGGGACTTCCGCTTCCTGGTCAAGGCCCACGAGGCGCTGACCGTCTCCCGCTGGCCCGACCGCGACCGCTACGGCACCCGCCGCGGCCTGGAGAACCACCGTTTCCTCGACCCGGTCTACGCCGCCGAGGAGGTGGTGGGCCCGTTCCAGGAGGGACTGGGTGAGACCGCCGGCCCGCTGGTCTTCCAGTTCGCGCCCCAGGACCTGGGGACGGTGGACCGCTTCATCGACAAGCTGTACCGCTTCCTGATCCGCCTGCCGGAGGGGCCGGTCTACGCCATCGAGCTGCGCAACCGGGAGGTGCTGACCAGCCGCTACGCGGCGCTGCTGGAGGAGACCGGCGCCGTCCACTGCCTGAACCGCCACCCCCGCATGCCGACCGTCGCGGAACAGGCCCGGGCGGTGGGCGCGGTGAGCGAAAAGACGGCGAACGCAGAGACGCCGAACGACGACGGCGGCGGCGAGGCCGGCGGTGAGCCAGGCGGGGGTGATGCGGCGGGTGGTGACGGGCAACCCACCCTCTTGGCCGCCGACAAGCCGTTGGTCTGCCGCTGGATGCTGCGCCCCGGCCTGACCTACCAGGGGGGCTACCAGCGCTACCACCCGTTCAACCGCCGGGTCGATGACGACGCCGAGACCCGCGGCGCCCTGGCCGAACTGGCCCTGGCCGCCAGCGCCAACCGTCAGCCGGTCTACGTCACCGCCAACAACAAGGCCGAGGGCTGCGCACCGCTGACCATCTTCCAGCTCAGCGCGGAGATTGCCCACCGCGCCCGACGCCCGGCGGAAGCGGGCGACTGAACGGCAGGCGACGGCCCCCGAGGGGACGGCGGGATAGGATTCTCCCGTGAGTGATTCCACCCCGGACCCGACCCGACCCGACGCCCCGACCGATGATGAGGCCCCCGCCGACACCGGCCTCTACGAGAGAATCTTGAAAAAGGCCGGCGGCGCCCTGCCGCCGCGCCGGCCGCCGCGGCCCTCCGCCGCCGTGGTTCCCTGGCGGCGGGCGCCGTCCGGGGACGGGGTCGAGGTGTTCTGGATCCAGCGCGCCGAGGCGATGCGCTTCATGGGCGGCTGGCACGCCTTCCCCGGGGGCAACGTCTCCAAGCACGACCCCGGCGTGCCGGTGCGCGGCGCCGCCTCCGGCCTGGAGGATTCCCGGGATGGCGCCGACGCCTTTCCCGAATCGCTGACCGATGGCCTGCCGGAGGGCTTCGAGCTCGAGGCGGACCGGGTGCCGGGGTTGGAGATCGCCGCCATCCGGGAGCTCTTCGAGGAGACCGGGATCCTGCTGGTCGAGGAGCTGCTGCCGGACAACCATGACGGGCCGGTGACCTCCCTGGACCAGTTGGACGACGCGCGCCAGCGGCTGCTCCGGGGTGAGGCCGGCTTCGGCGAGATCGTCAGCGAGTTGGGCCTCACCCCCGACGCCTCGCGGCTCACCTTCGCCGGCCGCTGGCTCACCCCGCCCTTCGGGCCGATGCGCTTCGACAACCGCTTCTTCCTCCTGGAGTGGCCCGCCCACGCCGCCCTCCAGCCGTCCATCCACGGCGACGAGTGCGCCGATGGGGAGTGGGTGGCCCCGGCCGAGGCCCACCAGCGTTGGCACCGCGGCGACGTGCTGGCGGCGCCGCCGATCCTCCACCTGCTGAAGGTGCTGGCCGAGGAGGGGCCGGAGGGCTCCCTGCCCCGCCTGCGCCGCCCGATGGAGGCAGACCTGGGGCCGTTCCGCAGGATCGAGTTCCGCCCCGGCGTCCTCATGCTGCCGGTCAAGACCCACACCCTGCCGCCGGCGGACCGCACCAACGCCTACCTCTTGGGAACCGGCGAGGAGCGGGTGCTGGTCGATCCCGGCAGCCCGCTGCCGGCGGAGATCGACCGCCTGCGCCGCGCCATGGACGCGCTGGCCTCGGGCGGCGAGGGCCGGGTCACCGCCATCTGGCTGACCCACCATCACCCGGACCACGTCGGCGGCGTCGCCGCCATGCGGGAGCACCTGGGAGTCCCGGTCCTCGCCCATCCGGTGACCGCGGAGCTGCTGGCCGGCCGCGGCGTGCCGGTGGACGGGGAGCTCACCGACGGCCAGCGCGTCGTCCTCGCCGGCGGTGAGGGTCACGACGACTTCCCCCTCCGCGCCCTCCACACCCCGGGCCACGCCCCGGGCCACCTCTGCTTCCTGGACGAGACCTGGGGATCGTTGATCGCCGGCGACATGGTGGCGGGGGTCTCCACCATCGTCATCGACCCGCCCCAGGGCGACATGGACGCCTACCTCGCCTCCCTGAAACGGCTGGCCGACCTCCAACCCAAGACCCTCTTCCCCGCCCACGGCCCCGCCATCAAGAACGCCGTAGCCACCCTGGAGGACTACGTCCAACACCGCCTGTGGCGCGAAGACAAGGTCCTCGCCGCCTGGAACGACGGCCTCCACGAGCCCGCCGACATGCTCCCCGTGGTCTACGAAGACACCCCCGAAAAAGCCTGGCCCCTGGCCCAACGCCAGATCCTCGCTCACCTCCACCGCCTGAAAAAACAAGGCCGCATCCCATGATAGGTATAGACCATGAGTGAACTGACAGATATTACCAACAGCCGAAATCCTGACTTATCAATCAAGGGAGAGAGCGTAGAAAGGATCTACGGTTTCTACAGAGATGAGACCTTCCTAGTCAATCGCAGGTACCAGCGCAAACTAGTCTGGATGATCGACGAGAAGAGATCTTTCATTGACTCAATTATTCATGGCTTTCCAGTACCCCTAATCCTCCTAGCCGACACTGAGCATGAGGATAAGTCGCGCCTCGAAATCCTAGACGGAATGCAGCGGTTAAATGCGATACTTTCCTTCATAGAAGGTGAGTATCCAGTGGACGGAAAATACTTTGATCTCGAAACAATGGCAAGAACGAAAGAGCTTAGAGATGAATTAATCCTAAGGCAGAAGCAACCATCCCTAGATAGATCAGTCTGCACCCAGATTGTAGGCTACCAGCTCCCTTTGTCAATCTACAGATTTACCAGCCCCGAACAGGTTGACGAAGTATTTCGGCGAATTAACTCTAATGGAAAACATCTTTCCCGCCAAGAGCTCAGGCAAGCAGGATCAGTAGGACTGTTCGCTGATACCGTGCGGCGTTTAGCGGCAGCTATTCGGGGAGATGCCTCACATAGTGATCTACTCCCCTTGAAGGATATGAGCATGATATCCATAACTAGTCGGGATTTACCATATGGAATTAATGTCGATGATGTATTCTGGGTTCGAGAGAGCATTCTTACCCGCGAATACATCAGGGAATCTCGAGATGAGGAACTAGTAGCAGACCTGGTAGCCTATATTGCTCTCTCACCTAAGCCTCCTTCCAACTCCCAAAGGCTCGATGAGTACTATGATCGATATGGTGACGACAACTCGCGCCACCAAGAAATCGAAGACAGCATCCGTAAGCACGGACCCGAAAGCATCATTGAAAACTTCATCGTAGTCTACGACGAAATTCGTAAGGTTCTCAAAATAGCAGATAAGAAGTTCAACGTCCTAATGTTCAAGGGTGCAGGTCCACGAGTTCCACGTTACTACCAGACGATTTTCTTAGCCGTTTACAGCCTTCTGGTTGACGACGAAATGATAGTCGAAGACCGCGCAGGTCTTGCCCAATCCCTTGACGGAATCGGCCAGAAACACATCAACATAGGTGGTGGTGGAGGCCGATGGAGTGCAAAAGAGCGACAAAAGAATGTTGACGCTGTAACTGGCGTAATCCGGAGATACTTCAGGCCTCGCACATCTGAGGATCCAGCGCTTGATAGCTGGACTACAAAGCTTGAAAACATCCTGACTCAATCCACTACGGAGCAAAATCTCTACGACTTCAAACAAGGACTTTTCACCCTTGATGATGAACCCAAGTTTGATGAAGAAAGCCTAGAGAAGATTGGAATGACTTTAACAGCAATCGCCAATAAAGGCCCTGGCGTTACGGGCTACGTGATCGTAGGCATTTCCGATAAAAAGGAAACTGCTGAGCGGGTCAACAGCATTCATGGTGTAGATTTCACGGAGCAGAAGCCCTTCTTCGTTACCGGCCTTGACCACGAAGCACAGATACAGCACAAAAGCTTCGACGACTACTTCATTTTCGTTGTAGACAAACTCAAACGATTACCTCTCCATGCAGACTTAAAGGACTACGTGCTTCGCGAAGTTCGCCATGCGCGGTTTTATGGTAAAAGCGTACTAATCCTAAAGACCGAATCTCAAGGACAGCCCCTTGCTTGGAAGGGAGAGTACTACGTGCGTCACGGCTCAAGCGTACGCAAAATTGCGCCGGACAACTTTTCCATCCTCTTCAAGAGATTTCATCCGCGCTAAGCGCTGTCTGGCTTCACGCATACTACTTTGCAATCGGCAATAGACCGACACTGAAGTTTTTCTGGCCGGGCCGGGCCGGGGCGTTCCGGCTCCGTAGCGTTTGTAACGAAGGCGCCGGAATGCCCCGGCCCATACACGCACGTTCCCGATGTCCCACCCGCCAGCCACCGCCGGTAGCCGGGCCGGGGTGTCCCGACTCCGTAGCGTTTGTAGCGAAGGAGTCGGGATACCCCGGCCCATCCACGGATGACCGGTCATCCCCAGCCGATCCACCACCCCTCCGTTCAACCGTCCGCCAACATCCTCCGCCGCAAACCCGCCACCCCTTCCGCCACTCCCGAACCACCCCCACCCCCCGGGTCGGCCTTCGCCTGCACCTTCCGGAACGCCCCCAGAGCACTCTGCAAAAACCGTTTCTTGCCCGCCTCATCCAGCACCTTCGCCTCCACCAGGTCGTTCAACGCCGCGACGACGCACCCCCGGTACTCCCCGGCCCCCGACCAGTCGCCCGCGAAGGAACAGGGGATCTCCGGGACCGTCAGCCGCTCCCCGGCGCGCACCCCGTACAGCCGGTTGCGCACCCCGCCGGGCCACAGCACCTCCAGCGTGCCACTCCCCACCTGCCCCATGCCGAAGATCGTCTCCAGCGAGTTCTGCGAAGCGTACCCGGCGCCCCCCACCAGCGGCTTTCTCACCGTCGCCAGCCCGTCCGGCGTGAAGCTCATCACCGCGCCGATGCCGCTGCGGTTGACCCGCCCCCCGGGCGTCAGCCCGGCGCTCCCCTGGAGGCGCACCGCCGCCCACCTGTTCTCATTGCCGCCGCTCACGTCCACCACCAGGCCGCCATTGGGGAACTCCCGCCCCATGGGCACGAAGTTGCCGCCCTCGGCCGGAGTCATGTACTCGGTGTAGACGGCGCGCCGGTCGAAGGGCGAGCCGTGGTCCAGGCCGTAGGGCTTCTGCTCGATCTCCGCCGGGATGTCGTGGGAGGAGACGCTGACCACGTCGGGGAAGCCGTCCAAGTCGAGGTCCGCCGCCGCCGCCCCCTCCACCACCCGCCGGCTGTGGGCCGTGGTCATGGCGTCGGCGTCGTAGCGGAAGGTGGCGGAGCAACCCTGGTTGGCCAACACCGTGCCCGGGTTGTCGCCGGTGATGGTGAAGACCGCGGTGGCCAGGGAGCCGAGGTAGATGACGTCGGTGTCGGCGTCGTTGTCGTAGTCGATGGCCATGGGCGACCAACCGAACGGGGTCGCCTCCAACCCGCCGACGCCGGGGTCGGCGAAGCCACGCTCGGGGCCGCCCAGGAACCAGCGGCTGCTCCACTCCCCCTTCTCCGTCGGGATGCCGATGGGTTTGAAGGCGTAGTCGCCGATGTTGGTGGCGAAGACGTCCAGGTGACCGTCGCAGTTGAAGTCGGCGAAGGCGAGGCCCATCCAGGCGCCGTAGGCGTCGGTGCCGACCCGGGAGGTACGGACCTGGAAGTTGCCCTTGCCGTCGTTCACGAAGACCTGGAGATGGGCCCGGTTCGCCTCCTGGGGCGACATCGCCCCCTGGTCATCGGCGTGGACGACGTCGACGTCGCCGTCCTGGTCGAAGTCGACCAGGGCGATGGCCCAGGTCAGGGTGGCCCCGCCCTCCTCGATGGCGGGCTCTACGCTGTCGATGACGTGGAGGCCGGCCTCGGCGGCGCGCTCCTCGAAGCGGTTGCCCCCGCGGTTCTGGAAGAGCTGGTTCGGATGGCTGGCGCCGTAGGCCATGGTGAAGATGGCCGGCCGGGTCGCCCAGTCGAAGCTGTTGGCCACCACCACGTCGAGCAGGCCGTCGTTGTCCACGTCGCCCATGGAGCAGGAGGTGTGGCCCAACTCGCCGCCGCCGAGGCGGCTGGCCCCGGTGCGCTCGGAGAAGGTGCCGTCGCCCTGGTTCTCGAAGAAGCGGTTCGGCTCCATGCGGCCCAGGACCAGCAGATCGACGTCGCCGTCGTTGTCGGTGTCGCCGAAGCAGGCGCCGGTGGAGTCCTGGGAGGTGGCCGCCACCCCGGCGTCGACGGCGACGTCGCGGAAGCCCAACTTGCCGCTCTCGACCCTCAGGTTGCGGAACAGGGAGTTGGCGCTGCCGGGGCCGTTGGTGACGTAGACGTCGTCGTCGCCGTCACCGTCGTAGTCGAGGAGGGCGACGCCGGGGGAGCCGCGGGGCTTTTCCGGCGCCATGACGATGTGGCCGAAGTTCAACGCCGGCTGGCGCTCCAGGCGCTCCTGGTTGCCGAGGATCGGCGAGGGGGTGCGCTGGTACTCGATGCCGGAGCCTTCACGGGCGGCGAAGTCGCGGAAGACGACGTCACCTTCGGCGGCGGAAGCGACGGGGACGAGGCTCAGCAGGACCACCATCAGGACGGCGGCCGAAGCGATGCGGAGAGCCCGCGGCGCCCGGCGCGGCACAACCGGCGCCAGCGAGCCGGGCTCTGGGTGAACGGGCTCTGCGTGAGACGAGGGACTGTTGATCTGCATTGGAAACCTCCATGGGACGACTGTCTCCTTGGGGCCGCACCGTGCGTCGGTGCGCACCCCGCCGGCGGACAAGGCCCTGGCGACCTGACTCCACCCCAACCAGATGCTTGCATTCCTTTCGATATATCGAACTTCAAAGAATTTGCTGCATTCTATGAGTGGGGTGCGTGGCGGGACCAAAATGTAGACGCAACTGCGAAGACTCGGTGACACGGAATCGTCGCAAGAACCGCCCCGCATCGCCCCGGGAAGCTTGTTCAATTGGGTGAAACCGCCCGCCGGCCGTCTCCCGGACGCCCCCTGGCGACACTTGTTTATGCGAGGCCCGCCCCCCCGGCGGCCCGCTAGCTGCTGTTCCCGCCGCTGTTCTCACCGCTTCTCTCACCGTTCTCTGGAAAGGACCCGATGCGACTCCCCAACCCAATGGCCCTCCCCCCCACGCCGACCCATGCTGTGTCCGCGGTAATGCAAACCCACTCCCCGGTCCGACTTCGGGGGCGCCTGGTGCGCCACCTGGCGGTCCTCGCCGCCGCCGTCGGCGCCCTGGCCCTGCTCCTGGGCGCCACGACCGCCGAAGCCAGCGTCCTGCGCGTCTACTACCCCGACATCGAACAGGGCAGCGCCACGCTCCTGGTCTCCCCCACCGGCCAGGGGATGCTCATCGACGCCGGCAGTGAGCTGGACTACACCGACGACGACATCCTGGTCTTCCTCGAGGACCTGCTGGCCTCCGGCGCGGTGACCAGCATCGACTACCTGGTGGCCTCCCACTACGACGAGGACCACATCGGCCACCTGGAAGACGTCATGTCCTACGACCTCCTCTCCCCCGGCGGCGTGGTCTACGACCGCGGCGAGTACCTCCAGACGCCGTCCACCTTCGCCTACTCGGACTACGTCTTCGCAGCCGGTTCCTACACCCGCAGCACGGTCACCCCGGGCCAGGTCATCAACCTGGGCGGCGGGGTCACGGTCACCGTGATGGTGGTCAACGGCGAGCTGGCGGGTGGCGGCTCGGTGGACATCACCGGCTCCAACCAGTTCGAGAACGCCGCCTCGGTGGGCCTGCTGGTGGAGTACGGCGACTTCGACCTGTGGATCGCCGGCGACCTGACCGGCAACCTGGCGGAGTACGGCGTCGCCCCGGTGGAGGCCTCGGTGGGCCCCCTGGTGGGTGACGTCGAGGTCTACACCGTCCACCACCACGGCAGCCGCACCAGCTCGACGCCGGGCTTTTTGGCAGACATCGAGGCCGAGGTGGCGATCAACCAGAACTCCGTCGACAACAACTTCGGCCACCCTACCTCCATCGTGGTCAACAACTTCCTGACCACCCTGGACTCCTGCAACCGGACCCCGCTATGGATCCAGCAGAACCCCGGCAACCCCACCGACAGCCGCTCTGATGACAGCCTGGCCGACGGCGTCGCCGACCCGGATGACGTGGACAGCGTCCTCGGCCTGTCGGGCACCCTGCTGCTG
>Ga0102947_1000399_pt1 | contig 15771 bp, 10 predicted proteins | sample SalPon2A_A_D2_MG_FD_78210 | JGI IMG/M metagenome (GOLD analysis project Ga0102947, IMG submission 78210) | Soil microbial communities from South San Francisco under conditions of wetland restoration - Salt Pond MetaG R2A_A_D2_MG | ecosystem: Environmental > Terrestrial > Soil > Wetlands | place... | reverse complement strand
CAGCAGGTCGCCGCACAGGCGGTAGTAAAGGTCGGTGCGGAAGCCGACGCCGCGCATCTCCGCCGCCAGGTCGCGGTTGGTCGCCGCCACCAGCTTGCCCTCGAAACGGCGCGGCCGGCTCTCCCCCAGGCGCTCGAAGACCCGGCTCTCCACCACCCGCAACAGCTTCACCTGGATCTCCGGTGAGACCTCACCGATCTCATCGAGGAAAACCGTGCCGGTGGGCCCGCACTCCTCCAACCAGCCGGTGCGGTCCTCCACCGCGCCGGTGAACGCCCCCCGCTTGTGGCCGAAGAGCTCGGACTCCACCAGGGTGGGCGACAGGGCCGACAGGTTGAGGGGGTAGAACGGCCGCTCGCCGGCGTCTTCGAAGCGGCCGGCGGAAGGGTCGAAGGGGAGGAACCGGGAGAGGGCGATGGCCCGGGCCACCACCTCCTTGCCGGTGCCCGAGGGGCCGGTGACCAGGGTGGTGACGTCCCCCAGGACGGCGTGGAGGGTGCGCACGTAGCGCCGCATGTCGTGGCCGAAGATGGAGTGCCACACCTCGCTGCGCAGGCGCGCCGCCGGGCCCGAGCTGCCGAGGATGAAGCGGAAGATGTAATGGAAGGCGCGGCGCACCTGGAAGAAACAGGCGCAGAGATGGGCCGGGGAGAGCTCCCCGGCGAGGGCGGCGACCGCCGCCGGCGACGGCCCGGCGGTGACCCCGGACAGCGGCTCCAGCGCCTCCCCCAGGTCATCCCGGAAACGGGGCCAGGCGCGGAAGGCGAGGCGGGGCCGCCCCGCCCCGGCGTCGTCCACCAGTGCCAGCAGGTCGTCCTCGTAGCGGTTGTAGAGGAGGTAGAGCACCAGGTCGCGGTAGATCCGCGCCGCGTCGAGATCGACACCACCGAGATCCACGATGCGCCGGCCGAGGGAGGCCACCATGGCGGCGGCGGTCTCCTCCAGGGCGTCCAGGTTCGGGTTGTTGGAGCCCGCCGCGGCGCGCTCGTGCCAGACGCTGTCGTAGTCGATGAAGTCGTCCCCCAGGGCGGTGCGCTCCAACTCCACCCGCCGCGGCAGGAACGGGTTGCAGAAGGTCAACTCGGCGAGGGCGGTGGCCACCTCGCGCTGCCGTTCGGAGGTGAAAAGGGTTGGCGCGGACATGGATTTATTGTACAGGAAACGGACACCCACCTGCACACTCAATGTACTCTGCCGACCAATCAACGCCCAACTTTCACCCGCTCAAAAACACTGTAAACACTGACTCCAAAGAACTTATGCAGACTTTACGCGGCGTGGCACAGGGGGTGCTCTAGAGGAGGGTGGAAGCACTCACCACAACCACTTCAGGAGCCCAACCCATGTATCGAAGACCCGTGCTGCACCCGCTCTTCGCACTCGTCGCCATCGCCCTGGCCTTGGCGCTGACCGCCCCGGCCCACGCCGCCGGCACGCTGACGCCGGTGGGCGCCGGGCACGACCCGATGCGCACCACCGACCACCGGGTGCAGGTGACCATCGACAACGGCTTCTCCCGCACCGAGGTCCACCAGACCTTCCACAACCCCGCAAGCCAGGACCTGGAAGCGATCTTCCGCCTGCCGCTGCCGCTCCACGCCAGCCTGTCGGAGATGACCATCTACGCCGGTGAGCTGGAGCTCCAGGGCGAGGTGCTGCCCGCCGACGAGGCGGAGGCGCTCTACGAAGAGGAGAAGCGCCGCGGCCATGACACCGGCCTGGGCAGCAAGAACGACATCCAGTCCTTCGACTTCCGGGTCTATCCGGTGCGCGCCGGCGAGGAGACCACCGTGCGCTTCGTCTACTACCAGCCGGTGGTCCTGGACGGCGGCGTCGGCCGCTACCTCTACCCGCTGGAGGCGGGGGGCACGGACGACCGGGGGGCCAGCTTCTGGACGCAGAACGACGACGTGGATGGCACCCTGTCCATCGAGGTCGATCTGCGCTCGGCGTGGCCCCTCGCCGACGTCCGGGTGCCCGGGTTCGAAGCGGCGGCCAGCGTCCAAGAGGTCGGCGAGGACCGCTACAGCATCGAGCTGCAGCGCACCGACGCCAGCCTCGACACCGACTTCGTCGTCTACTACCGCCTGGAGCAGGACCTTCCCGGGCGGGTGGAGATGATCACCCACCGCCCGGACCCGAACCAGCCCGGCACCTTCATGATGCTCCTCACCCCCGCCGTTGATCTCGCCCCGATCCAGGGTGGCCGCGACTTCGTCTTCGTCCTCGACACCTCCGGCAGCATGGCCGGCAAGATCTCCACCCTCTCCCGGGGCGTGGTCCGGGCGATCGGCGAGTTGGACCCGGACGACCGCTTCCGCATCGTCACCTTCTCCGACCGCGCCCGGGAGTTGGGCCGGGGCTGGCGCTCGGCGACCGGGGACAACGCCGACGCGGCGCTGCGCGACCTGCAACGGCTCCGGGCCGACGGCAGCACGAACCTCTACGACGGGCTGGAGCTCGGCTTCCGGGACATGGACGCGGACCGCGCCACCAGCGTCATCCTGGTCACCGACGCGGTGACCAACACCGGCGTCATCGAGCCCAAGGCGTTCCACGAGCTGATGGCCAAGAGCGACGTCCGGGTCTTCGGCTTCCTCCTCGGCAACTCGGGCAACTGGCCCCTGATGGAGGTCATCACCGAGACCAGCGGCGGCTTCTACGCCCAGGTCTCCAACCAGGACGACATCCTGGGGCAGGTGCTGCTGGCCCAGGAGAAGGTGAACTTCGAGGCGCTCCACGACGCCGAGCTGCACATCGACGGCATCGACGCCTTCGAGGTCACCGGCCGCGCCAGCCGCAAGATCTACCGCGGCCAGCAGCTCGCGCTGTTCGGGCGCTACAGCGGCTCCGGCCCGGCCCGGGTGCGGCTGGACGCCGCCTTGACCGGCCAGGACACCTCCTACGCCACCCGCTTCGACTTCCCCGCCGTGAGCCACGACCACCCGGAGCTCGAACGGCTCTGGGCCCTGGCCCGGATCGAAGAGATCGAGGCGCTGCAGCGCACCGGCCTGATGGACGGCGCCGAGGGCGACTCGGCGGTGCAGGACCTGGGGGTGGCCTACCAGATCGTCACCGACCACACCTCCATGGTGGTGATGGCCGACGCCGCCTTCCAGGAGCACGGCGTGGAGCGCCGCAACCGGGACCGGGTGAGCGCCGAAAGCGACGCCCGGGCACGGCGCTCGGCCCAGCCGGTGCAGCGCGCCCGGGTGGACTCCGCCGAGCCGATGTTCGGTGGCCGCCGGGCGCCTGCCGCCGGCAGCGGCGGCAACGGCGGCGGCAGTGGCGCCGGCGCCTTCGGCCTGCTGGAGGCGCTGCTCCTGCTCTTCGGCGGCGGCACCCTCTTCTTCCTGCGGCGCACCGCGGGGTGAGGGGGTGACCCTGCACCTCACCGCGCCCGCCGCGGCAGCGCCACGCCGGCGCCGCCGCGGCGGGTCGTCACCCCCTTCGCCGGCGGCCCGGCGCCTGCCCTGGGCTCGCCGGCACCTCCCCTGGGCGTGGTCTTCAGCGGTGCTGCCGTTGGCCCTCCTGGCGGCGCTCCTCTCGCTCCTCGCCGGGCCGGCGCGCTGGGAGTTGGACTACGCCCTCCTGGCGAGCCAACCGTGGCGAGCCGTCACCGGCCACCTGGTCCACTGGTCCGCGGAGCACCTGGCCTGGGACCTGGTGGTGTTCACCGGGCTCGGCCTGGCCTGCGAGGCGGAGAGCCGGGCGCGCACCGCCGCGGCCCTGGTCCTCGCCGCCGCCGCCCTCGCCGCCGGGCTGCCGCTGTTGGCGCCGGAGATCCAGGTCTACCGCGGCCTGTCCGGCCTCGCCACCGCCCTTTTCGCCCTGCTCGCCACCCGTTGCCTCAGCCAGCCCCACGCGGCGACCCGCTGGGCCGGCGCCGCCGCCCTGGTGGGGCTCGCCGGCAAGGTCGCCTGGGAAGTCGGCACCGGCGTGCCGCTGTTCGTCGGCGACACCGGCGGCGTCGCGGTGGTCCCCGCCGCCCATCTCCTCGGCGCCCTGGCGGGCGTCGCCGCCGGGCGGGCTCGTTGGCGCTACCCTCGGCTCACTGCTGGAAAGCTGTGATGTCGGCGATGCCGCAGGTGGACTCGGCGGGCTTGACGTAGGTCTTGCTGGGCCGGCCCTGGGAGGCCTGATCGGTGATGGTGACCTCCACCTCCAGGGTGGACAGGCCGCCGATGAACACCCACCAGTGGCCGTTGATCTCGCCGCCGTTGAGAATCTTCACCATCAGCTCCGGGTTGCTGTCACGGAAGAACCAGAACCAGCCGGCGTCGCTGGTCAAAGGCACCGCCTGGCCCGCACCGCTGGCCCCGCCGGCGTATTGATTCCGGTAGGTCGCCTCGACGCTGAAAAAGCCCCAGCCGCCGCCGATGCACAGGCTGGTGTCGGTGGTGCCGCAGGGCGGGGGGCTCAGGGGGGCTGACGTCCTGGCTGGCGCCGGGGTCATGGCCGGCTCCGGGACGGCCAGCTCGGCGACCAGCCCTGCGGCGTCCCGGGCCACGTCCCCCTCCGTCGCCGGAAAGGCGGTGGTCTCGGCGCCGCCGCACAGATCGCCGGGAGCGTGGTGGAAGGTGCGGGTGACGCCGCTCTCCAGGTCGGTGACCTCCAGGTCGTATTCGAGGTCGGTGATCCCGCCCCAGAACACCCAGTGGTGGCCGTTGATCCCGGTGCCGTCCAGCACCTTCACGACCAGCTCCGGGTTGTGCTCGCGGAAGAACCAGAAGAACCCGGCGGCGGCGGTGCCGGGCACCGCCGTACCCACCCCCTGGGCGCCGCCGGCGTGCTGGTTGCGGTAACGCACCCGCACCCGGAAGCGACCGTCCTGAAGACACAGGGTCTCGCCGTCGGTGGCACAGCGGTCGGGGTCCACCAAGGCCTCGTCGAGGATCACCAGCTCCTGGTCGTGGCGGCCGTCATCGGCGGACAGGAACACCCGTTCGGTGGCGGCGAAATCGCGCGGCCAGGAGTCGCCGGGGCCGGGGTTCAAATCGACCAGCCGGTGGGTGCCGGCCGGCGTCCCGTCCGTGATCCAGGGCTCCCAGCCCGCCTCGTCCTCGGCGGAGAAGAGGACGCCGGTCCCCACCGGAGTGATCTCCCGCACCCCGCCCGCCACCAGCTCCCGGGGCGCCTCGCCGGCGTCCGGGCGCAAGGACCAGAGGCCCTCGTCCGAGGAATCTGGCTTCCAGGTAGAGATGAAGACGTCACCGTCGTGGACGAAGCCGCCCCTGAGCCGAGGCAGGCCGGTGTGGCGGGATAGGGTGCTGTCTGGCCGGCCGTAGCTGACCCACAGCTCGCCGGCCTGCGCCGCACCGTCGTCGATACCGAAGTAGAGGCGTTGGCCGACCCAGCCCAGGGGCACCGCCCGGCGCGCCCCGAGGCCCTCCCCCTCGCCGGTGAAGAGCAAGCGGGTGCCGGCAGCCGTACCGTCGGTGAGGAAAAGCGAAGAGCTTTGTTGCGCCACCCGTAGGCCCGGGGCGTCCAGGCAGCCGGCGATGAAGGCGACGCCACCAACGCCGGCGCGGAGCCCGGTGGGACCGTCGGACCATGGGCCACAGCCCACCGCCACCGGCAAGGGATCGGCGGTGGCGGAAGGGAAGCGCAGCAGCACGGGCGCCTGGTTGCTGAAGAAATCAGGCGGTCGCGCCAGGTAGAGGCCGCCGGTGGTCACCACGGCCTCCCACACCGCTTCAGAACGGATGGTCAGGGGGGCGCTGCCGGGCCAGCCGAGGCGGGCTGGAGACAGGGTCACCGGAGCGGTGCCGGCCGCGCTGCCGTCGGTGCGCCACAGGACCGGCAGCTCGTCGGACTCCAGGGGAGCGACGAAGAACAGGCTGCCGTCGAATTCGAAACCCACATCCAGGTACTCCGAGATACCGGACAGCTCGGTGAGGCAGCCCGCTTCGCACACACCCTCCAAGGGCCGGGTACCGGCGGTGCTGCCGTCGGTGCGCCAGAAGCGGCCCGGTTGAATCGACTCCGGCGGCTCGTTGCTGCCCTGGCTCCAGAAGACCAACTCGCCGGCAACCTCCCCTACCAGTGCCGGCTCGCCGGAGCAGGGACCGGGGCAGCCATCGGCCACCAAACGGGTCCCGGCGGTGGTGCCGTCAGTGACCCACAGCTCGCGGCCGTGGTCGAAGGTGAAGGCGGAGAAGAAGATCTGCTCCCCGACGGTGGTGAGCTGGGTCGGTTGGGAGCCGTGCAGCACCGGCGGCGGCGGGCAGACGAAGTTGCACTCGAAGTCGGGCTGCCAGCCCTGCGCCGAGGGCTCGACGTCGATCACGGTGACGGGGGAATCGACGGGCTGAACGGGTTGCGCGCCGGTCGTCGGCGAGCACAGGGCGGGAACCAGGAGGGCGATGGACAGCAGGACAGCGCGGAGGCTGGAAGCGGCGAGACGGTAAGGCATGTCGGGATCTCCGCAAATTTGGGTGGGGCCCGACTCTACTATCTGCGAGCCCTCGCCGAAAGTCTAACAGGTGCCCGGCGGGCGGCGGGTAGGCCCCGCGCGCCGCTGGGTTATCGTTCCCCCATGCCGAGACACCCCGACCACTCCTCCGCCGTCGCCTCCATCCGCGGGTCCGTCTTCTCCAGCCTGGCCCACCGCCTCCGGGACCACCGGGGGGAGACCTACCCGCTCCACGTCGGCGACACCTGGATGGAGCCGCCGGTGGGCTGCCGCATGCAGGACCTGACCGTGGAGGACCACCCGGGGATGCACCGCTACGCGCCGCCCCACGGCCTGCCGGAGCTGGTCGAAGCGGTGGCGCGGCGGGTGACCCGGCGCACCGGGGTCGATACCGGCGCCGACGACGTGTTGCTGGCCGCCGGTGCCACCGGCGCCCTGGGGGCGGTGATGGGGGCCATCGTCGATGGCGGCGAGGAGGTGCTGGTGCTGGCTCCCCACTGGCCGTTGATCGCCGGCATCGTCTCCTCGTTCCACGCCAAGCCGGTGGCGGTGCCGTTCTACGACCGGGTGGGCGAGGACGAAGCGCCCGAGGCGGCGGTGGCGGCGGTGGCCGCCCACGCCAGCCCACGCACCGTCGCCCTCTACCTGAACACCCCCAACAACCCCACCGGCCGCGTCGTCCCCCGGGCCCAGGTGCGGGCGCTGGTGGAGTGGGCGGTGCGCCGCGGCCTGTGGGTGATCTCGGACGAGGTCTACGAGGACTACGTCTACCGCGGCGAGCACACCTACGCCCGCCCCTTCGCCCCGGAGCGCACCTTCTCCGCCTACTCCTTCTCCAAGGGGTACGGCATGGCGGGCAACCGCTGCGGCTACGTGGTCGGCCCCGCCGAGGCCATGGACCAGGTGCGCAAGGTCTCCACCCACACCTTCTACTCCGCCCCCACCGCCTCCCAACTCGCGGCGCTGGGCTGCCTGCGGGGGTGGGGTGGGGAGCCCGCCGCCGACGGCGAGTCCCCCGGGGATCGCTGGGTGGCGACGGCCCGGGAGCGCTACCGCCAGCTCGGCGAGGCCGCCGCCCAGCGCCTCGGCGTGGCACCCCCGGAAGGCTCCACCTTCCTCTTCCTGGACGTCGCCGACCACCTGGACGCCGACCCCGCCAGCCGTGGCCTGCTGGGTTTCCTGGAGGACTGCGTCGACCGCGGGCTGTTTCTCGCCCCGGGGGCCAGCTTCGGCCCCTACCCGGATCACGTCCGTCTCTGCTTCACCTCGGCGGAGCCGGAGCGGGTGGAACGCGGGGTGGAGGTGCTGGCGCGGCTCCTGGGCCGCTGAGGCCGCCGCCCCGCCGACCCTCTCAGGGCACGTCGTCCTCGTCGAAGGCGGTGGTGTCGGCTCCGCTACCGAGGGTGAAGGGCTGGTTGGTGTAGGTCACCGGCTCGCCCCCCACGGGCTCCACCGTCAAGGTGTACTCGACGTCGGAAAGCCCGGCGTGGAAGACCCACCAGTGGCCGTTCACCGGCCGTCCGTCGAGCACCTTCACCATCAGCTCGGCGTTGCTTTCGCGGAAGAACCAGAAAGCACCGCTGTCCCGGGTCAGGGGGATGGTGCCGCCGACGCCCTGGTCGCCCGTCCGCGGGTCGGTCCAGGCGACGGTGACGGCGAAGGCTTCGCGCAGGCAGAGCTGGTCCGCCGTGGTGCCGCAGAGGGGCGGGGAGAGGGCGCCGGTGACCGGGCCCAGGTCGCTGGCCGGCACCTGCATGACTCCAACGGAGGCGCCGTTGCCACCCGGGTAGGCGCCGGCAGCGAGCTGCTGCCCCGCGACGGCGCCGCCGGCCTCGCCAGGGGAGGCCGGGAAGGCCGCCGTGTCGGCGCGGCTCGGTTGCTCGAAGGGGGGGTTGTAGTAGAGCTGCTGGCGGCCGGTGTCGGTGTCGGTGACGGTGAGCCAGAACTCCACCGTCGACAACGAGCCGTAGAAAACCCAGAAGTGGCCATTGGTGCCGCGCCCGTCCAGCACCTTGACCAGCAGCTCCAGGTTCTCCTCACGGAAGAACCAGAACGCCTCACTGTCGGCGGCGGGCACGTCGAAGGCCCGGGCCGGGCCGGCCCCCGGGTTGTACGGGTCCCGCCAATCGATATCGACCCGGAAGCGGCCGTTCTGGAAGCAGGTCGAGCCGGCGCCGCAGGTCGTCTCCCCGGCCGGCCGCAAACGCTGAGCCACCAGGCGAGAGCCGCCACCGAGGACCGCCGCCACCACCGCGCCGTCACCCCCGCCGGCGACGTCGAAGCCCCCGGCGTACCCGGGCAGGACGCGCACGGCCCCTCCCGTCGCCGTACCGTCGCCAGCGTAGCGCCGCACGTAGAGCCCGTGGTCAGCCCCGTCCACCGAGCGCTGGGGGAAGGCGTCGGCGCCACGCCAGCCCACCACCCAACCCTCGGCCAGGCCGGCGGCGCGGGGCTGGCCCTGGCAACCTTCCGCCCGCGAGTTGATCTGAGTCTCGGCACCCGCCGCCGCCCCCCCCTCGTAGATGCGGGCGAACACGCCGCTGCAGCTCCCGTCCACGCCGTCGCCTCCGTCACCGCCCCCGTCCTCCAACGCCACGAGCACCGAGCCCGCGGCGTCCATGGCCACCCGGGGCAACCGCTCCACGGGATGCTCCGCGGGTGCAGGTGGCGTCACCAGTCGCTCACCATCGACGGTGTAGGTCTCCAGCACCACGTCGGGACGTTCTAGCAGCGCGCTGGCGATCTGCGAGGCCACCGCGAAGGTGCCGTTCGCCGTCGCCACGCTGGTTTGCGTCACCCGCGCCGCAGCCGTCGAGATAGTCTGCGGCCCGAGCAGGTTTCCCTCCACGTCGTAACGCCGCAGCACCACCCGGTCGAAGGTCTCCACCCCGGGATCCTCGGAGTTGTCAAGGATCTGGGCGAAGGCGAGGATCAGCTGGCGGTCGTCGGTGATGGCGGCGCCCAGGGCGCGGACGCCGAGGACCACCTCACCGTCATCGACGCTACCCCCGCCGACCTCGATGACCGGCCCCAGCGGGTCGCCACAGACGTCGAAGGCGCGCAGGGCGACGCCGTCCGCATCGATCCAGGCGATGACGTAGTCCCCGTCGCCGTTCATCGCTACCTCGTCGAGGCCGCGGACCACGCCGCCGCCGTCCTCTCCATCCCAGATCGGCCGCGGCGCCCACATGGCGGTGCCGTCGGCGGCGAAACGGCGGGCAAAGATGGTGGGCTCCTCCACCGAGCCTCTGCCGGTAGCTTGCCAGAAGACGAGGAAGCCGCCTTCGGCGTCCATCACCACCCGGGGCTCGTCGCCGGGGAGGGGTGCCAGCTCTGCGGCGGTGTAGCCGGAGGCGGGGGCCGTCACCTCCACAAGGGGCCCGGCGGGCACCAGGGTGGCACTCGCCGAAACCCCGGTAGCGAGGACGGCCAACAGGAGGGCGGCCAAGGCCGCACCTCGGAGATGGATGGGGAGGGAGCGCGAGAAGGGGTGCGAGAAGGAGCGAAAATCCATGGTTTCTCCTGGCGGGTGGGATGCCACCCTGTGGGGAAAGGTCAAAGACGTCGATGAGCGGACGTCGGCATGGACTTGCGAATTTGCGAAGCTCGTGCCACGTCGATCTCCGCCAGCGCCAGGCCGGGCCCCGCCGGCGCCGCCGCCACCACCTGGCCCCACGGGTCGGCGATCAAGGCGTGGCCGTAGCTCTCCCGCAGGCCGTCGTCGTCGTGGTCGCCGTGCTGGGCCGGGGCGATGACCCAGCACTGGGTCTCGATGGCGCGGGCCCGCAGCAGCGGGTACCAGTGGTCCTTGCCGGTGGTCAGGGTGAAGGCGGCGGGGACCATCAACACCTCGGCGCCGCCGTCGGCCAGCCGGCGGTAGAGCTCCGGGAAGCGCAGGTCGTAGCAGATCGACAGGCCGAAGCGGGTCAGCGACGTCTCGGCCACCACCACCTCGTCGCCGGCCACCACCGTGTCCGACTCCTTGAAGCGCACCTCGTCGGAGACGTCGACGTCGAAGAGGTGGATCTTGCGGTAGGTGGCGAGGACCGCGCCGTCCGGGCCGAAAAGGACGCTGGTGTTGTAGCAGCGCTCGCCCTCCCCCGGCGCCGCTTCGTTGAACGAGCCGAGGAGGAGATGGATGCCGAGGCGGGCCGCCAGCTCAGAGAAGCGCTGGACGGTGGGGCCGTCCATGGCCTCGGCGCGGCGCACCTTCTCGGCGTGGGGGCCCAGGAAGTTGGTGTTTTCCGGGGTCGCGACGAAGCTGGCGCCGTAGCCGGCGGCGCGTTCTACGAGTTGCCGGGCCGAGCGCCAGTTGGCGTCTTCGTCGGAGGTGCAGTTGAGTTGGACGGCGGCGGCGAGGAACATACCGCGAGTCTATGCGATGGGGTGGCGCCGCTCACCCGTGGCGCGCCGGCTCACTCGTAGCGCAGGGCGTCGGCCGGGTCCACCCGGGTCGCCCGCAGCGCCGGCGCGACGCAGGCCCCCAGGGTGACCAGCAGGGAAAAACCCACCACCGCCGCCAGGTCCAGCGCCTCGACCCGGAACGGCACCGAGCTGATGAAGTAGATGGCGGCCACGTCGGCGTCGAAGCGGATCACCTCGTAGGTGGTCAGGAACCAGGCGGTGCCGGCCCCCAGCGCCACCCCCAGGAGGGTCCCCACCAGCCCTAGGGCGCCGCCGTAGAGGAGGAAGATCAGGGCCAGCGCCCGGGGTTTGAGCCCCAGCGCCACCAGGACGCCGATGTCCCGCATGCGCTCGCGCACCAGCACCACCAGGGTGGATGCGACGTTGAAGGTGGAGACCAGGACGATGAGGCCGAGGACCAGGAAGAGGGCGATCTGCTGCACCCGCAGGGCGGTGAACAGCTCCCGGTTGAGCTCCTGCCAGTCGGTGACCAGGTAGTCCTCGCCCAGCACCGCCTCGACGGCGCGGCGGGCGGCGGTGCTGTCGGCGGCGCCGGAGAGGGTGAACTCGTAGAGGTCCATGGTGCCCCGCTCGCCGAGGAGGTCGCCGACCTGCTGCCGGTCCATGACCACCCAGGAGCCGTCGAACTCGGCGAAGCCGGTGCTGAAGGTGCCACCGACCCGCAGGCTGCGGAAGCGGAAGCGGGGCTTGCCGCCGGCATCGAACCCCAGCGCCACCAGGCGCACCCGGTCGCCGGCGGAAACCCCCAGGCGGCTGGCCAGCTCGGCGCCGAGGAGCGCGCCGGGCACGCCGCTGGCGTCGCTGGCCAGATCCTCCACCCGGGCGCTGAGCTGGCCGCCGCCGGGATCGACGCCGCGCAGGGTGACCTCCTGGGCGCCGTCTCCGCCGGCTCCGCCGTCGCCGCCGGGGCGGTCCAGGGTGCCCTGGCCGTAGACCACCAGGCCCACCTGGTCGATCTCCGGCAGGGCGAGGAGGCGGCGGCGCAGGTCCTCCGGCAGGGTGGCGGAGGAGCGGCTGACCGGCGAGGCGACGAGGGCGGCGTTGCCCTCGATCAACTTGCGCTCCAGGTCCTCCCGGTAACCGGTCATCAGCGCCATGGCGATGACCATGGCGAAAACGCCGAGGGCGACGGCGGCCAGCGCGGTGCGGGCGGTGCCGCCCAGCAGGCGGCTGCGGCGGCCCCGCAGGAAGCGCCAGGCGACCTGCCACGGCAGGGGGCCGCGCAGCGTCGAGCCGCGGCGGCCGGGGGCGTCGGGGGTGGTCATGGGTCGGGGTTGGTCATGGGCGGGGCCGGCTCACGAGGCGGCCGGCCCACCGCCGCGGCACAGCGCCAGGAAGCGGTCGAACACCGGCGAGGCGTCGTGGGGGCCCGGCGCCGCCTCCGGGTGGTACTGCACCGCCAGCACCGGCCGACCGGTGACCCGGAAGCCCTCCACCGTGCCGTCGTTCAGGTTGAGCTCGCTCACCGGGCAGCCCTCCGGCAGGCTGTCCGGCCGCACCGCGAAGCCGTGGTTCTGGCTGGTGATGGAGACCTTGCCGGTCTCGACGTCGCGCACCGGCTGGTTGCCGCCGTGGTGCCCGAACTTCAGCTTGAAGGTCTCGCCGCCGGCGGCCAGGCCGACGAGCTGGTGGCCGAGGCAGATCCCCAGCACCGGCAGCGGCCGGCCCTCGACGTCGGCGTGGATCAGCTCCCGCACCTCATCGACGATGCCGCCCAGCGGCTCCGGGTCGCCGGGGCCGTTGGAGAGCGCCACCCCATCGACACCCAGGGCGAGGGCCTGGGCCGCCGGGGTGCGCGCCGGCAGCACGGTGAGGCGGGCGCCGAGGGCGGTGAGGGAGCGCAGGATGTTGCGCTTGGCGCCGAAGTCGTAGACCGCCAGGTGCAGCGGCTCGCCGTCTGCGTTGACCATGGGTGGGCCGTCCGCCGCCATCTCGTAGGCCTCGCCGCAGGTCACCTCGTCCACCAGGGCGCGTCCCTCCATGGTGGGGAAGTCGGCCAGCTCGGCGGCCAGGGCGTCGACGTCGGAGCGCTCGGTGGTGAGGACGCCGCGCAGCGCGCCGTGGCGGCGCAGCCGCCGCACCACGGCCCGGGTGTCGATGCCTTGGACGGCGGGCACCCCGTGGCGGGCGAGGTAGGCCGGCAGCGCCTCCTCCGGCGCCAGGCCCGACGGGCGGGCGGTGAAGTTGCGGGCGACGAACCCCTCGGCCCACGGCCCGGCCGACTCGGCGGCGGCCTCCCGGACACCGTAGTTGCCGATGTGGGGCTGGGTCATGACCACGATCTGACCGTGGTAGGAGGGATCGGTGAGGATCTCCTGGTAGCCGGTCATGGAGGTGTTGAACACCACCTCGCCGAAGCGGGTGCCGGGGGACAGGGCCTCGCCGCGGAACAGCGACCCGTCCTCCAGCAGGAGGAGGGCTTCGGGGGGGGCGGAGAAGGTGGGGTTGGAGTGGCTCACGGCGGTGAGCATCGTAGCACCGGCGGCCGGAAGGCTGTCCCTGATCCTAAGCCCGAATTAGAGAATCTTGACGAAGAATGAAGAAGGGGGGTAGCCTGAAAGGTAGTGCTCTCTCGGAAAGCAGAATGAATCATGCCTACTGAACCCTCCACCGGCGAACAAACGCTCAACGCCCGACTGCGCAAGAGGCGGGAAGAGTTTGGTGCATCAATCCCTCAACTCGCAGACTGGTCCGGGCTCGAGGAACAGCGGATCACCGACATCGAAGACGGAGCTGCACTCCGATCTTGGGAATTCGAAGAGTTGTGCCGTGCTCTCGCAGTCGATAGCGGTGCTTTGGCCCAAGGGGAGGAAACATCCCCACGCCGCTCCGTTGCTCGCTTCAAATCTGCCTCGTGGGTTGATCCCACTCCGGATGACTTCCGGAAATTGGCCTTGGCAGCGGAATTAGGGCGCATCGGCGGCTTCCTAGCCGAGCAAGTCGCACAGCCTGTCGATCTAGAGGATCTGCGCGATCCTCAACCCATTGCTGGAGAGCCTTGGAGACAAGGTTACAGGTTGGGCGAACGGGCGCGCATGGCATTAGCTCCGCAACCCGGCCCGGTTCGTGATCTCGAAAAACTCCTCACCCAGCGCGGTATCCACGTCGCACAGGTCACTTTCTCCTCTGCTGACCTGGATGCAGCGAGTTTGTGGGAAAGGGGCTCCCTACCGATCATCCTGGTCAACACACGGTCGGCGCGGACCAGGTCTACGTTGAGCCGGCGCGCTCTCCTCGCCCATGAGCTGTGCCATCTCCTCCACGATTCGGGGGAGCGCGAAATCACCACTCAGCTTTCATGGGGTGAGGGTTCGGGCAACTACAGTGAGAAGGTTGAACGAAGAGCGCGGGCCTTCGCTCCAGCCTTCCTGGCGCCTCGCAATGAGGTCAAGACCTGGTTCCGGGCCGGCCCAGCCCGCCGGATTCACGATGATGAGGCGAAGGTCGAGGAGCTCGCCCGGCGCTGGGGCTTCTCCTTCAAGGGCGCGATCTGGCACGCGAAGAATTGTGGATTGATTTCCGCCCGGAAAGCCGAAGATCTTTACAGATCCACAACGGACGAACTACATGACTGGATGGGAGAGTTTGAAAAGGATCTCGGTTACAGCACCGCGCCTGACAGCGAGGGCGAGCAGATTGACGAGGCGTCGTCAATTGTCCAGGGGGCCCTCCTGAAACTGGTTGCGGCGGCTGCGACAGGTGGCTTGATTTCCGAGGGACGGCGCCGCGAGATCGCGACTTGGAAATAAGACCTCCCACGGTCTGGATCATCGATGATGGCCCTCTTGACACCCTGGCCGCCCTTGGACGACCCGAGGAACTGGTTCGATATACAGCGCGCCGCTTGTTCTTAGCGCCTACTACGCACCAGGACTCCAGCAAGTCTCGGCCTTGAGAGGATGCCGGACCGCGTCGCCCGGCACTTCCCCTGATGAAAAAGCGCCCAGGACGGTGCAACTCGACAGAGGGGCCGGTTCGAGGGACAATGCGACCATGCTGAAAAGCCTGGTCACGCCCCGACGCCTCGCCGCCATCGCCACCCTGCTGGTGCTCGCCCTCGCCCTGCCGGCGGCGGCGTACACGATCTACCTGAAGGACGGCTCCTCCATCAACGCCGAGAAGAAGTGGGAGGAGATCGACGGCAAGGCGGTGATCACCCTGCCCGGGGGCACCCGCAGCACCCTCGCCCTGGCGGAGATCGACGTCGAGCGCAGCCTGGCGGCCAACAAGGACAACCTGGGGACGGCCCAGGTCATCGACGGACCGGCGCCCAGCCCCGAGGCCACCGACACGAGGCCGGACGAGCCCTCCCTGGGCGACCTGATCCAGCAGCGCCAGCGGCGGCCGGAGCCGAACCAGGCGTCGGAGCCCCGGCAGCAGCGGGCGGCGACGGCGCCCTCCCGGGTGCCGACCACCAGCGCCGGCTTCCCCGACCTGTTGGCCCTCGAGCGGCGCCCGTTCCGCGACATCGACATGGCGTCGGAGCTCAAGGGGTTCTTCGCCACCCAGGGCCTGGACCAGGCTCAGATCTTCAGCGGCACCGAGGCCGGGCGGCCACTGGTGGAGGTGACCACCAGCTCCGAGGCGTCGGTGTTCCGCGCCGTGGCGGTGGCCGCCAGCGCTCTGGTCAACCTGCGCGACCAGGGCCAGGGCGCCTCCAGCCTGGAGCTCCTCCTCCTCACCCCCTCCCGGGAGCGCGCCGGCCAGTTCCTGCTCACCCCCGCGATGGCCGAAGACCTCCTCGCCAGCCGCATCGACGTCTCGACCTTCTACCTCCAGAACGTCCAGTTCTAGCCCGCATTTCTCACCAACTTCGTCGCGAGAGGTCGAAGATGCCTGTGGCTGTAAGGCGCAAGTCGAGTCGGCCCCGCAGGCGTACTGTAAGTACGTTGAGGACGCCGACCGGCTTGCAACGCAGCAGACGCAGGCAT
>Ga0102947_1000397_pt1 | contig 15801 bp, 11 predicted proteins | sample SalPon2A_A_D2_MG_FD_78210 | JGI IMG/M metagenome (GOLD analysis project Ga0102947, IMG submission 78210) | Soil microbial communities from South San Francisco under conditions of wetland restoration - Salt Pond MetaG R2A_A_D2_MG | ecosystem: Environmental > Terrestrial > Soil > Wetlands | place... | reverse complement strand
GACGGGAATGGCAACCGCACGGCCATCGGATATCCTGGCGGGGTGAGCGCGACCTACGGCTTCGACTTCGCCGACCGGGAAGAAAGCCTGTCGGTGACCACCCCGGCCAGGACCACGGACTTGGTGACGGCGGCGGACTACCTCCCGTTCGGACCGCTGACGACCTTGACCTTCGGCACCGGCGCCTGGGAAGACCGCGCCTTCACCTCACGCTACTTCCCGGAGTCCATTACCCTCACCGCCAGCCAAGGCCGCACCTGGGACTACACCACCGACGCCGTGGGCAACCCCACCGAGATCACCGAGGCCGCCGTCTGCCCAGGCGACCTCACCCTCGCCAACGCCACCGTCACCACCGCTGAACTGTACGAATCCTGCGATGGCATCACCGCCGGGCCGGACTACACCGTCGCCGCCGGCGGCGACCTCGACCTCCAGGCCGCCACCCGTATCGTCTTCGAGGACGGTTTCAAGGTGGAATCCGGGGGCGCCCTCACCGCCGGCATCGACCCCACCCTCGCCGATGACGTCACCAAGACCTACACGTACCAGGACATCGACTACTTCCTGACCTCCGCCGACGGACCCTGGGGTACGCAGAGCTGGACCTACGACAAGATCGGCAACCGCCTCACCGAGACCGACAACGGCGCCACCGACACCTACAGCTACCTCACCAACGGCACCGGCGGCAACACTGCCCTACTTTCCTCCATCGATCTCTCCACCTTCGGCACCCGCGACTACACATACACCCCCGCCGGCCACGTCGAGGACGTCACCGCCGGCGCCAACGTCATCGACTTCTCCTGGGACGATGCCGGCCGCCTGGCCGCCAGCGACCGCTCCACCGACACCGCCGCCTTCCTCTACGAGGTCCGGGGATTTTTACGCCAGGGCGGCGACGCCGCAGGGCCGGGCACGGTTCTTCCCACCTACGACTCTGGAGGCTTGCTGCACTGCCTGCAACGCCAGATCCCCACCGGCACCACCGACTACCACGTCTTCTACCTCGCCGGCAGGCCGGTGGGCCAGGTGGCGTTGGAGAGCGGCCAGCCCGAGCGCTGGTGGTACTTCACCACCGACCACCTGGGGACACCAGTCGTCGCCACCGACAGCAATCAGGACGAGCTGTGGGTGAATCGCTTCGATCCATTTGGAGAAGATCCCTTCGCCGGGACCTCCAGTGGAGCTTCCGAGCAGGGGATCTTCTTACGCTTCCCCGGGCAGTGGGATGATCCCGTCTGGCGGGACGCGATGATGGGGGCCGAAGGGTATCAGAATGTGTACCGCTGGTATGAAACACGACCGGCAAGATATACGAGAGTTGATCCATTACCTGGCAGCCTAGATCATGACTATGCCTATGTCGATGGCCGCCCCCTCACGTTCGTGGATCCCAATGGGCTAAAGAAGTGTAGTTCCTGTGACGACTGTCCCTGCGGCATCTGGGCAAGTGGAAGCTTTGAACTGGACGTATTTCTCTATACGGTTGGCGCGGCGGGTGGAGGCGTGACCTTCAAGTGCGCCTGCCGGCCCCTTGATTGCTATGGCATCTTTGTCAGTGGTCAGAGCGGCCTAGGTATCAGTCTTGCCGCAAGTGGTTCTATCGGCGGAGCTGTCAACGCATGCAACAGTAGCGACTTAGAGGGGGGGTCAATCACCTTCAATGTCACCATCGTCCCTGAGGCGGGCGTTGCTGTGGAAGGAGGTTCGGGCGTAGGAGAAGACAGTGCTAGAACCCTAGAAGCGGGAGTTGGTGTAGGTGGTGGAGCTGCGGCAAGATTCAGACTCAATGGGGTGAAGTTATGGTGCGGGCCTCGGCTCAACCTCCCCTTTATTCCCTAGGATCAATGACAATTAGGGCAAGGTCCATCTTGACGGCAATTTTGCTCTTTGGAGCTACGGTAATCCTAGTTTGGGTGTTTGACGAACCGATTTGGTGGGGTTTGGTCGGTGGTGGGTTTCTGTCTGCCTCTTATATCGCTTTGGTAGGACAGGCCAGAAAAGCTGAGTGGCTCAAGGTTGATGAGGCGTCCCCGAGGTTCGATCTTTCGACGCTCGGCTGCCTCTTTGCTGGAGTCCTGATCGTCATCTTAGTCGCAATAGGAATAGCATGGCTACTGGCTCTCTAGACCCGAGTGCTGCTGCTTCGGCACCAGCGCCTCGGAATTGGTTTCGGGGTTCTATCGGGATCTCCTTGGACTGGATGCGATTACGGACCATCCCATAATTCAAGACTGTATGTGGTGTATCTTCTCGAGAGCCGGGAAAGGCTTCAAGAATATAGAGGAGGGGATGTGGGTTACCTGTGACGGATTTGACTATGACTGCGATATTTGGCCATCGACCGTAAGACAAGGCACAACGACAAGGACTACCACGTCCTCAAGCAAACGACCGGCTGATGCCTGTGCCATTATCCACACTCACCCGCGGCAGAAGGATCCCGAGCCGAGTTCGTGTAAGGGATGCGACAAAAGTGTCGCTAAGAGTCAAAGACTTCCAATCTACTCAGTTCATCCGAGTGGTATCTGGAAGTACGATCCGAGCACTGATCAAATAACGCAGGAAGACGACAGCGCCTGGTTTGAGGCGCCCAAACAGCGGTGCAAAAAGCCTTGCAAGGGGTTGCGATGAAGATGCCGAGAATGGTCGGATGTCTGGTAATGATCACCCTCATGGTACCGACAAGTCAAGCTACTCAGGGTCAGGTTGACGAAGCTGCCACTCTTACCGCCACAACGTGTGCGGAGGTGACCCAGCATGCCTTCGAAACAGCTTCAAATCAATCGGTAGTAGGTAGAACCATTGAGCTCTGGTTAACCGGAGAGGCTAGCGGAGATACTAAAATCACCCTATGGAAAGATGAGGTTGGCCGCGTGCAGGGCCAGATACTAACTACGCCTGCGAAAATTGGGTCTGTTTGCAGCCAACTGAAGCGAATGTACATGACAGACCTCTCGCTCACGATTGTCGCCGCAGCTCAGCTAGCAGAGATAATTAGTTACGCCCTCTCGGAGACAAGGTATCCTACCCTGGCTCTTCTCTTCGAGGAGGCAATTGATCTCACCTTTAATGCGGACATTGGAGATTCGATCTTCTTCCCATCTCGGAATATCCACATTGAGATTTCCAATGGCTTGGAAACCGCCTCAATCGAATTTCAAATGCCAGAACCGACTGCGGACGGTGTAGCTTTCTCGGGCAGTCTCAAAGCATCTCAACCAGAAGCGGCGAGCTGGGTTTCGAAGATGATGAAGTTCGCTGCCCTTGTAGAAGCCGATGTTAGGGCTGATAAGACCACAGCAAAGGTCATTCGGCCATAGTCATCAAGGGGGCGGATCTCAGCCTTGCGTCGATAGTGGCAGATCCTATTGGTGCGCGCGCCGATATTACCGCCGGTACTTCGGCAGGATGCCAACCTTGATGGGCTCTCCTGAGTCCTCCTCTGCACCCAGCGCGGCCTCCGACGCTTCCGCTGTCGTCAGCTCCTCGGAGGACGGCGCGGTTCGGCGGTCGGTCGCCCGGAGGGCACCGTACGCCCGCCGTATGCGTTCTTCCCAGGCGATGTCGACCTCACCGAGCGCACGGGTCACCGAGTAGGCAGCTCGCCTGGATGCGTCACGGACCTCCTCGCGGCGACTGATGGCTGCCTGTGCCTCCCGGTATGCCATCTTGGCCTGTCCGCCGCGGGTGTTGAGGTAACCCGCCGGAGAACCCTCAACTGCTCCACCAGCGGGTTCCAGTGCTCGCCCACCAGGGCAACCACTTCCCTTTTTCCCTCCACAATCGGCTGGATTGCGCTGAAAAGTGTGCCTGTTTCCGGGGTTCGAACGTCTCCCGAAACTCCTGGATCATGGGCGCGAGCCGCGATCAGGAGCGTGGCTCGCCGCGGTCCAGGATCTCCCGGACCCGGCTCGCGATCTCGCTCGGCGTGAACGGCTTCGCCACGATGTCGGTGTTCTCGTTCCGGCGTGAGGGGCCGCGCCCCTCCTCCGGGTCGAAGTCGCTGTAGCCGGAGACGAAGAGGAACCGGGCGTTGCCCGCCAGCTCCCGGGCCTGGCGGCCGACCTCGGGGCCCCGCATGTCGGGCATCACGACGTCGCAGAGAATCAGGTCGATGGCGGCCCCGTGCTCACGACAGGCGTCCAGGGCCTCGCTGCCGGACGCCGCCTCCAAGATCCGGTAGCCCTGGGCCCCGAGGGCCCGCGCGACCAGGGTGCGCACCCCCGCGTTGTCATCGACCACGAGCACGGTCTCGGAGCCCCGCTCCGGATTCCCCGGCTCAGCGGCCGAAGCACCCTCCACGGCCACGTCCGCCTCGGCTTCGGGAAGGTAGATCCGAAACACGGTGCCCTCCCCCGCCTCGCTGTAGACGAAGACGAAGCCGCCGCTCTGCTTGACGATCCCGTAGACGGTCGAGAGCCCCAGCCCGGTGCCCTCCCCCTTCCTCTTCGTCGTGAAAAACGGCTCGAAAATCCGCTCCCGGGTCTCCCGGTCCATCCCCACCCCCGTGTCGGCGACGCTCAAAACGGAGTAGGTGCCGGCCGGAATCACGGCGGCCCCGGCATCCATCTCTTCGGGGAGCTCCATCCGCTGGGTCTCGATCTTCAGCGTGCCGCCGCCGGACATGGCGTCCCGGGCATTGACGGCGAGGTTCAGGATCACCTGCTCAAGCTGGCCAGGGTCCATCTCCACCGGGTGCAGATCCTCCTCCAACCGGGTCACCAGCCGCACGTCCTCCCCGATCACGCGGTCGAGCATCCGTAGCATGTCCCGCACGGTGACGTTCAGGTCGAGGGCCCGGGGCTGGAGGACCTGGCGGCGGCTGAAGGCCAGGAGCTGCCGGGTAAGGCTCCCCGCCCGCTCGCTGGCCCGCCGCACCTCGTCCAGGTCCTCCCGCACCGGGCTCCCCTCGGGCAGTTGGCTCGACGCCAGGTCGGTGTAGCCGGTGATCGCCGTGAGCAGGTTGTTGAAGTCGTGGGCGACGCCACCGGCCAGCCGGCCCACGGCCTCCATCTTCTGGGCCTGACGGAGCTGCTCCTCGAGCTGCTTTCGAGAGGTGGTGTCCACCAGGAAGCCGATGATCTCCGGTCGCCCGTCGGGGCCCGACTCCAGCTTGCACATCTCGTCCCGGACCCAGCGCCACGAGCCGTCGGCGTGGCGAAAGCGGTACTCGTGACAGGCGCTGGTGTGACCGTTGGCCATCAGACCCTCGACCGCCTCCAGGGCCCCGGGAAGGTCTTCCGGATGGACCCGGTCGATCCAGGCCGACCTCTCGCCGATGAAGAGCTCCGGTTCCCAGCCGAACTGCTTTTCCATCTGCCGGCTCACGTAGGTAGCCCCGAATTCGTCTCCGGCCAGGCTCGTGTAGAACACGGCCGGCGCGTGGGAGACGATGTGGCCCAGCCGTTCCCGGATCTCGGACAGCTCGGCCTCCGTGCGCTTGCGCTCCGTGACGTCGGTCATGGAGCCCACCATGCGGACGACCTCGCCCGCCTCCACCACGGGAGCCTCCCGGACCTCGACCCAGACCTCCCGTCCGTCGGCGTGATGGAACTGCAACTCGTAGGGGGGGCAGGGCTCGCCGGCCTCGACAGCCCGTTCGGTCGCCTCCATCCCCGCCCGGTTCGCGGCATGGTCGGTCAGGTGCTCCGTCCAGTGGCCCTCGACCTCCTCGGGGGTGTATCCGAAGACCTCCTCCACCTGGGGGCTGATGTACAGCATCTCGCCGGAGGGCTGGTGGGCGAAGAAGACGTTGGTGGAGCTCTCCACGATCTCGCGCAGGCGCACCTCCATCTCCACCCGGGCTTCCGCTGCGGCCCGCTGCGCGGTCAGGGCTTGGCGACGGGACAGGGCGTAGAGCACGCTCTTGGCCAGCGTCTTCCCATCGACCAAACCCTTGACCAGGAAGTCGTCCGCCCCGGCCGCCGCCGCGGCCCGCATGGTCTCCTCGTCGTCCCGGCCGCTGACGACGATGATTGTGGCGTCGGGACACAGCGGCCGGAGGGTCTCCAAGGCCTGGTTCCCCTGGGCATCGGGCAGGCCGAGATCCAGGAGGATCAGGTCGAACCGCTCATCCCCGATCGCCGTCAACGCCTTCTCGAGGCTATTCACCACTATCGACCCGGCGAGGTGGTGCCGCGATCCCAGGAGCTCGAGCAGGCCGGCAGCCTCCGACGCCACGTCTTCCACCACCAACGCCCGCAGAGCGGTGGTCTCCAGCACTGCCTTCACGCCACCTCCCCAGCCCGCCCCGAGTCGCGGCAGAGCAGTCGCCCGATGTGCGCCAACAGCTCCCGGTTGGTGAAGGGCTTGCGCAGGAAGGCCCGGGAGTCCGAGGAGAGCTCGGCGTCCAGGGACTCCTCCGCGTAGCCGGACATGAAGAGGATCGGAACCTCCCCGGCGATCCCCACGAGTTTCCGAGCCAGCTCGGGGCCCCGCATCCGCGGCATCACCACGTCGGTGACGACCAGCGCCAATTCGCGCCGCAGCGAGGTGGCCTTGCGCAGACCCTCCAAGCCGTCATCGGCGGTCACCACGGTGTACCCCTGGTGCTCGAGGACCCTGGCCACGAGCTTGCGCACGGCCTGGTCGTCCTCGACCACCAGGACCGTCCCGGCCTCGGGGCTTCCGAATCGCTCCTCGGCATCGATCGAAACGCTGGCCTTCGTCGCTCCCTCGACCACCGGAAAACGGATCTCGAATCGACACCCCCCTTGCGGAGAGGCATCCACGACGATCCGGCCTCCGCTCTGGGCGACGATCCCCTGGACGCTGGCCAGACCGAGCCCCCAACCCCGCCCGAGCTCCCGGGACGTGTAGAACGGCTCGAAGAGCCTTTCACAAACCTCCGGCCCCAGCTCGGGACCGTCGTCCTCGATCACCAGCATGGCCTCTGGTCCGTCTTCGCCGCCGCCGGTTTCCAGCCGCAGGGTCATCGTGCTCACCGCCGGCGTCCCTCCCCGCACGAAAGCGCCCAACCCGACCAGGGCCTTCTCCATCTGCCCCCGGTCGGCTTCGATCCATAGCGGCTCCTCCGGCAAGGCCAGGTCGAGGCGCACACCCTCGCCCACGACCCGGCCCAGCATCTGCCGGGTCGTCTCCAGGACATGACCGAGATCCAGGACCTCGAGCTGGAGGACCTGGCGCCGGCCGAAGGCCAGGAGCTGGCTGGTGAGATGACCGGCCTTGGCGGCCGCGTCCCGCACCTGCTCCAGGTAGGCGCGGAAATCCTCCTCCTCGACGCGCATCAGGAGCAGTTCCGTGTACCCGGAGATGGCGGTCAGCAGGTTGTTGAAGTCGTGGGCGATCCCGCCGGCGAGCTGGCCCATCGCCTCCAGGCCCCGAGACTGCCGCAACTGGGCCTCGCTCTCCGCCAGCGCCCGCCGGGCCCGCGCCCTGCCCACCGCTTCCTCGATGCGCTCGGCCACCGCGCCCAGGAGCATCCTCTCCTCCAGGAGAAACGGGCCGTCGCCCTGGGCCTGGTCGGGGCGCTGCTCGGAGTAGGAGACCTCCACGAGCCCGATCACCTCGCCTTCGACCCTGATCTCCTGGCGCAGTGTCCACACAGATTCTACGAAGCCCGGACTGCGCCGGGAATCTCCCTCGACCTCCACCCGGCTGCCGGCGATCTCCGGGTACAGGAACGCCGGCGGGAGAAGCGCCGCCACCCGCTCCAAGGCCTCGGCGACAGTCTCGCTGTCGTAGAGGACCCGCGATACCGCGTAGATGCACTCGGACTCCTTGACCCGCTCCCGAAGGGCCGCTGCCGTCTTCTCCAGCGCCTCTTGGGCCTGCACTCTGCGGGTCTCGTCCCGGGAGGTCGCCAGCACCGATCCCACCTCACCGTGCTCGTCGAGCTCGGGCACGAAGTGGGTGTGCAACCAGCGGGCGCCCAGGGACGTCTCGATCCGCCGCTGAAGCTCCCGGGCCTCGCCGTTCTCGAAGACCTCCTCGATGGGGGCCAGGAAGACCTCGAGCTGTTCGACCCCCCTCGCGCCGGGGCTGTTGCCCAGCAGCGTTGCCCGGGGGATCCCCAGGGTGCGCTCCAGCGCTTGGTTGACGTACAGGCAACGGCCATCCCCGTCGAAGCGGGCCACGACATCCGGCGTGTTCTCCAGGATCGTCTTCAGTTGTTGCTCCCGCTCGTGAAGAGTGCGGAGGAGCTCGTGGCGCTCCCGGGCCGAGATGATCGCCCGTTGCAGAGCCTCGCCGTCGAACCGGCCCTTCACCAGGTAGTCCTGGGCCCCCTCCTGAGCCAGAGCCTCCACCAGCTCGTCGTCCTCCCGGCCGGTGACCAGGATCAGGGGAGCGGCCAACGCTTCCGAAGCCCGGCGGAAGAGCCCCAAGCCTTCCCCGTCGGGCAAGGTGAGATCGAGCAACACGACGTCCGGCGCCTCCGCTTCGGCCCGGGACGTCGCCTCGGCGAAGGTGTTTGCCGTCGCGACTTCGAAGCCCCAGCGCCGGGACTCCTCCAGGTACAGCGCGACCAGCCGGGCGTCTCCGGGGTTGTCCTCCACGACGAGAACCCGCACCGGGGGCCTCCGGGTCATGCGCTACCCTCCTTCGGGTAGCGGACGACGGCGAGCCAGAAGTCGTCGATGGCCTGAACCAGGCCCAGGAACCGGTCCAGATCGACCGGCTTCGTGACATAGGCGCTGGCTTGGAGCTGGTAGCCGCGGAGGACGTCCTCCTCGGCCTCGGAGGTCGTCAGGATGACCACCGGGATCTGCCGCAGCTTCGGCTCATCCTTCATCGCCTGCAGCACCTCCATTCCGCTGAGCTTCGGGAGGTTCAGATCGAGGAGGACGAGGTCCGGGCGCGGTGCGTCCCCGTGCTCACCCGAGCGCCTGAGGAAGTCCATCGCGGCCTCGCCGTCCCGGACGACGTGGAGCCGGTTGCGCACCTTGGCCTCGGCCAGGGCCTCCTGGGTGAGGCGGACATCGCCGGGGTTGTCCTCCACCAGGAGGATATCGATCGGCTGGGGGGTTGAATCGGAGTCGGTCATGATGCCTCCGCCAAGGGAAGTGTGAAAGAAAAGGTGGCGCCCTCACCGGGCGTCGAGTCGACCCAGATCCGCCCGCCGTGGCGCTCCACGATGCGCTGACAGATGGCGAGCCCGATGCCGGTGCCGGGATACTCCTCGATGGGGTTCAGGCGCTGGAAGATCCGGAAGATGCGGTCGACGTGGCGGGGCTCGATGCCGAGGCCGGAGTCGCGCACGGCCAGGGTCGTCCAGCCCGGCCGCTCCGCCTCGGCGGCAAAGACGCGGATCGCCGGCTCCCCGTCCGAGGAGAACTTCACCGCGTTCTCCAGGAGGTTCTGGAAGAGCTGCGTCAACTGCCCCGGGTCCGCCATCACCACCGGCAGGGGATCGACCTGGATCTCGGCCCCCGTCTCCTCGATCTTCATCGCCAGGGACCGCCGCGCCCGAGCCACGGCTTCCGCGGCGGCGATGGCCTCCGGTTCCAGGCCCCGGGTCCCGATCCGGGAGTAGGCCAGGAGCGCCTGGATGAGCTGCTTCATCCGCGCCGCACCGTCCACGGCGAAGGCGATGAACTCCCGGGCTGGCTCATCCAGCTTCTCCGCGTACCGCCGCTCCAACAGTTCCAGGTAGCTGGTCACCATGCGCAGCGGCTCCTGAAGGTCGTGGGACGCGACGTCGGCGAACAACTGGAGCTCCCGGTTCGAGCGCTCGAGTTCGCGGACCAGATCCTCGCGCTCCGCCTCGTGCCGCTTCTGCTCCGTGACGTCCCGGGCCACGATGTACACAAGATCGACCTCCACGTCCGGAACGGCGCGCCACAGGAACCACCGGGGGTCGCCGTGCCCGGTCAGCCATCGGATCTCCAGTTCCCCCGTCCGCCGCTCGGCGGCCAGCCGATCCATCTCCCGGCGGGTCCTCTCCCGATCCTCGGGGTGGACGAAGTCCAGGAAGGACCTCCCCGCCAGCTCTCGCTCGGAAAGGCCGATGACGTTCCCCCACGCCGCGTTCGCCTGCTCGAAGCACCCGTCGAGGCTAAGGACCGCCAAGGGGTCCATGGAGACGTCGAAGAACGTGTCCCGTTCCCGCTCGGCCCGGGATCTCGATGAAGATCCGGCAGAGCGGGTCACGGGCGCCTCCCCGTCGGGTACGCGTTGCTAGCGCTACCAGGTTGAAATATTTCCTTTCGCATATTCGACAATTCTAGACATCTTGACTACGTCTTGCTAGTGCGCTCAGTCGCCGAGATCCTCCAGGGTCCGTCCCTCGCAGTCCAAACACATTCCGTGGCTGACCTTGGGCACCTGGCGCCGCCCGAACAGGTCCAGGACTTCGATGGCGGCTTCGGTCTCGAGCCAGCCCTGCTCAGGGGTCTCCACCCGCTTGCACCAACTACAGAGCCTCAGGATCTCGGAAGAGCGCTCGGCTTCGGGATCGAGGAGCTGCACCGGAGGGCGGACCTCCTCGCGGAGAAGGCGGGTCGCGATCTCGACCGCCCCGTCGTCGCGGGCGGAGACCTCGACGGTCAGGAAGCGGCGTACCGCCGGACCGTCGCAGCGGAACGGGAGCCGGGCGATCCGCCTCCCGGCCCGCACGCGGCCGAGGAGGGCGGTCCAGATCTCCCGGGTCTCGCGCCCCGCCACGAAGTCCCAGAGGCTCTGCCCCACGACCGCCTCCCGGGTGAGGGACGGAGCGCCGTTGGCGGCCGCAAAACGGAGCCAGGACTCCCCCACGGCCACGATCCGATCCGTCCCGTCGATCCGGTAGTCGAGGGACGCGTCGTCACGCCGGCAGTCTGGTGGTGGCTTTTCTTGGCCGTGGCGTCTCATGAAATCAAACGGTGAAAATCTAATATAAATCGCATTTCGTCACACCCTAACACTCCAATATAGGAGTCGGGATCTCGACGACTTCAAAGCCTTCAACGACCGGCATGGTCACTTCCTCGGCGACGCGCTCCTCACCTCCAACGCCACGCGGGGACGCTACGAACTGGGCGAGATCGTCATCGACTACCCCGGCGCCAGCGTCGGCATCACCCAGGCAAGGCCCGGGGACGCGTCGGACGCCGTGCTGGCCCGGGCCGACGAGGCCATGTACGAGGTCAAGCATCGACGCCGAGCCGAACGCGGGTGAGGGACATCCCAAACCCCAGCCCGCCAGGCTGCGATGTTCGCATCGCTCGCGGTGGTGTATAATCACATCCTACATTTCTACAAATAGGCGGGGCGGCTATGCGTTCCTGCACCTGGAATCCCGGCCGGTCCACGCCACTTGATGGGAGGCCACATGATTCGTCTTACACAGTTGATCAAGCGCCGCTGGCGCGTGGGTTTCGTCGTCATATCCGTGATCACCCTCCTCTCCCTGGCCGCGCTTCCGGCCGCCGCCCAGGCGGAGCCCGCACAACCGGAGACCGCCAAACCCGACCCTGCCGGTGCGAACGCCGACGAGCCGCCGGGCACCAACCCGCCGGACTGCCCGGGACCGTTCGCCAAGGTGAGCGTCACCGTGGACCCGCAGTCCGAACCGCTCGACGTCACGCCGGATTCGGTCGAGATCTACAAGAACCCCGGACCCGGCCGGGCAGGCTTGGTCTGCTGGCAGGTGACCGGCCTGGAAGAGGGCCAGACCCTCCACATCGTCGGCAAACCGGACGAGCCCGACCTGTTCCCTGATCTCGCACGCAAGATCGTCTTCCCCAACGACAGCGCCAACAGCGGCCAGCCCAGCGGCACGGGCACTTGGGAATACTCCCTTTGGATCACCAACCAGGGAAGCCACGAACAGCACCACTTCACCGACCCGGAAGTGATCGTCGGCGGTGGCCCCTAGTAAAACGGAGTGGATCCTGCCCCCCCGCGGTGAGCCGGGGGGGCGGGATGACGTCAACGGGCGGGGCGCCTCCGACGAGGGGTCCGGTGGCGGGCCTGACGCCGGAGACGTCGACCAGACCCTGGTGACGCCGACCGGCGCCCGCACCGCGCCGGAGGTGCCGCCCCCGCCCAAGGTCGGGCCCTACCGCCTGGAGCGGCGCCTGGGCGAGGGCGGCATGGGCGAGGTCTGGCTGGCGGAGCAGCAGGAGCCGGTGCGCCGCAAGGTCGCCGTCAAGCTGATCAAACGGGGGATGGACACCCGCCAGGTCATCGCCCGCTTCCAGGCGGAGCGCCAGGCCCTGGCGATGATGGACCACCCGGCCATCGCCCACGTGTTGGACGCCGGGGAGACCGACCGGGGGCGGCCGTACTTCGTCATGGAGTACGTGCGGGGGGTGCCCATCACCGACTACTGCGACCGCCACAACCTGACGGTCCGGGAACGGGTCGAGCTCTTCCGCCAGGTCTGCAACGGGGTCCAGCACGCGCATCAGAAAGCGTTGATCCACCGCGACCTCAAACCCTCCAACATCCTGGTCACGGTGCAGCAGGGGCGGGCGCGGCCGAAGATCATCGACTTCGGCGTCGCCAAGGCCACCTCCCAGCCCCTGACCGAGCGAACCCTGTTCACCGAGTTGGGCCAGATGATCGGCACTCCGGAGTTCATGAGCCCGGAGCAAGCCGACCTGACCGGCGAGGACGTCGATACCCGCACCGACGTCTACTCCCTCGGAGCGATCCTCTACACACTGCTGGCTGGCGTCATGCCGTTCGAGGCGGCAACCCTGCGCACCGCCGGGCTGGAGAACCTGCGCCGCCTGATCCGCGAGGAGGAGCCGAGGCGCCCCAGCGAGCGGGTGCGCCAGATGGCCGACGAGGAGGCGGAGGCGGTGGCGGAGCGCCGGGGCGGTGTGCCCGCCACCCTGCTCCGCCAACTCGACGGCGATCTCGACTGGATCGTCATGAAAGCGCTGGAGAAGGAGCGCAACCGGCGCTACGGCTCGCCCCAGGAGCTGGCGGCGGACCTGGAACGCCACCTCACCGACGTGCCGGTGGAAGCCCGGCCGCCTTCAAGCGCCTATCGGGTGGGAAAGTTCACGCGGCGCCACCGCGCCGGGGTGACGGCAGCCACCGTCGTGGTGCTGCTGCTCATCACCTTCGCCACCGCCATGGCGCTGCAAGCGCGGAGCCTGGCCCGGGAGCGGGACCAGAAGGAGATGGCGCTGGAGGAGGCGGAGACGGTGACCCAGTTCCTCACCGACATGCTGGGCGCCGTCGATCCGGTCCGGGCCGGCCGGGACGCCACCGTGCGGGAGGTCCTGGACTCTGCCTCGGAGAGCCTGGGCACCGCCTTCGCCGGCCGCCCCATGATGGAATCCGGCCTGCGGGTCACCATCGGCCAGGCCTACGACGCGCTGGGGCTCTACGAGGCCGCCGAGACTCACCTGCGCACCGCCTACAACCTGCGCCGCCGCCTCCTCGGCGAGGAGCACCCGCAGACGCTGGACGTGATGCACGGCTTGGCCAACGTGTACTACCGGCGCGGCCGTTACGCCGAAGCCGAGTCCCTTCACCGAGAGGTCCTGGAGGCACGCCGCCGGGTGCTCGACCCCGGCCACGTCGATATCCGCTGGAGCCTCGGCAACCTGGCCCTCACCTACTACGCCCAGGAGCGCTACGAGGAGGCCGAGCTGCTTCTTTTACAAGCGCTGGAGGGCGCCCGCCAGGCAACCGGTGAGGAGCACGAGCAGACCCTGGCGCTGCGCAACAACCTGGCCGCCCTCTACCACGTCGTGGGCCGCTTCGAGGAAGCGGAGGCGGTATACCGGGAGTCGCTGGCCGTCAAGGAACGCATCCTCGGGCTACGCCATCCGGAGACCCTGGTCACCCGCGGCAACCTGGCCGAGATCCTGGCCGACCAGGGGCACCGGGGGCCGGCGGTCCGTATCCTCACCGGTGTCCTGGCGGACAAGCGGGAAGTCCTGGGCGAGGACCACCCCAGCACCCTCTACAGCTCCGAGCTCCTGGACAGGATCCAGGGCACCCCGGATCGCCCCCAGGAAGGCACGGAGCAGGCGGCCGGCTCCCTCTGAGCGACCCGCCTTCCCTCACCCTGTCACCCACCGAGCCACGCTACTCCCCGAGGGACGGGTAGGTGGCCGGCCCACCTGCCCGGGCGCCTCGCCGGCACGGTCGATCTGCTAAGCCACCCGGTGAGCGGCCGGCCCGGCCGATCCGGAACGGGTAAACCAGGAAGACGGCACCCACCAGGAGGGCCGCGCAGCCAGGCCGGTGGCAAAATCGAGTACTTCACTGCATCTGGAGAAGCCCCTGCTTCCAGTCAACTCAACCCGAATGGATGCTAGCCCTATGAGATCAACCTACCTGGCGAACCTTTGGCCAGTTGTCCTGCCAGCGCTCCTGACCCTCACCGCCTTCGCCGACAAGCCTCACGGACCGCAAAAGGTTCTCGTCGGACCTGCCGGTCATCACTTCGCCCAGGCCGACCTCAGCCGGGCGGGTCAGGGACTGGTCCTGTGGAAGGCCGCCGAAGGTGCCGGAGCAGTCCTCGACCGTTACGAGGGTTTCGATGTCGTTCACCGACAAGTCCTGCCCGGTTATCTCGCCAAGGGTTTCCTCCGCTCCGGGGATTTACTGCTTCTCCAGGGCCTCGAGCCGGAAGGCTCGGACCTACGACTGATGGATGGGTCTGGCGATGGCTTTCGGCAGATCTGGTCGACGACCCAACTGATGGAAGATGGCATCGACCGCGACGAGGTCATGGTGTCGCGGGATCTCCGCTGGTGGTACGCCCCTGAATACCTGCCGGCCGCGGTCCTACTCCGAGCCGGACGGGTCGGCGAGCCGGAGTCCCTGCGCTGGACCGTGGAGATCGACGCGCCGGAAGCCTTCATGGCCGGGCTCGGGGAAGTGACGTCGGGCGACGGGATGGTGACCTTGGCTTACTCGACCCGTGGTCGCGGCTGGCTTCTGCAACCTGACAGAGCACCGCGGCCGTTGGTCCGACCGCCAGGGTGCGACGAGATCTACACGGTGGATGGAGCCGCCGAGGGATTTTGGGCCCACTGTGACCGTGGTCTCGTCGCGCTCTACCCGAGTCACCCCTCTGGAGACGGACCGGTGGAGCCCCTGGCCGCGGACAAGGTCACAGGGCTCCGCTTTCTACCCGACGGCCGTGCGGTGGGCGTGATCCGCCGTCATGGAGCTCCCGGAAGCCTGGCTCGACTCTCCGTCGAGAAAGGGCGCATCCACCGCGGGCCGGAGATCCCCAATCCCGTGATGCTGGGCCAGGCCGGCTCCCTGGCCGGCGAGGTGGTCCTGGTCGAGATCGACCACGGTTCAGCCTCCACGTCCCCCAGATACCGGGTCCTGCCACTCCCACCCCAGGTCACCGGGCCTCCCGAGAGCCCCTCGCCCTGAAGAAGAGCATACTTATCCTCGCTCGCGACACCGCCTCCAGGAAGGGGTTGGAAACCACGACACCCCCGTAGTTCTGGCCAGCGGACAGATCCTCGCTCAAGAGCGTGGTACAGCCAGCCTCGACGGCCGCCTGGAGGATCGCCGCGTCGCAGGGGGAGATATCGAATCGCTGGCCACGCTTCAGGGCTCGGACCACCATCCCGCCCGTGGTGTCGATGACGCTCCACGTGAGCAGGGACTCTACGAAGGAAAGGGCGTCGGCCTCGGACATCGAAGCCTTCTGGCCTGGGCGGTGACAGGTCAGGGTGACGTAGGTTTCCAAGAGCACTTGCGTGCCCCCTGAGCGACCCGCCTTCCCTGGCCCAGGCTGCGCCACCGTCACGCCCCCCGGCGCCTGGCCGGGACGGCCGGGGGTGCCGCGCCACCCGGTGAGCTTCCGCCGCCCCATCGCACCGCCACCTCCGCCCCAAGCAAGGCTGATGGCCGGTGCGCCCT
>Ga0102947_1000396_pt1 | contig 15823 bp, 11 predicted proteins | sample SalPon2A_A_D2_MG_FD_78210 | JGI IMG/M metagenome (GOLD analysis project Ga0102947, IMG submission 78210) | Soil microbial communities from South San Francisco under conditions of wetland restoration - Salt Pond MetaG R2A_A_D2_MG | ecosystem: Environmental > Terrestrial > Soil > Wetlands | place... | reverse complement strand
TGCCCCCGTTGCGCACCCACCGCCTTGCGAATTCCGACTTCCCTGGCCCGGTTTGCGGACCGCGCTGTCGCCAGGTTCATGAAGTTAATGCAGGCGATCAGCAGGATAAAGACGGCAATCGCGCCGAGCATCGAAAGCGTTGTGACGTTGCCTGTGGGGCCGAACTCGTTGCCCCGGTTGGAGTGCAGATAGATGCTGGTCAGGGGCTGGAGCCGCGCCACGACACGCAGGGCGGATTCCTGGCCCAGGTTGCGCTCTTCGAAGTCGGGAAATTTAGCTTCCAGGCCCGCGATGCTCTCGGGGCGATCCAGCAGGAGGTAGACGAAATAGTTGTACAACCCCCATCTGTCAACCTGGTCAGGTCGTGCTGCCGCGTGCTTGGCAAAAGGCAGGAGGAAGTTGAATTCGAAGTGCGATGCCTCGGGCACATCCTGCGCGACGCCGGTCACGATGTAGTCTTCTCGCTCGATGGTGAGCGTCTGGCCTATCGGATCACCCGTTCCGAAGAAACGGGCCGCCATCTGTTCGGTCAGCACGACGCTGTTGGGGTTGCGCAGCGCCGTCTGCGGATTCCCTTGCACGAGTGGAAACGAGAAGACCTCAAAGATTGTTGAGTCGGCATAGAGACCGCCGCGCTCGTAGGCGATGTGATCGTCACGGCGCACCAGGGTGTTGCGCATCGGGCGGAAGCGGACGGCTTGCTCTACTTCTGGGAACGCCGCCACCAGCGCCGGTCCCCACGGCGCGCCGATGGCTGGAAACGCAGAAACATTGCCCTGATAATGATAGTCAGGCACAAGCCGCCCGATGCGATCTGCGTTATCGTGGAAGCGGTCGTAGCTCAACTCGTGACGGATGAATAGCCCGAGCAGCAGGCAGCAAGAGAGGCCCACCGCGAGACCGCCGATGTTGATGACAGCGTAGGTCTTCTGCCGTCTGAGGTTGCGCAGCGCGACTTTCAGATAGTTCGGTAGCATGGGCGTAGGGGAGGCGGGTGCAAGGCCTGCAAGGTATCCGACGTGGCTTGCCAGAGCTAGGCCAAAAAACATGCCACTTGCTGCTGGCTCGCTGTTTATGTCTCAGACGGATCTCCTTTTGTTCGGATACGTACAGCAGTGCACGGCTCCGAACAATGTCTGTTGACCTCCACTTTTGACCCCCAGCAGTCGAACGTATGATCCCTGTTTCTCTTCGTCTTAAAAATTTTATGAGCTACGGGACGGCGGCCCCCGAGCTAGATTTCGAGCAGTTTCAGGTGGCCTGTCTCTCAGGAAATAACGGCCAGGGTAAGTCAGCGCTGCTGGAGGCGATTACGTGGTCGTTGTGGGGCGAAGCCCGTAAGTCGAGCGGGACGCAAAAGCCGGACGAAGAACTCCTGCGCATCGGTGAACGCGAAATGCAGGTCGATTTTGTCTTCGACATAGAAGGCGAGCGCTACCGCGTCGTGCGCTCCTACGCTAAGTCGGCCAGCGGCAAGACGAACAAGTCGCAACTCGAACTCCATCTGCTGGAAGCCGAGAAAGCCGATTACCGCCCGCTGACCGGCACGACGATGCGTGAGACGCAGGCGCACATCGACAACGTCATCGGGTTAGACTATGATACCTTCATCAACTCGGCCTTTTTGCTCCAGGGTCGCTCCGACGAGTTTACGAAGAAGCGCCCCAGCGAGCGCAAAGAGATCCTTGCCCGCATCCTCAACCTGAGCCGCTACGAGGCACTCTACGACCTTGCTGCCGGGCGCGAGCGTGACGCCCGCAAAGCCGTTGAGCAGACCGAGATGGACACAGAACGGCTGGAGGAAGCACTCAAGCCAGAGCCGGAGTGGAAAGCGCAGCACGGAGAGACCAGAGACGCCATCGATGCACAGCGAACGCATCTGCAAGCGTTGCGCACAGAGGAACGAAGCCTCGCAGAGCGGCTGTCTGCGCTCGACGCCCGTGCCCGCGAAGTAGCAGAACTCGACAAAACCATCCTGAACCTCAAGGAACGGCAAGAACGCTTTCAACGCGACGCTGAAGACTACCGCGAGCGCATCGCGAAAGCCGAGATTCTGATTGAGCGGCGCGAGTTCATCCAGCGCGACCACGAACGCTTCCTCGAACTAACAAAGGAGCGCGACGAACTCGATACCCGTAGCGAACTTTTTCGGGGACTTGAAAAGCAGCAGGAGCGCACCGAGGCGGAGATGCGCGAGCGTAAAAACGATCTGGAACGCAAGCTGGAGCGGATCGAATACGATATGCGCCAGATCAAGCAGCAGATCGCCGAGTGCGAAGCGCAACTGGCGGAAGCGCCGTCGGTGGAGCGACAGCTTCAGCAGGCCCTGGCGGCCCGCGCCGAAGCCGAGAAGGTGAGCACGCTTCAAGAAAAACGCCGGGCTCTGGACGAGCAAATCGCCGAGGTCGAGAAGCGGTTGTTGCAACAACGCGAAGCGCTCAGCGGCAAGCTCAAGGCGCTGGAAGACCATGTTCAGTCGGAGCAGCGCGCTTTGCCCGATGTGCCGAAGCTAGAGGCCCAGCAGGCAGCATTGCAGCGGAAAATGGACCAGCGGGAAGCGTTGCAAAACAAGCTCACAGAGACCGAAGAGCGGGGCAAATCCGTCGCGGAGGACTTGCACAAGCTGTCTACAGAACTGAAAGCCCGCCAGGAAAGCCTTGCTGAACAAAGCGAACAGCTTACGCGCCTGCAAGACAGCGACGAGGGGAATTGCCCGACCTGTGGCACCGAGTTGACCGAAGCTCATCGTCAGGAAGTCGCTGCAACGTTGCAGTCCTCGACCAGCCAATTGCAGCAAGCTATCCGCGACATTGAACGGAAGGTGTCGGAGCGCAAGACGCAACGCGAATCGCTGCTTGAGCAATACAAAACCACCAAGCAAAATCTTTCCGAACTGGATGGTATTCCGGAGCAGATCGCCCTTGTACGGGAGCAACTACGCCACGCCCAGGAACGCCGCGAGGGGCTGGCGAAGCAGGAAAAAGAAATCGCCACGTTGCGCCAGACCCTCAACGACAAGGCATACGGCGCAGAAGATCGCGCCCGGCACCAGGCTCTTCGGCAAGAGCGCGAGGCCCTGCCTTTTGATGCCGAAGCGTTTCAGCGCATTCAGAATGAAGCCGCACAGGTGACCCGTTTCGAAGAACGAAAACGAGCACTGGTCGAAACAGAGGGACGGCGGGAGCAACTGACAACATCGCTTCAAAGCAAAACCCGTGAAGCAACTGCACTGCGCGAGAAGCTGGACGATGGCTCCGAGTTTGCGCTCTTCCAGGACAAGCTGCGTCAGCTTGATCAGCAAATGAAAGACCTCGGCTTCGACCCCCAGCGCTTCCGCAAAGTCAAGCAACTGCTCGAAAAGCTCGGTGATGCGGGTGCTCGGATGACAGATCTGGTCAACGCGCAGCAAAACCATGCTGACTGGAAAGAGCGGCTGGTCGATGTGCTGGAACGAAACGAAAAGCTAGCTACAGAAACCGAGCAAAAGACCAGGCAGCGGGCTGAGGTGGAGGCCAAACTCGGCGGCAAGGAAGGACTCGAAAGCCAGCTTGCCGAACAGAAAAAGAAGTGTCACACGGCTGAGACCCAACTCTTCACGTTGCAGAAGCAGGAAGGTCAGTTGATCGAAAAGCTAGAAAAGGCCGCCCGCGACCGAGAGCAACTGAAAGAGGTGCGGAGCCAGCACAAAAAAGCCGTCAAAGAGCGCAACCTGTACCGTCAACTCAAAGTGGCGTTCAGCAAGCACGGCATCCCGTCGCTTATCATTGAGCAGACGTTGCCAGAGATCGAGGAGCGCACCAATGATCTGCTCGAACGCCTTACGGATGGACGCATGCACATCCGACTCGAAACGCTCAAAGACAAAAAAACCGGCGGCACGAAGGAAACGCTGGAAATCCGCATCACCGATGAGCAGGGCGTTTCCCGGCCCTACGAGACCTTTTCCGGCGGCGAAGCTTTCCGGGTCAACTTTGCCTTACGCATCGCGCTGGCTCAGTTGCTCGCTGAGCGGAGTGGCGTCCGCGTCCGCACGCTCGTCGTCGATGAAGGCTTTGGCACGCAGGATCAGCAGGGCGTCCAGAATCTGGTCGAAGCCATCCAGTTGATCCAGGACGACTTTGACAAAATCCTTGTCATCACGCACCTGCCCGAGATGAAAGAAGTTTTCCCCGTTCGCATCGAAGTCGAGAAGGATCCGGTGGATGGATCGCGTTTCGAGGTCATCGGTGTATAGGCTACCCAATCTGCATATCAAACTTCATCCAACGACAGCGATGCGGGGCTGGCGGCTGCGGCGCGTGAGCAGCAGACCCCCGATGATCAACGCCCCACCCAGCACTTGAATCCACGTGACGGTCTCCCCGAGGAGTAAATAGCTGCTGATGAGGGCGATGACCGGAACGAGGTTGCCATAGACGGCGGTCTGCGAAGGCCCCACGGCTCTGATTGCGGTGTTCCAGATGGCCACGGTGATGCCTGTGGAGAGGGCACCCGAGAACAAGATGGCAATCCAGATCCAGTAATTGACCTCGCTCCAGACAACCGTGTCCAACGCTGGAATGCCCAGTGCGATGAGGAATGGCAGTGCGAAGAGGAGGCCAAGGAAAGAGATGCTCACCGGTGTGGCATGGCGGGAGACGGGCTTACTGAAGGCGGTGTACGCACCCCAGAGCACGGCGGCCAGCATCATTAGCGCATTGCCCAGGAAGGCGTCATTGCTGAAGTCGATGGCTTTGCTGCTGCCCAGCACAATCACAATGGCACCGACCAGTGTCGTTAGCAATCCGAGCCATGCCCTGCGGGGCACTTTATCGAACCCAACAACATGTCCAATCAACGCTGTCCAGAGCGGGGAACTCGCCATGATGAGGGCCGCGCTTCCTGCTTTTGTGAGACTGACCCCGATGATGAAACAGAGTTGGTAGAACAGAAAGCCGAGCAAACCGAGCGCCAGGAGCCGTCCTCCAAACTGACGAACCGGTGCCCAGAATGGCTCGCCTGCCTTGCGTTGCTGCATCGCATACAACACGCCCAGTGTTACGGCAGAGATTGAGAGGCGAAACAGGTTCATCGCGTGGGGCGACATCAGCGCCAACACCGCTTTGATGACGGCAAAGTTGATGCCCCATACCAGCACAGAGCCGAGGAGTCCGAGGTCGTATTTGAGATCCGAAGAACGAGACATGGCGGCGAGCGAGAAAGGTTCGGCGCAATATAGATCCCATGCGTGGACATTCGTTGTGTCTCTGTTGTACCTTAGTGCATATTCCACAGCGATTCATATGAGAGGGCCCGATGCAGACGGACGGTATTAAAAAACTGTACTATTCCATCGGCGAAGTCAGCGAAGAGACGGGGCTGGATGCCCATGTGCTGCGCTACTGGCAGACCGAGTTTGAGCAACTGGAGCCACGCAAAAACCGTGCGGGGCGGCGGGTTTACACCGAGGAAGATATCGCCATAGTGCGCCGCATCCAGCATTTGCTGCGGGTCGAGAAATACACCATCGAAGGTGCCCGGCAGGCCCTTGAATTGGAGGAGAAGGAGGGCATTGCAGAAAGGCAGAATGAGTTGGTCGAATTACGCAGCTTTCTGGAGAAGCTGTTGGAGAAATTATAACGGCTTGTGTTCTGTGAACCTTCCTCTAAAGTCGAGCGCGGAGGCTTGCAATCGTAGTAGGGAGGCTGTATCATCTCGGCCCCTGTGGTGATGACAGGCCGTGAAACACCACTCAGCCTCGCGTCGTTCACAACCCATTCGGGACGTGGCGCAGTCCGGTAGCGCACTTGCATGGGGTGCAAGGGGTCGCAGGTTCAAATCCTGTCGTCCCGACCGAATGAGCGGCTCTTGCGGCAACGCGAGGGCCGTTTTTTTATGAACCGTTCGCATCCATGGTGTCTGAGTTTCCTGAACATATCGTGCTGCCCACGCCGCTTGATCTTACCTTCGAAGGGTTTGCTCCAGAGGCCTTTGCCATTCTGGAACGGCTGCGGCAGGAGCCTCACATTGATCAGTATCGCAAAGAAAAGGAGGGGGTCCGCACGTATCTTACCGATCCCTTCAAACACTACCGGGATGATCTGGTAGTCAACTGGGTGCTGCCCAATCACTTGCCGTTCGAGACAGAGCGCAACGTCTTCAGCCGCTTGCTAAAAAATGACTTTGGTGCAGGTGGCTGTCACCATCACCTGTGGATGGCGTTCTACCGGCCCGGTCTTCGTCGGCTTACCGATGTACAACTCTCTCACAGCATCAGGCCCGAGGGGTTTGAAGTGGGGCTGTTCGTCGGGGGCTATGCAAAGAAGCTGCTGCGGCAGGTGAAAGCACATATCGCGGCAGAACCAGATGCTTTTCTGTCCTTGTTGAACCCGTTATTGCAAGAATACTATCTGGCATACAGACAAGGTACCGGAGAGCGACGTGTCCGACAGGTTTTTATAGAGCCGCTAGATGCCATACCCGACGATGTGCAAAAAGCCGATGCCATCTGGTTACGTCGCCGATTCGTACGAGAGGATGTGCTACAATGGGAAGGGGAGCTGGTGGCGCATGCGCTGGCGGCTATCCAGCAACTCTGGCCCCTGTACTTGTTTTTCCTGAAAGGAGCGGGCGAGTGAAGGCTGATTCCAGTCTTCGGGATGCGTATACTGGTCTCACTATCAAGCGGTGCTTTTCCTATGCCAGAATCCCTGATTCAATACGAAACAAACGCACAAGTAGCGACGATCACGCTCAACCGGCCCGACAAGCGCAATGCGCTCAACGTGGGGCTGGTCTCGGCGGTGCAGGAGGCGCTACAAAAGGCTGCTGATGACGAGGCTGTGCGTGTCGTGGTCCTCACAGGGGCGGGCAAGGTATTCTCTGCCGGAGCCGATCTTGCCGCCCTCAAAGCGTTGCAGACGGCCGCGCCGATGGAGAACGTCGCCGACTCGGAGCACCTGGCACGGCTTTTTGAACAGATCTACCTGCATCCCAAGCCGATCATCGCCCGTGTCAACGGCCACGCTATAGCTGGCGGCAGTGGACTGGCCGCCGTGTGTGATTTCGCTATTGCGGCAGAGCACGCCAAACTTGGGTTTACGGAAGTGCGCATCGGCTTCGTTCCTGCCATTGTCATGGTTTTTGTACTGCGCAAGTTGGGTGAAGCGGCCGCCCGCGATCTGCTATTGCGGGGCGTACTGATCACGGCGCAGGAGGCTGCCGACATGGGTCTTATCACCCATGCTGTTTCTGCCGAGAAACTAGATGAGGCGGTGAATACACTGGCCCAGGAAATTGCCACCCAGACGAGCGCCTCGGCAGTGACGCTTACCAAAGGGATGATGGCACAGGTGCCGGGAATGGGGCTACAAGAAGCACTTACCTACGCCATCCAGATGAACGCCTTTGCCCGTGGCACGTCTGACTGTCAGGCAGGCATTGCTGCTTTTCTCAATAAGACCGATCCACCGTGGCGTGAGCGTGAATAGTAAGGCACAGCACCAACCTAGACCGTTTGGAACCGAGGAGTGGCCGAATCCAAAGCGCCCTGCGGCAGCGGCTTTGTGGCGCTGGCACGAGCATCTGGCAGCCGTAGATGGCACCAAAGGCAGCAGATCCTCTCACTTTTTTGAGGAAGAGGAAGAGAAAGCGAAGCGGGCACATCCGTTACGGTTACTTCCTGACGACGTATCCTCGGCAGCGTATGAGACTTGCAGGGCCTTCGATCTGCCGCTCGAAAAACTGGCTGCTCAGATACGAGCCGCTGCTCGGTTTACTGGTCCCATCCGTTTCAGGACCCGCGCCGAAGTGGATGGGTTTGTTGAGCACTGGGCTTGCTCCCATGCCCAGTTGCTGGGCGGGCTGGTCGAACTGACGGGCTCGTGGCAACGCCCGCTGGTGGATGAGATGGCACGGGCGTTCTTCTTGCTGGGGCGTCTTGTTTATTTGCCAGCAGATCTGGCCCACGACCGCTTGTACATCCCTTTGGACGAAATGGAACAGGCGGGGGTGGCAGTCGTGCAGTTACAAGCGGGCGAGGTCGATGAAACGGTGCGGCGGTTGCTGTGGAAGCAGGCCGTTCGCACCCGCGATGCCTTTGCGCATGGGCAGGCGCTGGCCTTCGAACTGTCGGGATGGCAACGGCGGGCGTTCAAGAAATGGTGGCTCGCCGGGCTGGAGGGTTTGAACGAGATCGAGAAGCGAGATTATGATCTCTGGGGGAAACCGTTTCAGCTTTCTGCGCTTCAACGGTTCCGGGTGCGGTTGCAGGCTCTGGTGGGCCGATCTACCTTCCGCCGCCGCTGATTTTGACTCTACCAATCTTTGTAGCACCTCATTCCTCAAAGCGATGACTACTTACCGTGATGCCGGTGTCGATATCGATGCAGGCGAAGAAACCGTAAGCCGTATCAAACCACTGGTGCGGCAGACCTTCATCCCCGGCGTCCTGGCCGACATTGGCGCATTCGGCAGCTTTTTTGAGCTGGATCTCACGAGCTACCGCCAGCCGGTGCTGGTTTCTTCAGTAGATGGTGTCGGGACCAAGTTGAAAGTTGCGTTCCGCATGCACCGGCACGACACCGTCGGGCAGGATCTCGTCAACCACTGCGTCAATGATATTGCCGTGTGCGGAGCCAGGCCCCTCTACTTTTTGGATTATTTCTCTACTGGCAGGCTTTTCCCGGAAGTGGCTGAGCAGGTTGTGCAGGGGTTCACGCAGGCGTGCAAAGAGAATGGATGTGCCCTCATTGGCGGCGAGACGGCCGAGATGCCCGATTTGTATAATGAAGGAGAGTATGACCTCGCAGGCACCATCGTGGGTATTGTCGAGAAGGACGACATCCTGGACGGGAGCCGTATTGAGGCAGGCGATGTGCTGATCGGGTTGCCATCGACGGGCCTGCACACCAATGGCTACTCGCTGGCGCGGAAAGTGCTAGTTCAGCATTTTCAGGTAGATGAAATCCCCGGCGCATTGGGAGGAGAGACGGTAGGAGAGGCTTTGTTGCGTGTCCATCGCTCCTATCTACACATTATCCAGAAGCTGCTGGCGCAGGACTTGGCGCATGCGTTTGTTCATGTCACCGGTGGCGGTATTCCGGGCAATACGGCTCGGGTCATCCCCGATGGTTTGGGATTTGAGGTGGATTATGAAGCCTGGGAGCGACCGGCGCTGTTCCGGATGATTCAGGAGGTAGGGAACGTTCCAGAGGAAGACATGCGCCGCACCTTCAACCTCGGCATCGGCTTAATTGCGGTCGTGCCATCGGAGCAGGTACACGAAGCGGTTGCTGCCCTTAAGAGCGCAGGCGAGCAACCGATTCACATGGGGCAGGTGTTAGCCTGAGCTATGACTCGCCAAAAGGGAGTGGGTATTGAAAGATGCCTTTCATTCCAGATCGTAATTCTTGTGTTTTTTGGGAAACAAGGGGGTTACCCATGATAGTTTACTAAGGCAGCACAGGTCCCTTCATCTCACTTTGTGCATATCCCATCATGCTCTCACTGCTTGTCATTTTGATACTCAGCTATCTGGCCGGTTCAATACCGGGTAGCGTTTGGGTTGGCAAGGTTTTGTATGGCATTGACCTTCGGGAACACGGAAGTGGCAATGCAGGGGCGACGAATGCTTTTCGCGTAATGGGCTGGAAAGCAGGCATTCTGGCCACCGTTGTAGACCTCGGTAAAGGCTTGCTGGCCGCCGGCGTTATTGCGACGATCCGACTGGACAACTTGCCTTCTGGCTTTGAGGTTTGGCACATCGAGACGATGGTGCGCTTGCTGGCGGGCGTGGCGGCTATCGTTGGGCATATGTTTCCCGTCTGGGCCCGGTTCAAAGGAGGGAAAGGGGTTAATACAGCAGCCGGGGTACTTTTTGCGCTTACGCCTATCACCATGTTTATCACGCTGGGCGTATTTGCCATCGTGCTCTTATCCTCGCGCTACGTCTCGCTCGCGTCCCTTTCCGCTGCCATCGCTTTCCCCTCGACCGTCGCCATTCGCAAATACATCTTTGGCATCGACGCGCTGGATCCCAGTTTGCTCATCATCAGTTGCGTCATGGCAGTGGGCATCATTTACATGCACCGGGCCAATATTCGACGGCTCCTTTCGGGAACAGAAAGCCGCATTCGAACCTTTCGCCCAGCACGAGGCATGCGTGGGCGCGGCGAACTATAGCGTTTGGGGGTAGGGATTGGAGAAAGAAACAAGGGGTATAGGATGGTCACCCTAAGTACTTTGTCCGTAGCTTTGCCCGTGTCCTCATTCCCGATTCCTGACCCCTTATTCAAAATCCCCAAAGAAAATAGTGGCTACCTCAATCGCTGTTTTTGGCGCAGGAAGCTGGGGCACGGCCCTCGCCATCAGTCTGGTTTCAGCCAGGCATGATGTGACGCTCTGGGCACGCCGGGCCGAAGCTGCCGAGGCGATGCAGCGCAACCGCCACAACCCGGTATATCTGCCTGAGGCCTCTCTACCCGAACAACTGAAGCTCACCTCTGACCTGGAAGCCGCCGCTCGCAACAAGGACCTCTGGTTGATTGCCACGCCTTCGCATGCCGTGCGTGAACTGGCCGAGCGGTTGTTGTCTTATTTGCACAGGGATCTGATCGTCGTTTCTGTAGCGAAAGGAATTGAAAACGACACCCTGTATACCACCTCACAGGTATTGGCTGAGGTTCTAGAACCACTGGATGCCGAGCGTATCGGTGTCCTTTATGGCCCGAGCCACGCCGAGGAGGTCGCAACGGGACGCCCCACCACGGTTGTCGCTGCCGCGCCTTCCATTGAGGTTGCCGAGCAGATCCAATCCCTGTTTATGACGCCTGAACTGCGCGTCTATGTCAATGATGATGTGCTGGGGGTGGAAATCGGCGGTTCTGTCAAGAACGTCATGGCGATCGCGGCAGGCATGAGCGACGGCATCGGCTACGGCGACAATGCCAAGGCGGCCATCATTACACGGGGTATGGCCGAAATCCAGCGACTGGGTATTGCCATGGGGGCACAGGCGTCTACTTTCTCCGGCCTGACGGGGATTGGCGATCTGGTGGTGACCTGTACGAGTCAGCACAGCCGGAACCGGTATCTCGGCGAGCAAATAGGGCAGGGGAAGACGCTGGAAGAAGTGCAGCGTGACATGAAAATGGTAGCCGAAGGCGTAAAGACGACGGCGTCTGTCTACGCCCTGGCCCAAAAATATCACATCGAAATGCCGATTACCGAAGCCGTCTACGCCATTCTCTTTGAAGGGAAAAAACCCAAAGACGCGGTGCTCGAACTGATGACCCGTTCGGCCAAACAGGAAGACTGGCTGCCGGACCGGTTGCAGGGTTACGTCTCATAGCTTGGCAGAGTGGAGGTATGCCGCTCTGCCTGGATCGTATTCGTAGCCTGGCCCACCCCGTCTTTTCGCACATCATGACTTTCCGTGAACTCACTCAACTCGTCGCCCTTGGGGAAGGGCGTCACCTAGAATTTAAACACAGCGTCCCCGCGCCTGAACGTATCAGTAAAGAGGTGATCGCTTTTGCCAACACAGCGGGAGGGCGGCTACTCTTGGGGGTAACAGATGGTGGTAACATCATCGGTGTGCGTGATGCTGCCGAGGAGGAATATGCGCTTCGCAAGGCCCTGGACGCTCATTGCGAGCCTCGGGTTATGTTCAGCACCGAGCGCGTCGAGGTTACTAAAAAGCGTAGCGTCATACTCGTTTCGATTCCATCCAGTTCTGACAAACCGCATTATCTCATTGCAGGCCATACCCGTACGGCCTACGTTCGTGTAGATGAAATGAGCGTAGAAGCCAGCCCCGAAGCCATCCGGCTGATGCGTACCGCCCGGAACCCCGACGATGTGCTATTTGAGTTCGGGGAGAAAGAGCAGACCCTGATGCGCTACCTCGACTCCTATGGGCGTATCAGCGTTGAGCAGTTTGCCAATCTGGTCAATATCCCGTCTGCTCAGGCGTCAAATACGCTGGTCGTGCTCGCCCGTGCCAACGTTCTGCAACTCCACGCTGATCCGAAGGAGGATTACTTTACGCTGGCCTATAATCTCACCGAGCGTTCTTAGCAGCAGAGCAGTCTTTGCGTAAAGAATTGGCGCATATATAAAACACATACAAATCCTACTTTTGACTGACACACCGTTGTCACCGTTCTTTCGTATATTACAGTCCATTCAGCAGCAAGTTAACCGTTATTGCAATCTAACCATGTCTACGACATGTCGCTGATAGAAGTCATTCCTCTGCATGAAACAGCGCAGGAGCGGTACCTCAACTATGCGTTGTCCGTTATTACCAGCCGCGCTCTACCTGACATCCGCGACGGCCTCAAACCGGTCCAGCGGCGCATCCTCTATGCCATGTTCGCCAGCCTCCGGCTCTATCCGGACGGACGCTTTCGCAAGAGCGCGACCATCGTCGGCGACACGATGGGGAAGTACCACCCGCATGGCGACACGGCGATCTACGACGCGATGGTGCGGATGGCGCAGGATTTCTCGTTGCGCGATCCACTCGTAGATGGGCACGGCAACTTCGGCTCGCTCGATGGCGACAGACCTGCCGCGATGCGGTATACCGAGGCCAAGCTATTGCCACTGGCGATGGAGTTGCTCCAGGAAATCCGCCAGCAAACCGTCAACTTCCGCCCCAACTTCGACGGGACGCTCTTCGAGCCCGTGGTGTTGCCCGCCCGGTTTCCCAACCTGCTCGTCAACGGGGCAACGGGCATCGCCGTGGGCATGGCGACCAACATCCCGCCGCACAACCTGAGCGAAGTCATTGATGCCAGTGTGTATTTGATCGACGGCAGGCGGCGGCGCGATGCTGAGGCTGAGGGGGATTGGCCTTCGGTGCGTGTGCAGACGCTCGTCAACAAGTTTATGAAAGGACCCGATTTCCCGACGGGTGGGCGCGTGCTCAACACGGAAGAAGAACTGGTTGACATCTACACGAACGGCGAAGGGGCTATCGACCTGCGCGGCGAATACAAGATGGAGGGGAAGACACGCATTGTGCTCACCTCCATCCCGTACACCGTCACGAAGAGCGACCTCGTCGAGAAAATCGCGGAGCACATTGCCAAAGAAAACGTTCCGCAACTCTCGGACATCCGCGACGAATCGACGGACACGGTACGGGTGGTGCTGGAATTGAAGCGGGGCGCGAATGCCGAGACGGCCATGGCGTATCTGCTCAAGCATACGCACCTCCAAACGCGCTTCCACGTCAACCTGACGTGCCTCGTGCCTACCGACAATCCCGAGGTAGCCGCGCCGCAAAAGGTGGATTTGCCGACGGTGTTGCAGCACTTCCTGGATTTCCGCATGGAGGTGGTGGTGCGCCGGTTGCAGCACGAACTGGAGCAACTGGAGAAGCGGATCCACATCCTGAAGGGCTTCGAGAAAATTTTTGATGCGCTGGACGAAGCCATCAAGATCATCCGTTCCTCGAAGAACAAATCCGACGCGGCCCAGCGCCTCATGCACCGCTTCCGCCTCGACGACATCCAGGCCGAAGCCCTCCTCGAAACGAAGCTCTACAAGCTGTCGCAACTCGAAATCGAAGCCATCCGTCACGAGTTGGCCGAGAAGGAATCCCGCGCTGCCGAGATCCGCGCCCTGTTGAAAAACGAGGCCGGTCTCTGGAAGATGGTCCGCACCGAACTCCGGGAGGTACAGAAAGCCTTTGCCACGGAGCGCCGCACCGAGATCGCCGGGCCGGATGCACAACTCGATTACTCCGAGGAAGACTACATCATCAAGGAGGACATGTACGTCATCGTCACCCGCGATGGCTGGGTGAAGCGGCAGCGCTCCTACACCGAATTGGAGAATATCCGCATCCGGGAAGGCGACGAGATTGGCTGGATTCTGCCGGGCTCCACACGGGAGACGGTGGCTTTCCTGACCAACTTTGGTCGAGCGTACACTATCCGTGTGGATGAGTTGTTGAACACCACAGGCTACGGCGAGCCGGTGCAGAAGCAGTTCGACTTCTCTGACAAAGAGCGCGTCGTAGGCGTCATCTCGTTCGATGCACGGGTGCTGCCGAAAGCCCAGCCTGACCCCGAAGCCGAGCCAGAACTCTTCGGCAAAGACGGAGAGCCGACGGAAGAGGCCGTGCCGTACATCGTGGCCGTCACCCGTGATGGTTATGCGACGCGCCTGACTATCGAAGGCTACACTGACCCTTCTACCAAAAACGGGCGGCTCTTCATGCGGCCCGGCAAGGGTGACGAGGTGGTGGCTGCGGAGGTCGCAGCAGGCGATGAGAATGTCTGCGTTGCCTCGAAAGAAGGCCATGTGCTCATCTTCCCCGCCACGCAGATCCCCGTCTACAAAGGCGCGGGCAAAGGTGTCATTGCGATGCGGCTGTCTGCGAAGGACCGCGTGCTCGGAGCCACGCTTTCGAGCGCTGCGCGCGATGGACTCGAAGTGGAGACCAGCCGGGGCCGCCGCGAGATCGTTCGTACGACGAAGTTTGAGGTCACCAACCGAGGCAACAAAGGCCGACAAATCATCAAGCGGGGCAATCTGGCAAAGGTCATCGTCAGCCCGATTGAGATTCGGCTGAACGGGCAGGGATGAGGAAAGGGGGAACGGGAGAGAGGGGGAGAACCCCGAGCCCCACTCCGCACTCGAAAATCCAAAATCGAAGATCGTAAATCCAAAATCGAATGGCTGAAGTAGCAAGCTATACAGGAAAAGACATCCAGGTCCTCGAAGGGCTGGAGCCAGTGCGCAAACGGCCCGGCATGTACATTGGCGGAACGGGCAAGCCGGGACTGCATCATCTGCTATGGGAGATTGTCGACAACGCCGTGGATGAGGCAACCAACGGATATGCGTCGAGCATAGATGTAGTGTTGCACAAAGATGGTAAAAGCGTCACCGTCACCGACAACGGGCGCGGCATTCCGGTGGACAAGCATCCACAAAAGAAGGTGCCCGCGCTGCAACTGATCCTGACCACACTCCATGCAGGCGGCAAGTTTGACCACTCCAATTACATTACGTCGGGTGGTTTGCATGGTGTCGGGGCCTCTGTCGTCAACGCCCTTTCGACCGAACTCATTGCTACCGTCAAGCGCGACGGGAAGGAGTACCAGCAGACCTTCAAGCAGGGCAAGCCTACCTCCAAGCTGAAAACGATCAGCCGCAGCACGCGGGGTTCGGGGACGACGATTTTCTTCCGGCCCGACCCGACGATCTTCGAGACGGTGAAGTTTGACCCGGAGGTCATCAAGGAGCAACTGGAAGTCAAGACCTACCTCAACCGTAACCTCAGAATTGTCTTCAAGGATGAGGTTAACGGGCAGCGGCTGGAGTTCCATCATGAGGGCGGGATTGCCGAGTTTCTGGGAGCATTAATCAAGCAGGATAAGTCACGGCCTGTGCAGGACAACGTGTTTGTCGTCGCGCAGGATGAGATCGAAGACGGTGTGCGCGTCGAGATCGCGTTGCAATGGACCGAAGCGCCGCGTGAGATGGTACGTTCTTTCGTCAACGGCATCCCGACGCGGGATGGTGGGACGCACGAACAGGGCTTCAAAGACGCGGTAAGGAGCGCCGTGCGAGCCTACATGGACACCCACGATCTGCTCCCGCGCAAGCTCGACATCAGCGCGGACGACATCCGTGAAGGGCTGTACGCCATCGTCAACCTGTTCATGGTGGAGCCGCAGTTTCAGGGGCAGACGAAGGACAAGCTGAACAACCCCGAGGCGCGGTCGCTGGTGTCCGGCGCGTTGCGGCTGGCGCTGGAGCAATACCTTATCAACCACCCGACGACGGGCGATGCCATCGCGGCGCGGGTCATCCAGGCAGCACG
>Ga0102947_1000394_pt1 | contig 15832 bp, 9 predicted proteins | sample SalPon2A_A_D2_MG_FD_78210 | JGI IMG/M metagenome (GOLD analysis project Ga0102947, IMG submission 78210) | Soil microbial communities from South San Francisco under conditions of wetland restoration - Salt Pond MetaG R2A_A_D2_MG | ecosystem: Environmental > Terrestrial > Soil > Wetlands | place... | reverse complement strand
CCGTACCAGTAGAAATCGACCAACTGGTATTGCCAGCCCATCTCGGCGGCAAGATCGACGAAATATTTCATCGAGGCCGTATTGATGCCGACATCGAAGTCGACGTCGGGCGCGTAGCTGTTGCTCCACCACCGATCCCACGCCGACTTGCCCGGCTCGATCCAGGAAAAATCTTGGGTCGGCGGGTCGTTGAGGTTCTGGATGAGATCGGATTCGATGAGGTCGCCGGGCTGCTCGCCGAGCATCATCACGCGCCAGGGCGATGCGCGTGGGGCCGTGGAGCGAACCGCCACATCCATTTCGTCAGGACGAGGGGAGAGGGCGGTGTGGAGCGTGCTTTGTTGCCCGGCAGTGAAGTACATCCCGGCCCAGTCCGTCAGATTGGCTTCGGTCAAAGCGACCCACAAGTCGGGTCCTATCTGTGCCAACAGCGGGCAGCCGTAGGTTTTTGTCGGGTCCAGTTCGCTCATCTTCATCTCGCGAAACTCAGATTCCTGGGGCGAGACAAACGCGCCATAAAAACCCGACCACGTAGGATCGATGAAGTTGGCGGCCCAGACCGTCGGATTGCCGGGTAGCCGGAAGCTCGTATGCTCTGCCGCCAGCTTGAAATCGCCCCACGCTTCGGGCAGCACATAGCGGAAAGCGGCTCCGTCGTCGTAGGCACGGAAGACGAGATCAAGGCTGCGGTTCGGTGCACCTGTCTCGGCGATCGTCACCGTCATCTCATTGAAATGATTGACCACCTGCTTCCGCTTACCATAAACGCGCTCCCATGTCTCATCGAACGTGCGGCGCTGCACTTCTTGGATGGTCAGATCTTGAGCAAAGGAAGGCGCGTCCTTGAAATCCAGACCGAAAGGAGAGTCCAGCAGCACGGACTGCCCATCGAACTGCACGGCATAGTAGAGACGTTGCCCTACGGGATCGAGTTTGTCCTTGAGCGCTACAGTGATGCTGACTTTTCCGTTGGGTGATGTGAGAGTGACGGGCTCCTGCGCCTGGACATGTGAGGTCGCCAACGTCAAGAAAAGCGTGGCGAAGACGAAGCGGAGCAAGGCAAGCATGCTACTTGTTGTCATCTTTGGCTCTCAGAAGTCGCACGTCATAAATGCCACCGGCCATAGATCCTGGATGGGCCTCAAATCTGGTTGCGAGGGTGCCATTCACCGCCTTTTCCAAGGCCGTTGCTGGGATGGGATAGTCCACCGAGTAGAAGTCGCCCTGGCTACCATCGAGCTCGACCGTTGCTACTTTGATGCCGTTCATCAGGATGTCGAAGTGACGGTTCCGATCCTCACCGGAATAGGTGATGCGCAGTGTAGCCGCTTCCTGGGCAGGGTCGGTCAGGTCGTAGCTGAACCATCCGCGGGCGTGACGCCAGTGTCGGCCTCGATGCACGCCAGCTTCGGTGGATTCTCCCTTGAAGGCATGCTCGGCCTCGGGCTGCTGCTCGCCCGGTACCACGCGGTCGATGGTTCGTGCTTCCAGCGCAAGTCGTGCCTGCTCCGTTGCTGACCAGGCGCGCCGTCGTTCCTCTAGGCCCTCCGGCGTCGTGTGCGGCCAGTAGACGATATAGCGTGCGTCATGGAGCCGGAAGAACGGGATGAGTTGCAGGTTGCGATCCGTGTCCTCAATCAGGTCGGGGGCTTTGAAGGTCAGCGGTTGCCCCTCAACGGGTTCAATCTTGGAGGCAAAATCGTCGGTGGCGCTGACGAAGATTGGGGTCTTTTCGGGAGGACAGAGCGGCCCCGAGGCGACGTGACCCATGCGGCTGTCGTCAGCCAGAAAGCCGAGTTGTTCGTCCTCGAAAGGGTCCATCTTGGCAGCCAGAACGATCGGCCCGTGTAGCACAGCATAGTAGTCCGACTGATCCGGCATCTGTTCGAGCCGCGTATGCATCGGCAGGGTGACAGACACCTCATCGCCCGTCTGCCAGGATCGGTCGAGGCTGATGTAGTCGCCGGGTTGGGCGTCGATGGGCTGGGGCACGCCATTGATGGTCACCGCCATCTCGCCCGTGCGGACCCAACTCGGATAGCGTAGCTTCATCATAAAGGAGGCTGCCGACTGGACGGTAAGGACCGTTGTTTCGCCATCGGGAAACTGCGTACGCTGCTCCAGGCGAACGTTTTGCTCGTTCCAGTTTAGCGTCGACGGGATGAACAGGTTGACGTAAAGCTCGTCGCCGCGATGGGCATAGATGAATTCGCCGTACTTCGCATGGTTTTCGATGCCAGAGCCGACGCAGCACCACATGGCCTTGTCCGGTTGCGAGTAGACCCGGTAGTGGCCGGGGCGCATGGGCGTGAAGTAGACAAGGCAGCCGTGCTCCGGATGCTGCGAGGCGAGGATGTGGGTGTAAAGTGCCCGCTCATAAGAATCGACGTGCTGCCCCGACGGCTTCGCCAGGAAGAGCATGCGCGTCAGCCGGAGCATGTTGTACGTATTGCACGTCTCTGGCCCTTCCGGCTCGGTGACCATGGACGTAAAGTCGTCCGTCGGGTGGAAGTGCTCGCGCACGCTGTTGCCGCCAATCGCTACGGTGCGTGTGTTCACGACGGTGTCCCAGAAAAACGACGCCGCGTCGTGCCAAGCTTCGAATCCGGTTTGTCCGAAGCTGTCAGCCACATCGGCCACGCGCTGGTAGCCTATGACCTTGGGAATCTGCGTGTTGGCATGCAGGCCCGTCAGCCGGTCCTCCTGTTCCAACAGGGGATCGAGGATCAGTCGGTGCGAGAATCGGTGGGCCAGCTCCAGATAGGTGGCGTCACCGGTGATGGCAGCCACGTCCGCAAAGACCTCGTTCAGGCCGCCGTGCTCCGTCCGGAGCATGGTTTGAATCTGCTCGTCCGTCAGGCCGTTCACGAGTTGCAGGCTCCAGTCTGTCAGGTCGATGAGCATGGTGCGCGCCTCGTCAATGCCTGCATGCAGGTAGGCGTCGCGGAGCCCGGCATAGGTCTTGTGCAGGTTGTACCAGGGCACCCACCGGTCGTTGAGCCCGAAGAGGTCTGCCTCAATGTTGCCCTGCGCGATCTCCTGCCAGATGGCTTCTCCATCGGGGACGCCGCCAAGGTAGCCGTTGCCATGCGCCGCTTGTGCCCGCTTGAGTTCGGCGATCATGTACTGCAAGCGTTCCAGTACTTCCGGGTTGCCTGTGGAGGCATACATCAGGGCGAGGGCGCTGAGGTAGTGGCCGCCAATGTGACCGCCCAAGCCGCTCGATTCCCAGTTGCCGTACGCCTCTGCTTTGGACGGCAAGCTCGCCTCCTGCAGATACGGGGCGAGCAACCGGTCCGGCTCCATCGCCATGAGATAGGCCAGGTCGCGTTGTTCTGCCTGCTTGAAGGGGCTATCGAGCAAGCGAACGTCGGAGAGGTTGAAAGCCTGGAGGGAGGTGTTCTGTGCCTGTGCAGGCAGGCTAATGACCGCAAAGATCCCGCATGCAAGGAAGAGCACCGCGACAACGGATCGGTTCTTCATAGGATCGTCGGGGTCAGGTTTTGGGGCAGCGACCTCAGCGGTAAAGGGTCAGCCCGTGGGGGTTCAAGCTTCCGGCTGGGTGGAGAATTTGTAGACCGTGCATGAGTGGTACGTCTCACCCGGACGCAGAATCGTCGACGGGAAATCGGGCTTGTTGGGCGAGTCGGGGAAGTGCTGCGTTTCCAGGCAGAATCCGGTCCGGTATTCGTAGGCCATGCCGCCTTTGCCCGTGAGGCTGCCATCGAGGAAGTTACCTGAATAGAACTGGATTCCTGGCTCTGTGGTGAAAATTTCCATCACTCGCCCGCTCGTCGGTTCGGTCACGCGGGCGGCCAGGGCGAGCGAGTCGGCACTGGCATTCTCGCGCTTGAGGACGAAGTTATGGTCATAGCCGGGGCCGAAGCGGATCTGCTCATTGTCTGCGTCAATGCGTGCACCGATGGCTGTTGGCTGTCGGAAGTCGAACGGCGTGCCTTCCACCGGACGCAGTTCACCTGTCGGGATGAGGGTCGAATCGACGGGGGTGAAGGTTTCGGCGTTGATCATCATCTCATGGTCGAGGATGTCGCCGCTACCATCGCCTGCGAGGTTGAAATAGGTATGCTGGGTGAGATTGACGGGGGTGGCTTTATCTGTCGTGGCTTCGTAGTCGAAGATCAACTCATTGTCATCCGTGAGGATATAAGTGACCGTCGCGTTGAGCGTGCCCGGGTAGCCTTCCTGACCGTCCGGGCTGGTGTAGGTAAAGATGAGACCCGTGCCGCGCTCGTCCTCGAACGGTTCGGCGTCCCAGACTACCTTGTCGAACCCTTTCACGCCGCCGTGCAAATGATTCGGGCCGTTGTTAGCTTCGAGCGTATACGTGCTGTCATCCAACACGAACTGCGCCCCGCCGATCCGATTCCCGTAGCGTCCGATGATGGCTCCGAAGTAGGGCGTCTCGTCGAGATAGCTGGCGAGGGAGTCGTAGCCGAGGACGACATCCTCCAACTGGCCCTGGGCGTCGGGGATGCGTAGCGAGACAATGATGCCGCCGTAGTTGGTGACGCGGGCTTCCACGCCATTGGCGTTCGTAAGGGTATATAATTGCACAGGTGTTCCTTCTTCGGTTTGCCCAAAGGGTTGAGGGGTGTTGGAGGTGGTAGCTTCTGGCAACGGATCTTCTTGCTGTTCCTCTTGCGCCGTGCATCCGGCGATCAGTAGCAAAGCAAGTAAAATCAGCAAAGAAGGGGTCGTGAAATGGGGAGGGTTCATGGAAGCGCTTCTTTAAACGTTATTAAAGTGAGATAAAACGTTTCATGTAGAAGATAAGCGCACGGTTGGACTCAAGCAACTTGAACGATTTCATAGATGCCTTCTCGCTAATGATTCGTGTCATTGGTGTTGGTGCGAGCCGCGCCATCTGATGCGTAGAGATAATTTTGGTGGCCTCTGGGGGCACGCGAAACCGTTGGGACGATTGCGACAGATAACAGCGCCGTAATATAATTCCTGGCGTTGCGTAGTGCCATTAATGGCGATGATTTAAATGTTTCAACTTATTTTTGTATGTTTCATTACACCCTTATATATTTCGCTTCATAAGGTAGCCATTAAGATCACACCTAATTGAAGCGGGAGGGTCATGAAAACCAAGCTACGACGGTTTCGTAAGGTGTGTTCTGTTTTCTTGCTTCTCGACGGAAGCGCTTTTAGGCAGCAGGTCCAAACTAGCAAAGTTTGCTTGATCCTTCTACTCATGGTCATATTGTCGCAAGGAGCCTCTGCACAGACGCCTGAGACACTCAATCTCGTTGTTCATGCCGATCAGGGCGATCACACCATCAGCAAACATATCTACGGTCACTTCGCCGAGCACCTGGGACGGGATATTTACGACGGCTTCTGGACGAAAGAAGGCACGGGTGAATGGCATTACAATGAGGAAGTCATCGAAGCCCTGCGCAAGATTCAAATACCCAACCTGCGCTGGCCCGGCGGTTGCTTCGCGGATTACTACCACTGGAAAGACGGCATCGGCCCCCGCGACGAGCGCCCGACCATCGTCAACACCATCTGGGGTGGCGTTACCGAGGATAACAGCTTCGGCACGCACGAGTACATGGAACTGGTCGAGAAGCTGGGCACGGAGCCGTTCGTCGTAGGTAACGTGGGCAGCGGCACCGTTCAGGAAATGGCAGATTGGTGGGAGTACCTGAACTTCCCCGGTGTCAGCCCGATGGCGGATCAGCGCCGCGCCAATGGTCGGGAGGAGCCATGGGGTGTTCGGATGTGGGGTGTGGGCAACGAAAGCTGGGGCTGTGGTGGCAGCATGACGCCCGAGCACTACGCCAACCTCTACCGGAACTTTGCCACCTTTCTGCGCCCGTATGGCGGTGTGCACCCGTTTCGCATCGCCACAGGGCCGGACGCGACCTCGCCCGAGAATCTGCCCGAGTGGACTAAGGCGGTCATGCGCGAAGCCGGTCACATGATTGATGGGCTCGACATGCACTATTATACCATCGTTGGGGGCTGGTCGGGCAGGACCCGCGCTGCCGAATTCGACGAGGCGAGGTGGTTCGCGGCCTTCGATCTCGCTATGCGCGTGGAGGACTACATCAATCAGGTCTCGGCCATCATGGACCGCTACGATCCGGAGAAGCGTATTTGGCTCATCGTAGGCGAGTGGGGTATGTGGCATCAGGTAGAGGCAGGCACTAATCCCGGATTTCTTTACCAGCAGAGCACGCTTCGTGATGCGCTCGTGGCTTCCATCTCGCTGGACATCTTCAACCAGCACGCCGATCGTGTGCGCGGAGCCAACATCGCGCAGACGGTCAACGTGCTCCAGGCGATGATTCTGACGAACGAGGAGAACAAGATCGTTCTGACGCCGACGTATCATGTTTTCGAGATGTACAAAGTGCATCAAGAAGCGACCCTGCTACCGATTACTTTGGAGCGTGGAACATACATGCACGGCGACAGGAGCATTCCTGCGTTGAGTGGCTCTGCCTCACGGGACAACCAGGGGCGGGTGCACCTCTCGCTTACCAACATGGACCCGCATCAGGTACGCACGGTGCAGGCTTCATTGCGCGGTGGTACGTTCTCGTCCGTCTCCGGGCGTATCCTGACGGCTGAGGCGATGAACGCGCACAATACCTTTGCAGAACCGCACGCTGTGGAGCCCGCGCCCTTCGAGGGGGCGCAACTGGACGATGAGCAGTTGACAATCGTGTTGCCTCCGATGTCCATCGTGGTGCTGGAGCTTGAGTAATGCATTCGTGCCATTTCATCCTCTCAAGGACGGGATAGCTTCGGTTGATCGGGAAGAGCTTGATCGATCCATCGTTTGCGACTCGCCTAGGATCTAGCCAGAAGAACGTTATGAGAACCCTGATATTTTCTCTGATGCTAGCAGCGACATTTTCTGCCACATCTGGATACAATCTGTTTGCACAGGAACGTGAGGAAAATTCCCGGGAAGAACGGGGGTTCGGAGGGCCAATCGTACTGCAGGAGGATGACAAGGCGGCGTTTCCCGAGCCGCCATCCGGCATCGATGTGAAGCGCGAGGGCATTTCGCACGGTACCTTGGAAATGATTTTGTACGAGTCGAAGACCGTTGGTACAATGCGTAAAATGCAAGTGTACACGCCGCCTGGGTACACCGACGAGAGGAAATATCCAGTGCTGTATCTGTTACACGGAATCGGCGGAGATGAAACGGAGTGGGAACGGTTTGCATCGCCGAACATCCTGCTCGACAACCTCATTGCCGATGGCAAGGCCGTGCCAATGATTATCGTGATGCCAAACGGTCGTGCTCAGAAGAACGACCGGGCTGAAGGGGACGTTTTTGCCTCCGCGCCTGCGTTTGCGAAGTTCGAGCGTGATCTGCTGGACGACGTTATCCCTACGATTGAATCGCGCTACAGCACCTACACTAACCGGGAGAATCGTGCCCTGGCGGGACTATCGATGGGGGGCGGGCAGGCATTGAATTTCGGAATGACGCATCTCGATATTTTTGCCTGGATCGGCGGTTTTTCTTCCGCACCCAACACGAAACCGCCAGTGGAACTGCTCTTGGACCCGGCGACAGTGACAGACCAGTTGGAACTGCTCTGGCTTTCCTGTGGCAATCAGGATGGCCTGTTTGGCATAAGCCAGGGCATGCATGCCTATCTGAAGGAAAAGGGTGTGCCGCATATCTGGCATGTGGACGGGAACGGTCATGACCCAACTCACTGGCGGAACAGTTTGTATTACTTCGTGCAGTTCCTGTTCAAGGAATAGGTTATTGATTCCGTATCTCTGCGTTCCACTTCTCGCTTGGCCTTTGCTCAATCGTAACTCATGGCGAAAATGCAAAGAATCTGCCTGCTCCTGTTGGTCTCGGTCTTCCTTTTTGGCTTCGTGGAAGGCAGGACCGTTAGCGCCCAGGCACTGACTCTCCATGTTCGCAATCCGATCATCTGGGCCGATGTCCCTGACCCCGCTGTCATTCGGGTCGGCGACATCTACTACATGACGAGCACGACGATGCACATGAGTCCAGGTGTGCCCATTATGAAGTCAACCAACCTAGTGGACTGGGAGATGGTCGGGTATGTCTACAACGAGATGGCAAATGCTGACGCGCTGTTCATGCGGAGCGGACAGAACGCATACGGTCGAGGTTCGTGGGCCAGCAGCATTCGGTACCACGATGGCCTTTTCTACGTTGCCACGTTCTCGTACACGACGGGCGAGTCGTACATTTTCACGACGGAGGATGTTGAGAACGGCCCGTGGCACAAGGAGTCGCTCGGTAGTCTCTACCACGATGCATCACTGTTCTTTGATGATGATGACCGTGTATATCTTATTTATGCGGTCGGCGACATTCGCATCATTGAACTGACGGAGGACGCCCTGGCCGTCAAGCAGGGAGGCGTTGACCGAGTCCTGATCCCGAACGTGGGCGGCATCGCGGGGGATAAGTTCTGGGTGCCAGGCGAAGGGTCCCACTTTTACAAGATTGACGGGACGTACTACCTCTTCCTCATTGTCTGGCCCGCAGGCGGGATGCGGACGCAGCTTGTCTATCGGGCTCGCAGTCTCGAGGGTCCATGGGAAGGCCAGATCGTGCTAGAGGACGAGGGCATCGCGCAGGGCGGCATCGTCCAGACATCAGAGGGCGACTGGTACGCTCTCCTGTTCGGTGACCGAGGTGCCGTCGGGCGAATTCCATACCTTATCCCCGTGACCTGGGAAGATGGCTGGCCAGTTTTTGGCATCAGCGGTCGGGTTCCGGCTACCCTCCACATCCCATCGAATGGAACTGGCGTTTCGGGTATTGTTGCCTCCGATGAGTTCGATGATGAAGACCTCGGGCTTTCCTGGCAGTGGAACCACAACCCCATCGGCAACCTGTGGTCACTCACCAAGCGGCCTGGCTACCTTCGGCTCATGACTGGCCGGACCGATCCGAGTTTTGTCGACACGCGAAATACGCTGACACAGCGGGCCTTCGGCCCTGAGAGTTCAGCAAGCACGGCGCTTGATATGAGTGGCATGAATGATGGTGATGTCACTGGTCTCGGGTTGCTGGCCCAAGATTACGGGTTCGTCGGGGTAACAAAGGATGAGGAGGAATCAGCCGTCATTATGGTCGCTTTCCGTGATGGCGAGGCGGCGGAGGTTGAGCGTGTGCCAATCAATCAAGATGTGGTGTACCTCCGGGCGGATGCGGACTTCCGCAATCAGGCAGACGAGGCCACGTTCTTTTACAGCCTTGATGGTGAGATGTGGACACAGATCGGTGACATGCTTCAGATGCGGTACACGCTGACCCACTTTATGGGCTACCGGTTCGCTCTGTTTACCTATGCCACCGAAACACCGGGCGGATGGGCTGATTTCGATTACTTCCACCTCGACGGGCTTGGAGAGCCTGACCAGTGGTGAGAACATTCCTGCACACATTATTCCGGTCTACCAATTATTCACTACATGGAGTATGATAAGAATCGAAATACAAACCAACGTGCCGTGCCTGGAAATTTCGGCTCTATACACAGAGGAAGGCGATGTTATCATCAACGTGTTGAACTGGCACAATGACAGCGCCATCACGACGGACATTGTGTCGGAAGAAGGTATTTTCTGCGGACCGTTCCAGGTATACGAGATGAACAGCCCTGACATCAATGCCTCAAACGACTCCGATCAAGGTCTGATCAGCACAGAGAAGAAACCGGACGTTAGTGCGAAAGGCGCGCAGATCACATACACCTTCCCTGCCCGCTCTTTCACCATGCTTAAAGGCAGAACCCAGCGGTAGTATCGGCACTCAGCCACCTTTTCCCTTAAAACATAAACAGGAAACCTATGCCAAGATGCACGCACCTCCTCACCGCCTGCGCCATCATCCTTTTCGTGGCGATTCCGATTCAAAAAACTACTGCACAGGAGACGCTCAATCTCGTTGTTCATGCCGATCAGGGCGAGCACACCATTAGCAAACACATCTACGGCCACTTCGCCGAGCATCTGGGCCGCGACATCTATGATGGCTTCTGGACCAAAGAAGGCACGGGTGAATGGCACTTCAATGAAGAAGTCATCGAAGCCCTGCGCAAGATCAAAGTGCCCAACCTGCGTTGGCCCGGTGGCTGCTTTGCGGACTACTACCACTGGAAAGATGGCATCGGCCCGCGTGATGAGCGGCCCACCATCGTCAACACCATCTGGGGCGGGGTTACCGAAGACAACAGCTTCGGCACGCACGAGTTTATGGAACTGGTAGACCGGCTGGACACCGAACCGTTTGTTGTGGGCAACGTGGGCAGCGGTACCGTGCAGGAGATGGCCGATTGGTGGGAATACATGAACTTCCCCGGTGTCAGCCCGATGGCGGATATGCGCCGCGAGAACGGTCGCGAGGAGCCGTGGGGCGTGCGGATGTGGGGCGTCGGCAACGAAAGCTGGGGCTGTGGCGGTAGCATGACACCCGAGTATTACGCCGACCTCTACAAGCGTTTTGCGACCTTCCTGCGCCCCTACGGCGGCGTGCGTGCCTACCGCGTCGCCACCGGTCCCAACTCCGGCGACTACAACTGGACCGAGGTCATGATGCGCGATGCGGGTCGCATGATTGACGGACTCGACCTGCACTATTACACCATCACCGGTGACTGGGGCAACTGGGGACACGCCACCGAATTTGGCGAGGACAAATGGTTCGAGTTGTTCAAGAATGCCACACGGATGAAGACATTCATTGAGCGGCATTCGGAGATCATGGACAAGTACGACCCCGAAAAGCGCGTAGACTTGATCGTCGGCGAGTGGGGCACATGGCACGCCGTGGAGGAGGGAACCAACCCCGGTTTCCTCTACCAGCAAAACACCATCCGTGATGCGCTCGTGGCTTCTTACCATCTGGACCTCTTCAACAACAACGCGGACCGGGTGCGTGGAGCCAACATTGCCCAGACTGTCAACGTGTTGCAGGCGATGATTCTGACGAAAGGGCCACAGATGATTCTCACGCCCACGTACCATGTCTTTGAATTCTACACCGTTCATCACGACGCCACGCTGCTGCCCATTGAGTTGGAAGCAGGAGAGTATGCCTACGAGGGCGACTCCATCCCGGCGGTGAGTGCTTCAGCTTCGCGGGATCAAGACGGGACGATTCACATTACACTGACCAACCTCGATCCCAACGCCGCACGAACCATCCATACCGACCTTCGGGGAGCGACCGCTTCTCAAGTGACCGGTCGCATTCTGACGGCTTCCGCACTGAATGCACACAACACGTTTGAACAGCCGGAGGTGGTAATGCCAGCCTCCTTCGACGGGGCACAGATGGACGGAGAGACGCTAACCGTTGAGTTGCCGCCCAGGTCTGTTGTGGTACTTGCGCTGGAATAAGCGAGGAGAAGACAAAGTAAGTAAAGGCGCTTTCGGGCACCGACAACAGACAGATAACTACCTTTATATGGCGCGCCTATGAGTAACGTGACGATCCATGATGTGGCAGAGCGAGCAGGGGTCTCGATTGGGACGGTCTCAGCCGTTATCAATCACAAGAACACCGTGAGCAAAGCCACGCGCCGCAAGGTGTTACAGGCCGTCAGTGAACTGAACTATCGCCCCAGCGCTGCCGCCCGCCGCCGGTTGAAACCCTCGACAGAAAAGAGCATCGGGCTGGTCATCAAAGAGGTGCATAACCCGTACTTTGCCGACATCATCATTGGCGTACAGCAGGCAGCCCGGGCGCAGGGCTTTAATGTGTTGGTGGTGAGTTCAGAGCGTGATTATAAGCTGGAGCAGCAACTCGTCGATTTGCTGGTTGCCAAGGATGTCGAAGGCATCATTATCAACCCGCTGTTCGATGAAAAAGCAGACCTGTCGCACCTCTTCGAGATCAAACGACGCAACATCCCACTGGTGCTGATCGAGAACGTCCGGGGCATTCAGGCCAGCATGGTGGATGTCGACAACGTGGCGGCCTCGAAGGAGGCGGTCAAGCACCTGATCGACCGGGGGCACAAGCGCATCGTGCATTTTGCCGGACCGAAATACTCCATGCACAGCGATGAGCGGATCGAAGGCGTGCGCCGGGCTTTCAGCGCGCAGCGGCTCATCTTCGATGACCATGACATTGTGTATGCGGGAGCCCGCCTCGAAGATGGCTATCAGGCTGGGTTGGACTTCTTCCGCGATAGAACAGAAGACATGCCGACAGCGGTAACCTGCTACAACGACTTGCTGGCTCTCGGCTTGATTCGGGCGCTGCGCGAGCTTGGGCTACGCGTCCCCGAAGACGTGTCGGTGATCGGTTATGACGATATCGACATGGCAAGCTACGCCTCGGTGCCCCTGACGACGGTGCGGGTCCCGAAGGAGCAGATCGGACAGCAAGCGACAGATATTCTGATCCAACACATTGAGGCGTTGGATGCGGGTGTCATCGAGAAGGTTTGCATGCAGGCCGAGTTGGTGGTGCGGGAATCTACCCGTGTACTACCCGCTGAGGAGGCTGACGAGGTGCCCGATCTGGTGGCAACCACCTCTGAGGAATAAACCCCATGCACTCCTTCATCTTAACGGCCTTGTGTAAAGGTTATTGAAACGTATCAATGTTTCTGAAATTGTTTTTGGGGTTTCCGTATTCTGTGGCTCCCGTTGGTAAACAGCTACGGCACCAACCAGCGGACGCGGATCATCCGCATCACCACGGACCCATCATTCAGGCCATTGCATAGACTATGGGATCACGACCAAGTGCAGAACGCGAAGACGGCGCAACACCTTTTACCGCAGGGGAAGGGTCACCGTCCCTCAACCGCCCATCCAACTCGAAAACCGTAACGCTAGGCATCATTGTTGGCAACCGGGGCTTCTTTCCGGATCACCTGTGTGAGGCCGGGCGCAAGACCATCCTTGAGGTGCTCGAACGCGAAGGCATCCGCGCCATCATCACGCCTGTCGATGCGACCAACAACGGAGCCATTGAGAGCCTGCAAGAGGCGCGGCTGTGTGCCGACCTCTTCCGCGAACACCGCGACGAGATCGACGGCGTGCTCGTCACCTTGCCCAACTTTGGCGATGAGCGGGCCATCTCGAACGTGCTGCGCTGGGCTGATCTGGGCGTGCCCGTGCTAGTCCATGCTTTCCAGGATGCCGCCGACAAAATGACCATTGTCAGCCGCCGGGACAGTTTCTGCGGCAAGATGTCGGCCTGCAACAACCTGCACCAGTACGGTATCAAGTTTTCATTGACCAGCAAGCACACGATGGATCCCGAGAGCGAAGCCTTCGCACGGGACCTCCGCCAGTTTGCCGCAACGTGCCGGGTCGTTCGTTCGCTTCGGCAGGTACGGCTGGGGCAGATCGGGGCGCGCCCGGCGGCTTTCAACACGGTTCGTTTCAGCGAGAAGCTGCTCGAACGCAGCGGTATTTCCGTCGAGACGCTCGACCTTTCGGAACTGCTTGGCTGGATCCGTCGCATGGGCGACGACGAAGCACCCGTTCAGAGCAAGCTTGAGGAGATGCGTGCCTATACCCGCGTCGATGGCATCCCGCCGGAGAGCCTGATGAAGATGGCAAAGCTCGGTGTAGCCATCGACCGCTTTGTCGACGCGCAAGGGCTGGCGGCGACGGCTATTCAGTGCTGGACGTCCCTCGAAGAATTCTACGGCGTGGTGCCCTGCACGGCAATGAGCATGATGAGCAACAAGCTCATGGCAAGCGCCTGCGAGAGCGACATCGCGGGGACGATCAGCATGTACGTCCTCCAGCAAGCGTCCAACGTCCCGGCTGCGCTACTCGACTGGAACAACAACTACGGCGACGATGAGAACAAGGGGGTCGTCTTCCACTGCTCGAATCTGCCCAAAGCGTTTTTCGTGAGCGATGGCGAGGACGCGCATCGGATGGATTACCAGGAAATTATCGCTGGAACGGTCGGTAAAGAGAACACCTTCGGCACCATCGTCGGCCGCATCCAGCCCGGCCCGTTCACCTATGCTCGCATTTCCACCGACGATTACGCAGGTGTTATCCGGGCGTACGTCGGCGAAGCCAACTTCACGGAGGACGAGATGAAAACCTTTGGCGGCTACGGCGTCTTCGAGGTGCCGCATCTGCAAGACCTGCTGCGGCACATCTGCGAGAACGGCTTCGAGCACCATGTGGCCGCCACCCGTGCCCGCGTGGCCGGGGCGGTCTCGGAAGCGCTCAGCAAATACCTGGACTGGTCCGTCTATCACCACGCTTGAGGCCCGTACAAAGTCAGCCTCCATCACCCCGAATGACGCAATTATCCATGGCGAACACGTACGCGATTGGGCTCGACTACGGCACGAACTCGGTGCGGGCGCTGGTAGTGGAAGTGCAAACCGGCGAGGAGGTTGGGACCAGCGTATTCAACTATCCATCGGGCACCACAGGCATCTTGCTCGATCCGCGCAATCCAAACCTTGCCCGCCAAGATCCACAGGACTATCTGGATGGCCTGGAAGCCAGCATTCGCGGTGCCCTCGAAGACGCTGCTACCCACGACGGCTTCGACCCGTCCAACGTCATTGGCATTGGCATCGACACCACGGGCTCGACGCCGCTCCCGGTGGATGAGGAGGGCACGCCACTCGCTTTCGACAAGCACTTCCAGGACAACCTGAACGCCTATGTGTGGCTGTGGAAGGACCACACCGGTCACGCCGAAGCTGCCGAGATCACTGCCAAAGCTCAGGAGATGCGTCCCGAGTATCTGGCGAAGTGCGGCGGCACCTACAGTTCCGAATGGTTCTGGTCGAAGATCCTGCATTGCCTGCGCGTAGACTCTGAGGTTTTCGACGCGGCCTACACCTGGGTAGAGCACGCCGACTGGATGCCTGCCGTCCTAACGGGCACAGATCATCCAGATGAACTCCGTCGCGGTGTCTGTGCGGCCGGGCACAAGGCGATGTTCAACGAAGCTTGGGGCGGCTATCCTGATGAGGATTTTCTCTCGGCACTTGATGAGCGGCTGGCAGCCCTGCGCCGTACGTTGCCGAATGAAGCGTACAATGCTGCCGAAGCGGCAGGTGGCCTCACTAAGGAGTGGGCGGAACGGCTCGGCTTGACGGCGGGCATTCCCGTCGCTGTCGGCGCGTTCGACGCCCATCTTGGAGCCGTCGGGTCAGGGATCGCGCCGGGCACGCTGGTCAAGATCATTGGCACCTCCACCTGCGACTTGATGATCGCGCCGCTGGAGCAGGATCTGGCCGATATTCCCGGTTTGTGTGGCATCGTGCCCGAATCGGTGATGCCAGGGCAATACGGGTTAGAAGCGGGCCAGTCGGCGGTGGGCGACATCTTCAACTGGTTTGTCAACTACATCCGGCCCGAAGGCCACGACCACGCGACACTGACGGAAGAGGCCGAGCGCCTGCAACCCGGCGAAAGCGGCCTGCTCGCGCTCGACTGGCACAACGGCAACCGCACGGTGCTCGTTGATCAGCGGCTGACCGGGCTGATTCTCGGCCTGACGCTGCACACGACGCCTGCCGAGATGTACCGGGCATTCGTTGAAGCCACTGCTTTCGGCGCACGGGTCATTATGGAGCGGTACGAAGCATATAGCGTGCCCGTTGAGCGCATCGTCAACTGCGGCGGCATCTCAGCCAAAAACCGCATGGTGATGCAGATCTACGCCGACGTGATGGGCCGACCCTTGTTGATCTCGCGCAGCAACCAGACCTGTGCGCTTGGCGCGGCGATGAGTGGGGCTGTGGCGGCAGGCGCAAATGGGGGAGGACATGCTGATTTTGCAGGCGCTGTCGATGCCATGACGGGTGTGCAAGACATCACCTTCGAGCCAATT
>Ga0102947_1000393_pt1 | contig 15847 bp, 17 predicted proteins | sample SalPon2A_A_D2_MG_FD_78210 | JGI IMG/M metagenome (GOLD analysis project Ga0102947, IMG submission 78210) | Soil microbial communities from South San Francisco under conditions of wetland restoration - Salt Pond MetaG R2A_A_D2_MG | ecosystem: Environmental > Terrestrial > Soil > Wetlands | place... | reverse complement strand
TTTGCGGATCAGGTCCATGGCGAATTCGCGCATGCCTTCGTCTTTTTCCTCTTCCAGAACCTCCAGCCCGTTCGTAATGGCGCCGACCGGGCTGATGATATCGTGACAAATACGGCTGCCGATCAGGGCTGCGAGTTCGAGCGGGTCAATGTCAAAACTATTCATGTCGGGCGATCTTCATCTTGCTTTCGGGAAATCCGGATCATTCCGAATCATCGGCATATAGACGGACAAGGAACACGAGCCTGTCAATGCTGCTCAAACAGCAATGTCCCCTGCCGCGCAAGAAAATCCTGCCCGCCGGATGCGGAAATTTTCCCGCCTCAGCCGCCCGGTTTACGGGATATTTACCTTAATGCTTCCTTATCGCTGCGGGGGATCGCGCCAATCTCGTCGCACCTTTGTTTCTTGGAGTATATGTCATGTCCAGTCTACGCAAACTCGCAACATTGGGTTGCGCCGCCCTTCTCGCGCTGACCGCTCACTCGCCGATCGTCGATTCCGCGATCGCCAATCAGCCGCGGGATCAGTATTCCACCAATGAAGTGATCGATACCGGCCATCAGTTCTTCGGAGCCACCTCCGGCGGTCTGGCCACGCTCGTGGAACGGATCATCGGCGAATTCGGCCAGCCAAACGGCTATATCATCGGCCAGGAAGCGTCCGGCGCGCTGGTCGGCGGCCTGCGCTACGGTGAAGGCCGGCTCTACACGAAAAACGAGGGCGATCGCCCGGTTTTCTGGCAGGGACCCTCAATTGGCTGGGATGTCGGCGGCGACGGCGACCGCACGATGATGCTGGTCTACGATCTCGATACCGTCGAGACGATCTATCGCCGCTTTGCCGGCGTCAACGGATCGGCCTATTTCGTCGGCGGCCTGGGCATGACGGTCCTGGCGCACAACAAGCGCGGCACCGGCCGGACCATGTATGTCGTGCCCATCCGCACCGGCATCGGCGCGCGCCTGGGCGTCAATGTCGGCTACCTGAAATTCACGCCGCGGCCGACCTGGAACCCGTTCTGATCCGCACCGGTTCGGCATTCGAACCTTTCAGGCGCAAGATACGTCAAAGGAAACGTCTGCGCCGCCCGGCGCGGGCGTTTTCGTTTGCACGGCTGGATTTTCCCGCCAGCTCTATGCTTTAAGATTAACACCGGGGAAACGGACATATCCTGATTCGCGGCTAGGTTTGCGGCGGTAGCGAGGCTATATAATGGTGCACCGTGATTTGTAGCAGAGGCAGATAATGATTCAGGCTGCAATGATGTTTGCGCTTGGCTTCAGCGTCTGTGGGCTCATCGCGCTTGCGGTTTCTTCTGCGCTTGCCCGCCGAACGAGACGCCTTGCCGAACATCGCGTTAAGCAGCGCTATGCCACCAAGCGCCTGGAATTCGAGACCGAGCGCGACGAGCTTCGCGCCCGCCACGCCGTTGCCGTCCAGCGCCTGGAGCGGGATGTTCGCAGGCTCGGCGACGAGGCAACAGCATATCGCCTTGAATCGGCGCTCAAAGACATCGAAATCAATTCCCTGCACTCAGACGTCGATTCCAAGGATGAGGAAATCGACGATCTGTCCGACCGGCTGGACGAACTGCATGAACAACTGCGCGAAAGCGACCGCAGGCTTGCGGAAAGCGGAACGGCCCTGCGGGCAGCGCGCCACGCCTTGCAGATGAAATCCGCCGAAGACGCCTTGGGCGACAATCCCTATGCGGAAGCAGATGAACACGCGCTCATCAACGGCCACGCGGGCCGGGCTATGGCCGAGGACGAGAACCCCGACGCCATTACGCTCACCGAAACGGAAGAGGGTGTCTCCGATTCCGAGGATGACGATTCTCCGGCCACGAAGAATATCCGCAAGGTAGCGTCTGAAATTCGCCGCATTGCCAGCGAAACCGTGGAGGAGATCAAACATCTCCATATCCCCGAAAGGACTAGGTCGAAAATGCAGGAAAAGGCCAGTGCGTCTGTCATACCGCAATCGGATCCCGACCCTTCGGTGACGCCACCGCCTGTCCCGGCGCAAAAGGCAGACAATGACAAGGCCGGCAAACTGGTCATGTTCGATCCGCAACGCCGGGAAATGCCGCCGGTACAGACCGACGCCGCCGATGCGGAGAACGCGGAAAACCGTTTCCACCAGGCAATGGAACAGATTCGCACTTTGGAAAAGGCAGGCGGCAGCAACGCCGCGGAATGATCAGCTTCCGTCGGCGGCCGCCGGTCGGGACCGCCATTTCAGACGATCACCAAACCCTTGCATTTTATGAGCTGGAGGACTTCGTTTCTTCCAGAAGCGCGTTGCGTTGCGTCTTGGCTTCCACCAGCCGACGCTTCAGGTTTTCCACCTGCAGGACCGGATCGTCGCCGCGAAAGACATAGGTGCGGATCAGTTCCTCGCCGCCGACGAAGGTCATGTTGGCAACTTCCGCGCTCAGCTTGAGATCTTCCCGCCCCCGCAATTCCTTCTTCGCCCAATCGCCGTAGACATCCGGTTCGAAACGGACGCTTGCCGTCTTGTCCGGCTGCAGGCGCCTTGGAAATTCATAGCGAAGCTGTCCTTCGTTCAACGGTTCGGCCCGCCCTTCTTCCATCAGCGCCGCACTCACGACAACCGTCTCGATGGGTTCTGAATGGCTGTTGGTCACATCGAACTCGATGATCGGGTACATATTTTCACCGGAGCCGCGCCAGAAAAAACGCGGCTTGGAAACTGAAAATTCCGCAAGCACTTTCTTCACGCGCGCATTCTGCTCGATGATGACCTTTTCAAGCCGGGCGATTTCCGCGGTATATTCGTTGATCTTGCCGTCCAGGTCGCTGAGCGTACGCTCGCGCTCCAGTTTGGCCAGCCGCGCCTCTTCAGCAACCACCCAGGCATCGGCCGCCGCTATGACCTCAGGCGCCGTCTTGCCGTTGATCTCCGGTGTTAGTTCCTTGGCGACGACTTCAAGGCTGCGGCCGTCGCCCCGCTTGGCGTCGATCAGGGTCTCGATCGCTGCCTGGAAGCGCTGCCGGTCAGCCGGCGGCAATTCTTCGGTGATTTCACGCACGCTGCTGTTCAGCGCCTCTACGCTGGACGTGTCGATGGTCACCTCGCCGGAGCAACCGCTCAACGCAATCGACAATGCCAGTGCCGAAACTATTTTCTTCATGGTTCGGGCATCCCTTTGTCCGGCCGCGCCGCATGGGGGCGCGGCTTCTCATCTCGGGCGGCACCAAACACAAGAATGGTTTCAATCCCATAAATCCGAAACGTCAGAGAAAGATAAAACTTTAACGGTTCCCGGCCGGTGGCATTTCACGGCCGCGCGAGGATGGCTGAATCCTAGAGGTTTACCCGCTTCAGATCGCTCTCCGGGTATCGCTCGCCCGCAGCTGCGCCCGGCGGAAACGCCTCCTCCAGTGCTGCCATTTGTCCGTCGCTCAAGGCGAGGTCCACGGCGGCTATATTCTCATCCAGCCACTTCACCTTCTTTGTACCGGGGATCGGAACCAGGTCTGGTCCACGCGCCAGAAGCCAGGCAATGGCGACCTGGGCCGGGCTCGCTCCGGCCTCCCGGGCCACCGCACCCAGCGCTTCAAGGAGGCGGCTGTTCTTTGCCATATTCTCATCCTGATAGCGCGGATGCGCGCGCCGGCGGTCGTCTTCCACCAGCGCGTCGCGCGTGGGGATCGTGCCGCTCAGAAAGCCGCGGCCAAGCGGGCAATAGGGCACGAAACCGATGCCGAGTTCACGGCAGGTCGGCAGGATCTCCTCCTCCACGTCCCGGCTCCACAGCGAATATTCAGTCTGGAGCGCGGCCACCGGGTGCACTTTGTGGGCGCGGCGAATGGTCTGCGGCGATGCTTCCGAAAGGCCGACATGGCGGATCTTCCCCTCCTCCACGAGCCGGGCCATCGCTCCCATCGTCTCCTCGATCGCCACCTTCGGATCGATCCGGTGAATGTAATAGAGATCGATCACATCGGTCTTCAGCCGCGTCAGGCTTTTCTCGCATGCCTCGATGACATAATCCGGCCTGCCGCAGACATCGGGCGTTCCGTCCGGGAGCCGCAGATTGCCGCACTTGGTCGCCAGTACCGCCTCGTCCCGCCGCCCTTTCAATGCTTCGCTGAGCAATTCTTGATTGTGGCCAGCGCCATACATGTCAGCGGTATCGATGAAGGTCATGCCGCGGTCGAGCGCCCGCCGCACCGTCGCGATCGATCCCGCTTCGTCAAGCTCGCCATAGACGACCGACATGCCCATGCAGCCAAGGCCGATGGCGGAAACCTCAAGTTCTCCGAGTTTTCGCATTTTCATGGGTCAGATCTCCGCCGTCCAAACCGTTTTGCCGAGACCGCCGGGAGTTCCGCAGAAACGGAGGCGCGCCTGATCGGGCAGTCTACGCGTCCGGCCGCATCGACCGCAAGCTACCCGTGGCAATGCAAACGGGTTTCCCGTCCGACAGATTTCGCAGGCATGGGCACCAACGGTTTTCGCCTGATGTTCGAACACGGCGACAAGGCCGCGCTGGTCCATTTCTGGAACCGCAGTCTTTCATCGGTTTCCCGCGACTCCGAAGTGGAGGAACTGCTGGCAGAGCTGATGAAGGAAATCCGCCGCTACGGTGACGGCGAAATCAGCGCAAACCTCCGCGAGGCTTCCAACCGCTCGGTTGGCATGGCGGTCGCCGGTAGTGCGCACCCGGCACCGTCGGTCAGGCAGCGCCCTTATGTCAAGATCCTGGCAGCACCCGGCTACTACGATTACATTGGAACTCAGGGGTCCCATGGCGCATGTGAAGGGAAACATACTCCCCTAGGGAGTGCCAGCTCCCCCGTATAAACTTGGGGTAATCCTCTGATTTCCAATGGTTTTCTGCTGGAGTTCATTCGGAGGGTAGACCAAATGGTTACTTTGGGTGTTACCCTGACCGATTTTCACACTCCTAGGACTGTATAGGTCCGTTATCGGTGGTAATTCAGACCCCCTTTGGCTACTCCCAGATGTCTCAGAAGTGCCAAAAACTGCCCTCTAGAAAACGCTAATATGCCTGGCCGTACCGCTCTTATTGATCGAGAACTGTCCATGTGGAAACCTCCTCCACTGGTGATCCGCGCCTTCGAGGCTCGCTGCCATCACCCGACGTTTGGTCGAACGGCGGATATATCGCTTATTGGGCCAGAAGCGGATACGCGATGAAATTCAGGGCTTACTCTCGAATGATAACGCCCGTCTGAAGTTTGGGCGGATCAGGCAACCATTCGATTATAGACCGCCACCACCGCCCATACGAGAAGGCCGCCTAGCACGCTCCACAGGATCCCTCCGACCAGAAAGCCGCCCCAATGCATTGACCATCCATAGCCAGACAGGTCCGAATGCAGCATGTGCCCGCTCATCTGCATCATCGCGCCGGGCAATGCGACGACAAGCAGACTACAGACGATCCAGATAGCGGCAAAAACGATCACCGTCGCCAGACCCAGTTTCATTGCATCTAATTTCATGACCATACATCTCCTTAAGTATCGCCGATGACACCTGTTATTTGGAGCGTTCCACCAGCAAGCGGCTGTGGTCAGTAGTCTGACGCATACGTCTCCGATGAATTGGTTTCGAACCAGCCCTTCGAAGAGGTTGAGAACTGGTAACAAGGGATCTCAGCCCCAGGTCTATAGGCGACGATTTTCGGTCAAGAGCGTTAAATAACAAGGCAAGCGCCGAGAAGACCCACGGTGAACGAGCCCAAACTTGGCCCGAATTCAATACCGCCCCGTAACTTCGTTTCTGTTTCCAGAGGAAAATACGAATGAACCACGTGTAGTCCGAAAGGGGTCTAGGCTCGATAGGCATCAGAGCTTGAAAGATCCGTCTGTTTCTTCCACTGTCAAGTTATCCAAATTCGCGCTGAGAGCCATGATTTGGATCAATACTTGACTGATAAATTCCCACAAACTACACCAAGCTGATCCTCGCTACTCTAGGTCCGTTGAATTCGATTTTGGATCGGCAATTCGCGTGTACGAGTTTTAGGTTTCACCCCTTATACTGAAATCTGTAGATCCGTGTGCCTTGCCAACTCCCTGGTTGTGACCGCGAACAGAATAGCCAAAGGCAGGTTGAGACCAGTCAGCGCCAGAAAGGTTTTCAATCCGTTCATACTTTCCGGCAGGAGCGCGATGGCAAATCCTGAGATTGCAACGAGCCCGATCGGGCTGTAGATCGCGCCCCATCGCGGATAAAGGGATCGGCCGGTGAGGATCAGGACCAATAGCAATAGCGAAACAGCCGCATATCCGGTCACTACGGAATAGGCCCATGGCTGCCAGTAATCGCGCATGCCTCGAATAAGACCGGCATCCCCCGATTGAATCATATCGCCGACGAAAGCGAGAGATCCGTGCAGGGCGACGCCGATCGATGTGAGATAGACTGCTAGAACGAGGAAAATTCGGGACCAGAGTTCGCTCGCCGGTTTGACGGCTTGGAAAACTAGGAAAAATCCGAGTGTATGCAGTGGAATAAAATAAAGGCCGATGTAGTTTCCCGCCACGTAAGTCCATCGCGGCTTTCCAACGTAGAGACCCGCGATATTCTCAAGATCTACAGAGAATGCCGTCGTCATCCGGTTTTCGTGTGGCGACCAGGCGGAAAGAACGTCGGCCAATACCCCCATTACAGCCCCAAGCGTTGCCAGTGTTCCGAGGACAACGATAATTTTTTGGTTTGTCATGATCACTCGTCCCGAAGGCGTCCCATGTCAATCCCAGCAATATTCCTGATGTCACTAAACTCGGCAACCTGGCGCAATCGTGCCGCTATGCACTGACTTCTGCACGTAGCCACCGCAAAATGTTTGCTATGGGTCAAAAGGCGAAGTCCTAGCCGTCTCTATCAACGTCCATTATCGGTGCATCTTCGGACCTGCTGCTCTAGGCGATCTTGGCCATCCACTTCCTGAGCACCTTGAGTGGATACCCCGAGCCGTAGCCTTCGCCAACACCGCCAACGGTCCAGCCACCTATCCGGTCTATGACGTCCGGCGACCTCGAGGCCCAGATCGAGGCGTTCGTCGAGCACTACAACCACCAGCGCTACCATGAGAGCCTGAGCAACGTTACGCCCGCCGATGCCTACTTCGGCAGGGACGAAGCCATCATCAAACAACGAGAAAGGATCAAACGAAAGACCATCGAACATCGACGATTGCAACACCGCAAGCTCGCCGCCTAACATCAACCAACCAGACGAGGCCCACGCTCCGCTAATTTACGCAGCCAGTAGTGCCAAATGTTCTGATGACGGACATGCCGGCATATCTGATTATTTGCGATCCGACTTTGGGTTGGAAGTTGAGGTTGACCTTTTATTTATTTTCCGTCGTCGCTACGGTAGGCCTCCATTCTCTTCAACTGAATCTGTACCGGCCGCCATGAAACGCATGTTCTATGTCAGTCGATTTTCCCGACCGCTTTCCAAACGCGACATAGAACAGATTCATAGCTCGGCTGTCCGGTACAATAGTCAGCATGGGATCACAGGCATATTAGTCTGCCTCGGTGACACGTTCTTTCAAGTGCTGGAGGGAAAACGAGCTATGGTCGACCAATTGTACCATACGCGGATCGTTCCGGATAACCGCCACCATAATGTGATTTGCCTGAAATCCGAATCTGGAATGAGCCAACGCATGTTTCCGGAGTGGGGCATGCGAGTATTCGATCTCAACGAAGAATCTGAAGCCTTGCCCATGGCTTTTCGCCAAATATTGTCTGCACTGCTCGAATCCAACCACATGATCGCGCAATATACCCAGCCAAGCATTTTTAAGATGTTGGAAAACGGCGTGAATCCTACGGCCGTCAAGCCGCGAAAGAAACACGTGACAGTTCTATTTAGTGACATTATCGGGTTCTCCCGATTCGCGGAGCGGCTGAAGCCGGATGATCTGATTGATCTCGTCAATAGACATGCTCAAATTTGTACAGAACAAGTGGACCGAAATGGTGGGCAGGTGAACAAACTACTGGGTGACGGTGTGCTCACCTACTTCGCCGACCGGGACACGGATGCTGCGTTAGAGGCGGCGGCTGGCATTCTCAAAGAAATGGAACGGCAGCGGCGATCGGCGAGAGACGGTAGTCCCCATCAATTGCTATTCGCCGGTGTCGGCTTGGCGAATGGCGTGGCCTACGAGGGCAATATTGGTTCTGAACTGAAGCGCGACTTTACCATCCTGGGAAACACGGTGAACCAGGCCTCACGGCTGGAGTCGCTGACACGGCGATTGAATCTGCGGATAGTTCTAAGTGGAGCGGTCGTCAAACGTGCCAATCCATCCCGGGATTTCATATCGCTCGGCAGACATAAGCTGACAGGCCAGTCGGGTGCCATAGAAATTTTCAGCCTCGGATCATTTACAACGTTGAACATTGAACGGCTGTATGCGCAGATCGATGAGATGCAGAGCCGGAGTTGATCGACGGTCGGCAAGTCCGGGCGACTGAGCGAGCAGATCGAACTGCTAGACAACTGACCTCGTCAGTTTCCGGGGCTTGGCCCGCTGGCCATGACCCCGGAACTTCAAATGGCAATTCTTGGCACAAATCGACGACGCAAGACGTGCCGCAACGTGGATATGGCAGTCATCAGAGGTTAGTCGCTTTGTCCGTGAGCAGACCTTGACGCTCAGCGCAGCGAATGCCTGCCTAGAGCCCATTCGAGACCTTCAATCGATATCGCAGATGCGATAATTCCATAGGAACCGAATGCGCAGGTTTGATCCAGTACCGCAATTCGAGGCCTAATGCACCGCGGACTACTATGCGGACAAAGTACACATACTGTCCTAGGAAACGATGGGTTCGCCTCGACCGTAGGGCGGTCGAACATCGTCTTGCCATTGTTGATCGGTGAGTGCAAATTGCTTTGATTGCCCCGGTTCGTTTTTCTTTGTCAGCGGAACCTTGAAGTGCGGATACTTGGCACTGCGTGAAAATGACGAAGGCATCTTTGTTGGCCGCTAAGGCAACAAGCAAGCGAGGGAGAGACTAGGATGACCAAGATTGGACTTTATGGCGTCGCAGGTCACATGGGCATCACGCTGGCTAAGGCTATCAGCGAAAGCGATGCTTGCGAGCTTTCCGGCGGTTGTGAAAGAGCAGATTCACCAAAGATCGGTCAGGATATTGGGATCCTAGCTGGACTTCCGCCGATTGGAATCGAAGTGACAGTTGACGCGGGAATGCTTTGCGACACTTCGGATGTGATTGTGGACTACAGCGCAGCCGCGGCAACAATGTCACTGCTGCCTTTGGCAATAGAGAGGAATACACCGGTTCTGGTTTGCACGACCGGCTTCACCGAAGAGCAGATCGCCACCATGGAAGAAGCGGGCCGATCCATACCGATTTTGGTCGGGGCAAATATGAGCGTTTCGGTGATCGCAATGTACCAACTGGTCAAATTGGCCGCCCAGATGCTGGGAGAAGATTTTGATATAGAGATTTTCGATTTTCATCCATGGGACAAGCTCGATTCTCCGTCAGGGACCGCAATTGAACTCGCGGAGTACGCCGCCGAAGGCCGTGGCGTTGAGCTGTCCGATGTTATTGTTACGGCGCGACATGGAGAAACAGCCAATCCAAAGCGTGGAAGGATTGGTTTTTCGTCGGCTCGCGGGGGATTGGTAAATTGCGAAAACTCGGTATTTTTTGCCGGTCCTGGACAACGACTTGAGATCATAAGTCGGGTCACAGACTACGATGCATTTTCCGGCGCTACGTTGGACGGCGCAATCTGGATCGCCCAGCAAAGTCCCGGCTTTTACAGCATGGACGATATGCTTCAATCCTGACGGCGTGTTCTGAACAGGGCCCACCGGTGAGAATGCGAAGTTGTCGGGCGATGTTTGTTTCCGGCTCAAAACTGTCGCCTGCTGCTAACTCAGTCGTCGGCAGTTATTGGCGCAAACTGCCAAAATGTGAAGCGTCGCAATCAGGACATACCAGGCTCGTCGGCTTGGTCGATTTGTCCGCATAGCTGCCGTTCATGCTGCCATCGATAGAACTTCTGCTAATGGCACTTTCCGGACTCTTTGTGCATTCGTCGAAAGAGTCCGCTTTCATACCGAAGAGAAATCGCCATAGACGCCCGTACAGGCGGTTTTATTCCTGCCAATGGTGCCCCCAGCGGCTATTTCGACCTGACTGGCGTCCTTGGTCAATTTCGGCCTTAGAGAATGCATTTCTTTATTCACTTGGCTTGGAGACGAGAGACGGCTTCGGCCTAACTCTGACGCGCAATGACGAGGCCAAGCACAAGATGAGCGTCTGCGACGCGCTTGCTGAGGCACTTACCGTGTGCGGTCGAAAGACCACTTACGCAGAAATCAAGAAGCTGTACGTACACCGCGATTTCGCGCGATTTCGCAAGGAAAATGCGATCGCAAGTGACGCTTGGAAGCGCAAAGAAAGCATCAAGATGGTTGCTGCCGCGTTGGCGGAGCCGAATCGCCCGAAAGGCCCTCTTAGCCTAGGACGTGACTCATAAACACCTAGCCACAGCCTGATTGCAGCGGGTTTGATGAATGCGTGAAAGTTCTCCGCCATCCGATACGGCAGCGAGGATGCAGTCCCAGATGCCTGCCTTGCACCATCGGTTGAAGCGGTGGTGGCAGGTCGTATACCGCCCACCGGCGCCGGAAACCATAGTCCGGATGGACCGAAGGCCGGCCATGCACTAACAATCACCTTCGACCGATAAAATGAGGCTGCTCACGCCGACACTTGTGCAAGACGGTCCCGGCTTCGGAAGTATTTCAACCGCCGCCCGGTCGTATCCCGCCAGGTAGCAATTGCAGTGCCGTTCATCTTCGGCGCTCAGCACCAGCATCATCAAAGCAAAAATCATCATGCCCGCTTCTTTCATCGGAAGCGGGCATTTTCATGGAGTAATTATGGACATACAGGCCACGATGGAAATCACACTCACGGAACACATCAGGGTCCGGTGATGCCGTCGAACATTGATCTAGTCGTCATCACATTGTCCACCGACTAGCTTTGAAAGCAAGGTGCATACATCGACGGTGGAACTGTCATAGCCGAAGGTCATAGCGCCGTCCGGGTCGCCCTGTGCGCCGATCGGCCCATTACCACTGGGGTCTATGACAAGAGCATCCGGTGTGAAGTCAACAACGGGGCCATCGGGATCTTCAACACCCTGTATCGATATCGGCACTCGTTGGTTGAGGCCGGTGTCCTGAGCAGTGGCAGTTGAAACAGTTACCGGAAAAACAACCATAGAAACGACAACAAGTACGCGCATGTTCATTCCCCTTACTTGAGCGGTTTGGCAGCTTCTGGCCAGAGGCGGCTGACCGAAATCCTGCCAGCCATCGTTCTTACACATGGATATCGTTCTTACACATGGATAATGCAGCAAAAAAATGTCGGGCCGGACGTCAGTCGGGCGGCTTACCCCCGGTCCGGATTCGATGGAAAATCTATTTCGACGTCAGCGTCTCGAGATCCTCGCCGCCAGCCGCAGTGTGGCAGGCAATGCACCCCATCTCGGCACCCTTGGCGACACGCCCGGCGAGCTGCATGCCCTTCGGGTTCTTGTCGATCTCGCCCGATGGCAGATATTTGGCCCAGAACCAGTCCAGGTTCTCGGCGTCATAGCCGCTCTCGCGCTTGAACATGATGGTGATGGCCGCGAGGTTTGTGAGCGGATCGTCATACACCTCCTCGACGCTTAGTCCTTCCTTGCCGCCATGATTGCGCTTGACCAGCAACCGGCCGCTGTGGCCATCAACCGTGGCCGTGGTCGCCAGAACCTCCTGGATCGTGCCGTGCGGTTCATTGCCCTCGAATGGCCTGACTTTGATGGAGTCCTCGCCGACCAGCTTCTGCTCCAGCATGATCTGCCACAATTTTGTCGCGTATTCGGTGTCTTCGGCATTGCCGAACGGCGCATCCTGAGCATAAGCCAATGTCACGGCACCTCCAAGCGCCATGCCGCAAACCGCCATCAGGACTGTCTGTTTATGCATGATCGTTCCTCCTCTTGGCTGCCAAGGAGGAATGCTAACATGGGATCCGGGAACCCATTGTCACTCTGAGTAACGCTTACTTGACCGGGAGTTGACTGCAAGCGATCAAATCGGCATGCGACCGCGCAAGAGCGGTGACTTGATAATCTCAGTATTGGTTTCGGCTTTTTCATGAAATGGCAGCAGAACCAGATCGAGATCGGCAATCGACCGCAAGGCCAGTCTTGCAACAAAGCAGTCGTCACCTGTCACCTCGTCGCAATCAATGAATCCCGGCTCGCTGAGGATCATATCCTCGACAATATGGATGTTGCCCGGCCGCGACTTGATCTTCTGGGGGTATAACAGGATGCGCAATTGGCCAAAACCGATTCCGCATAATTGACCGCTTTGTCCGCACAGCGGTCATACAAACTCTGAAACTAGACGACCGGCCCTTGTGCGTTGCGGGGAATGACCGAATCGAGCCCAAAGTGACCTAAATCCCCGGTTCTTCATGCTGCGGCGCGGAAGGAAGATTATATTAAACTATTGCTTTAGATATTCTTTGGCCGCGAATTCAAGCTTTCGGGCAATGTCTCGGACCGTTGACCGGTCACGGTACGGTTGGTGTTCTGCGTACCGCGACAGCGAGAACTTCGGATCAATTGCCAAGAGCTCTTCGAAATAATCGGCAGCCAGCTGGCGTTGTCCTTGCTCGCTTGCAAGAACTGCGAGAACCGCGATCGTCGCCAGATCGGTCGGGTTTGAGCGCAAGGCCGTCTCGGCGGCATTTGTGGCCTCGTCAAAGGCGCCACATGCGCGAGACACAGCCGCTAGAATATAGTCGAACAACGGCGGGTGCATCGGCGAGTATCGGATCGCCAGATTAATATGACGAAGTGCCTCGGTATCATTTCCGCAATAATGCAGAACGTTGGCGAAGAACCCATTGGCATGGGCACAGTTGGGGCGAGTTTGAACGGCTGTTCTCCCGGCTTCGAGGGCTTTGCCGAACTCCTTTTCCAATAGATAAACATGGCTCAGAACCGTATGGGCCTGGCCATCAAAATCCTCACATACAACGGCCTTCTCGGCCCAGTCCCGGGCCTGGAGGTGCGCCTCTTCCAGTGAATTTGTCCAGCCGCGCTGGTACTCGTACCAGAAGGTAAGCGCGACCCATGTCGGCCCCAGTGCGAGATCGGGATGATGCTGTGCGACGCGTTCGAAGTCGCGCCTTGCCGACGCCAGGCTGTCTTTCGTCATAAGAAAGAAATTGTCGATGCCGCGGTAAAATATTTCCAGCGATTTCAAATCGGAAAGGGTCTTGTGCCAGATGCGTGCTTCCTCGCCGGAAACAAGCTTTACATTCATGCATGTCAGGACATCGGACACAATATTATCCAGAAACTCGAAGGCATCGGAAAACTGCCGGTCGTACTGCTCTGACCAAACGATGTTTCCCGTCACGGTATCTACAAGCTGGGCGGTGTAGCGCACGAGATTTCCCGCCCGGCGCACCTGCCCTTGAAGGACGTACTGAACTCCAAGAATTTGCGCGGCTTCTTTTGCAGAGCGATCGCAAACGGCTGCTGCCGAGCCTGCCGCGATCAGAAACAAGCCCGAGGCCTTAACCAAAGCATTTTGAATGTCGATCCGCAGGCCCTGGGCCAGATGCCGTGTTTCGGCACTATCAGATATACATTCTATCGGCATGACCACGATGGAAGGCCGGCTTGGCAGCTGCGGGTTACGGCCAGAGCCCGGTGAAGCGGTTGCCTTAGCTGGCGGCTCTTCTGATGCGGTTGACTTTGATTCCGGGACGAACCGGAATCCGCGTCGGGGGACGGTTTTAATGATACGTTGCGCCTTGCCGTCGTCGCCAAGTGCCTTGCGCGCCATATTGATACGGGTCGAAATGGCGGCATCTGAAACGATCCGCCCGGCCCAAACGCCGTCAATTAGATCGTCGCGGCTCAAGAGCCGCCGGTCACTCTCGGCAAAGTATCTGATTAGGTCGAAAACCTGGGGCTCGATGGCCTGAACTGCGCCGCCTCTGATCAACTCAAGCGAGTCAAGATCCAGGCAGCAGTCGGCAAACTCAATTCGCTTTAACTTCATCAGATTCGGTCCAAATCCCACGCCCAGTGTTGCACCGTAACCGGCGCAGGGCCGTTTCTAAAGAAAATCTGGAGAACTCCGTGAAGCGGGCGGGTCGCAGGACGCCTAACCTCGAACACAGGAACAATGGAAAACCCGCCCTAAGGAGACAGCAAATGATCCGCACCTCTAAAAATGAATTCATCCGGAACGACGGTTCGGTCGATACGACCAAAGCCATGATGGCTGGGCACGACGAAAGAACAGAGGCTTTGCGCACCATGGGCCGGGCTGCGGCGCACTGGATTTCGCGCCGGTTGTCTGCGTCAGCGAAGGGAAAAGCACCAAGGTCGGCCTAGCTCCGGCAAGCGCGCCGAAAACCACTTCGTCGCAACGAGATTTTCCGGAATTTTCTCTTTCCAGTGAAAACGGCGTTTATCGCCGTTTTTGCCTCTTCCAAAAAAGACCGCTGAAATAGCTGTGCCAGAATCCCACGGAGAAACCATCCTGGTTTCGCCAAGATTCTGCACTGCAGCGAATGGCAGGAAGGTCCGCACAGCTGCCGTTCACGCTGCCATCGATAGAACTTCCGTTAGTGGCACATTTTCACTGTTTTCGTCGGCGGTCAAAAGAGTCCGATATCGGGTGCACTCCGGACATCCTGCCGAGTAGTGTGAGTTTGGACTCTGACAGGCTGGCAGATCCCGACGTGGATTAGCCCAAAAAGTGCGTGGAAATTTCCACAACGCAATGAGGAAAATCCCACAGCCCGGCCAACGACGGCGTGAAGGTATGCAAATACACCCCGGGACCACGGCAAAAATCAAATATAGCCCCTGAAATGTATCATAAGACGTGCAATCTGCGGACGCATGATGCTGGAAATCGGCGGGATCAGGCCATTGCCAAGTATAGGGCAAGCCCGGTCAGGACCGACGACGCCTTACCGGCGGATACGCCCCCGTCCGAGCCTGTACTGATAGCGCGCCCGTCAGGGGCGGGCTTCTCCATAGCGCAGGCGAACGCCGGTGGCATACTGGAACGCGCCGAGGGCGGTGACAGGCAAGCGCTGGAAAACAGTTTCGACGGCCTGCCGGATGACGTTCAGATCGCACTTATCCAAGCGCTCGCAACGGAGTCCAGCGGCAAGGCAAGGCCCGCCGACGACGCAGCGGTTCAGGCCTTCACGGAAATGCCGGGCGGAGCGCTTGCGGCACAGGTCTGGAAGGACCGGACGGCACAGAAAATCGGCGTCTGTCAGATGCGGTACAACGTTATCCGTAGCCAACTTACGAAAGACGGCAAACGGGCGCTCGATACCTTCATCGACAATATGCCCGAACGCGCGTTTGCGGCGGCGCTGATCCATTTCGGCGGGCGATAATTAGAAAACTGGCCCCACTCCGGGGGTGTAGGGCCAAGTTATCCGTGCCTAGGGTCCGGACCCATTAATCCGACACAACATTGAATGGCAGTGACCTGCTCCCCTGAAAGTTCCGCGATTTGAGGTTAGTCTGTTCCCTGATGAAGGAGACAGACAATGAGACGCAGCAGGTTTACCGAGGAACAGATCATCGGCATCCTGAAGGAGCACCAGGCGGGTCTTTCGGCGGCCGAGCTTTGCCGCAAGCATGGCATCAGCGATGCGACGTTCTACAAGTGGCGATCGAAATATGGCGGCATGGAAGTCTCCCCCTCTCGGCGGCGCTTCGCTTGCCT
>Ga0102947_1000392_pt1 | contig 15874 bp, 14 predicted proteins | sample SalPon2A_A_D2_MG_FD_78210 | JGI IMG/M metagenome (GOLD analysis project Ga0102947, IMG submission 78210) | Soil microbial communities from South San Francisco under conditions of wetland restoration - Salt Pond MetaG R2A_A_D2_MG | ecosystem: Environmental > Terrestrial > Soil > Wetlands | place... | reverse complement strand
ATCGAACGGGTCCAGCACCATCGCCTGCCGAAACTCGGCGATAGCTTCGTCCCAGGCGTCGTGGCGGGCGAAGTTCTTGCCGCGCTGCCGGTGGGCCTCGGCCATGGCATCGGCGCGGGCCAGGTCGCGCTCCGATAGGCCCAGGTCACGGGCGGCACCTTGCAGATCCGATTCGTCGAGTAGCGCGTCGCGGGTGTCCTGCACGTTCAGCAGGCGGGCGATGTAGTCCTCAAGAATCTGGTCGTCGTCGAAAGCCATGGGTCAAAGGGCAATGAAAATCAGCAGCATCGCCACCAGCACCGCCAGCGTGAGCAACACCCCGAAGACGAGCGCTTTGGAAGCTCGCTGGTCGGCGGCAGAAGGAGCCCCAGAGCGTACGGGGTTGCGCTTTAACTCTTGCAGGATTTCGTAGGAAGCGGTGTGCTGGGCGTCGAGTTCGAGCGTGCGGTGGGCGTATTGTTCGGCGGCCAGTTTGTCGCCCTCGGATCCCGTAGCCCGCCAGCGGCCCAGGTGTGCCTTGGCGTAGTCGTGAAAGAGGTCGGCGTTGAACGGGTCGAGCGTGGTGGCCTGCTGGAAGGCATCAATCGCTTCGTCCCACAGCCCCCGCTCCATAAAGCTGCGGCCCCGCTGCACGTGTCCGGCCACGATGTCTTGAATACGCGCCAGATCGGTGTCAGAAAGACCAAGGTCTCGCGCTGCCGAGGTCAGGTCTTCCTCTTCGAGCCACGTCTTCGGCTGCTCATCCTGCATGGTCATCAGGCGGGCGAGGTAGCCCTGGAGGATGGCTTCGTCATCAAAGGACGTACTTTCGGGCGTCGCTTCTTCGGGACGACGGGGGCGGTTGCGTTCCTGGCTCATGGACTCACACGGACGATTGAAAAAAGGGAACTACGTCCGTAAGGTACAAGGAAATCGGCAGTATTGGAACCGGGATGGATCAATACCCTGCATTGATTACATCGCCGGAAAGATGCCTTCCAGAAACAGGAACAGCGCGAAGATCCAACCGGTCGCAGCGGTGAGCGCGACGAGGAACGGCTGCTTTATCTTGAAGAGCGCCATGATGCCCAGGTAGGAGGGCAAAAATACCGTCGCCAGCCGGGAGAGAAACGAACGGTTTTCCTGCTTGCCCCGTGCGGTAAGCCCTTCCTGGTATGTCGTGGCTTGACCTGCGTCCATCAGCGCTTTCACTTCAGTGGCAATCACACCATGCGCGCCGAAGACGAGCGCGGCGATCCAGAGGTAGGACACGCGCACCAGTTCTGTTTCGGAGAAGTCGTCGAAATGAAAGGCGTAGAGATAGACTGCGCCGAAGACGCCGGCGAGGAAGAAGAATTCGTAGATGTGCTTTTCGCGTTCCATAAGCTGGTGAGGATGTCTTATACACTACTACGCGCCATTTTCACCATCCAGAGAACAGGCCGCTAATGCGATCCGTGGCTTTGTTGAAAAGGCCCAGCCACTCTGCCAGGCCGATGCCACCGTAGTAGATCAGGCCGAGGGCCAGTGACGTCTGGGGAGCCTCGACCATCGACCCGCTACCCTGAGCCAGCAGCGCGTCCACGATGGCATCATCGATGCCCAGGCGGGGCCACGGGATGAGGTTGACGGCAATGAACAGGAAGAAGTAAAAACCAAACGTCAGGCCCCATGTCACGATGACGTGGGTGCGGGTGCGGCGGTCTTCGCGGGGATGCTTCCAGAGGGTTTGCACCCGGTTGAAAGTGAGACCCACAATCGCCACGACGGGCCACCACGCTTTGATGACGAAGGAGAAGCCAACGGCAAAGATAAGATAGAACAGGCTGATGGTGACGAGGCAGCCGGTGCCTTTTTTATCGCCAAACCCGCCCAGCAACACCGCCGCGAGCACCGAGGCCGAGTGCAGGATGATGAACTCGAAGAGGATGAGGAAGAGCAGATACTGAACGGTGTCGTCGCCAAACAGACGCGGCGAAATCCAGGTGACCAAATAGACCGTTGCGAGCAACAGATCCGGTCCCGCTGTCAGCACACGGCTACGCAGCGGGTTCGTCGGTGACTCCTGGTGTGTCCGTTCCATCAGAGCGGTGGGGCGGGGGAGATTTCAGCCAGGTATGGCTGTACAATTCCGAGATGCCAGTCGCCAGAAAATATAGAAAACCGAAGGCAATGACGCGGTGTGGCTGCTCTACCCAGAGGCCGCTGCCGGGCAGGTTTTGCGCCACTACTTCGGCCCGCGTAATGCCAAACCGGGCGAGGGGCAGGAAAACGGTGATGGTGGCGAACACGATGTAGCACAGCGCCGAGACGGCCCATCCACGCTGAATATAAGTCCGCTCTTGCTTATCCGGTACGCTGCCCAGCAGCACAATCATCATCCGGTTGAGCGTCATCAGCAAGATCGTCCACAGGGGCCACCATGCATGAAAGCCAAGCGAGAAGCCAAGGGCAAAGATCCCATAAAATGCGCCAAAGCCAAATAAAGACTTAATTTTCGTCCTCGGCGACAGCGGATCGTTAAGCATCACCGAGCCCATAAAGCCTGAGGAGTGGACGATGATGAACTCCAGCAACATCACCAGCATCAGGTAGGCTACCATCCGGTCGCCAAAGGTGCGCGGCGCAATCCAGGTGATCAGAAAGACCGCCGCGATGGCGAGGTCGGGCAGGGCCGTGAGGATACGGGTAGGCAGTGGGTTTTGCACCGGCGAAGCGGCTTCTTCCTCTGTTGTCGTAAGCGCCTCGTCCACTCCAACTGTAAGTGCAGCCGAAGCCGTCGGTTTTTCTGCCATGGCTTGAATCGTCCTTCAGTTAGGTAAGCTTCGTATCGGTCAGGCGAAGGCGCAAACTAAATCTACAAAGAAGGCGTGCTCACGGCTTAAAATGCTGCACGAGCAGGCGATGGTATAATGCTGGGTCGACATCGGCGAAGGCGTGGCGGGTGCCGGGCAGAATTGCCAGCGTGCTGTTGGGCAGGGCGCGGTGGAGGGCAAGGGGAGCGTCGAGCGAAAAAAGGTCATCCTGATCCATGGCACTGACGAGGGTGGGGTGGGGAACCTGCGCTAGCTGGTCGAGCAGGTTTAGGTGTTCAGGGAGCGTTCGTACCATCTGTTGCAGGCGTGCGAAGAGGTGCTCCCAGTCGCCGTGCGCCGCGTCGAGGTGGGTCGCCAGCGAGGGATATTTCTGATTGATCGCCTCTGCCTGGAGTCGAGCGTTCATGCGCCGGACCAGCCGTTCATCCCACACGAGGTTGGCGGCATGAATCGCCAGGTGGGCAATGCGTTCAGGGTGATCGAAAGCGAATTGTAGCGCCACGGAACCGCCCATCGAGAAGCCAAACAGGTGCGCCTTATCAAGGTCGAATGCATCGAAAAGCGCCCGCACGTTATCTGCGAAGAATGGAATGCTGAATGGTTGCTCGGCGAGCGCACCCGATGCGCCGTGCCCAGCAAAGTCGAGCGCGAGGACGTGGAAGAGCTGTTCGAGGTGGGCGATCAGTGGAGCCGTCTCCAGCAACGTAGCGCCAGCCGCCCCGTGCAGCACGACCAGCGTTGGGTTTGCTGTATGGCCACGTTCGTAGACGGTCAGGTGCTCGTCTTGGTAAGGTATCTGTGTGGGCACCAGGGGCGTCGCGACGCTCTGGCAGAATTCGACGAGGACGCCGTGGGTTTGCTTAGGGTGGAGGAAGAAGATCAATTTGCCATCGGCTCCGGGCTTCGGCTCATCGGAGAGCGGGGTGAAGCCTTTTTCGCGTAGGGTGGCCATGTGCGCGTGAATGTCGTCTACCTCGAAGGCCAGGTGGTGCAGTCCCTCGCCGCGTTTCTCCAGGTACCGTGCCACCGGAGAGTCTGGGCTGAGTGCTTCAAGCAGTTCGAGTTTTGTCGATCCAGCTGAAATGAAGTGGGTTTGCACGCCCTCCCGGTCCACGCGTTCGCGCTTGTAGGGTTGGACGCCGAGGAGCATTTCGTAGAGTGCAGCTACGGCTTCTGGGTCGGCGGTAGCGAGGCCGATGTGTTCGAGGTGGGGCATGGAGGTTTTGGGAAATGGGACAAGGATGACACGGATAAATTCGCGGTCATTCGCCCTGTCTGTGTTCTATTACGTCAAAAATGAGTCTGGCAAAACACCCGTTTTATCCCTTCCTAAATTGCCAAACATCCATCAAGAAGTGGACGGAAAGCAACCCGGCATGAGCGGGACGGGTACATCGTCGCATGGCTTCTTCCAATGCACAGCCCACGATGCGAGATCCCCGCAAGACCGCGATGATGGCGAGTCTGGCGGTGTCGTTTTTGATGCTCGCAGGCAAGCTCGCTGCCTATTTTGTTACGGGCAGCGCCGCCATCTTTTCCGATGCTGCCGAGTCGGTCATTCATCTCATGGCGACGGCGTTTGTGGGCTTCAGTCTCTGGTATGCCGTCAAGCCCGCCGACACGGGGCACCCCTACGGACACGGCAAGATCGCGTATTTGTCGTCCGGGTTCGAGGGCGGGATGATTTTCATTGCTGCGCTGACGATTATGTATACGGCGGGGCACGCGCTCATCGTCGGCCCAACCTTGCAGAAACTGGGCACAGGGCTGCTGCTCATCGGGGGGCTGTCGCTGGTCAATCTGGTGCTGGGGTTTTATCTCATACGGACGGGGCGGCAGCACAACAGCCTCGTGCTCATCGCCAATGGCAAGCATGTGCTCTCCGACATGTGGACGAGCCTCGGCGTGCTCATCGGCATAGCGCTGGTGTGGCTCACCGACCTCGTGTGGCTCGACCCCGTCGTGGCGATCCTGGTGGGTCTCAACCTGGCCTGGACGGGTCTCAAGCTCATCTCACAGTCGTATGACGGGCTCATGGAGCGGGTAAGCGATGAAGATTCGCAGGCGCTGCTGGCGGAACTCGACGCTGCCGTGCAGGCGCACACCATCCGGGGCTACCATCAAGTGCGGCACCGCCGGGTCAACGATCAGGTGTGGATCGAGTACCATCTCCATTTCCCCAACCATCTGAGCCTTGCAGAAGCGCATGAACGGTCGCATGCCGTCGAAGAAGCCGTCATCGCGCTCTTTCCTAAAGATCAGGTTGTCGTCACCGCTCATCTTGAACCCGAAGCCCACGACGATGCCCATCCCGATGGACACGCCGAACCGGCCGATCCGCTGGCCGAAGTTGCGTAGGTTTCTGGTTGAAGGTTCCTGGTTTTCTTTCCCCTGCATTTTCGGCAATCCAAAATCGTACATTTCTTTCCTAAACCATTCCTCGTGCCTTCAATTCCAGGTATTTATTAATCGTATTGACGGAGAGGTCCTCCGGCGGGGTAAGGATGGACTGGATGCCGTGGCGGCTCAGGTCCTTGACAATTTCGCGTTTCTCGAAGGCAAACTTTTCCGCGATGGTTTTGATGTAGATGGCTTCCGTCGTGCGCGGTGTGTTGTCAAGGAGGGCGCGGAGTTCTGTGTTCTCGAAAAAAACAGCGACCACCACATGCTGCTTGGCAAGGGCGCGGAGGTAGGGCAGTTGCCGCTGCATGGACGAGCGCGTCTCGAAGTTGGTGAAGAGCAGCAGCAGGCCACGCCGGTGCAGGTGGCGACGCAGGTGCGCGGCCAGCATGGCATAGTCAGATTCGAGAAAGTCGGTTTCGAGGTTGTAGAGGGCTTCCTGGATGCGGTAGATCTGGCCAGGTTTGCGGGCGGCGGGGAGGAGGATGCCCATCTGGTGCGAAAACGTGACCAGCCCGGCGCGGTCCTGCTTCAGCAGGGCAATGTTACTCAGGACGAGGCTGGCATTGATGCTATAGTCGAGCAGCGTGAGGCCTTCGAAGGGCATCTTCATCACACGGCCCATATCGAGCACGCAGTAGACGGGCTGGGCGCGTTCGTCGCGGTACTGGTTGGTCATCAGCGACCCGCGCCGCGCCGTGGCTTTCCAGTTGATCGTGCGCGGGTCGTCGCCCCGCACGTAGTCGCGCACATGGTCAAACTCCATCGTGTGACCCACCCGCCGAATCTTCTTAACGCCTACCTCTTCCAACCGGTTCGAGATCGCCAGCAGTTCGTACTGCCGCATCTGCAAAAACGACGGATAGACCGGCACTTCGGCTCCTTCCTCGAAGCGGTAGCGGCGCGAGGCCAACTGGAGCGGCGTGCTGGCGTACACGTTGAGCGCGCCAAAGGCATACGAACCACGCTCGGTGGGCCGTAGCGTGTATTGCACCGTCCGTTCCATACCAGAGGGCACCGTCAGCTGGTACGTCGCGTCGCGCACCTGGAACTGGAAGGGCAACTCGTCAATCAATGTGGCGTGGAGCGGGAAACGGTAGGCGTTGGCGACATGGATGCGCAGGTCGTTGTCGTCGCCGTTGGAAAGGCGTTCCGGGGTAAGTCGGTGGGCACGGACGCCCGCCCGCACGCGGTAGAGCAACAGCAGGTCCAGCGCCACCAGCACGAGGAGCACCCACAGGGCTACCTGTGCAAAAGCCGTGAGGACCGGTGCAAAAAAGCCCAGCACCCACAACAGTGCCACGCCGCCCATCGCGACAAAAAAGCGACGTTCGAGATACAGCGAGCGGAAAAAGGTGCGTACGGCAGTGAGCATGTGGGCTTAGGCGCTTCGCAACAAAGATATTGGGCTAGTTCTGATATTTTGCCTATAGTTACGAGGCAAGGGGCATTTGCGCCTTCGGCGCGTCAGGTGCTTCGCTGTCATTGGTGCCTTCGGCACGTCATTGGTCGTTGATGAAGACAAGTTACCAAACAATCAATGACGCGAACGAAGTGAGCCAATGACAGCGAAGCCAATGACTGAATGCACCAAGACGCTACCCAACTTCGGAAATGAAAACGAGACGTGCAGGAAAAAGATGAGTCTAGGAGCAGGGGAGACTACGAGTCTAGGAGATGCCTGAGCAACAAAATCTTAGTCTCCTAGATTCATAGGCTCTTAGCCTCATTCCAGCCTACCGCTTTATCTCAATCACTAGATAGCGGGAAAGCTTCCAGAAGGCGTCGGCGTTGTGGATCGCTAGGTGGATGGTGCCGTCGCGGTTGTCGAAGCTGAACAGGTCTTCGCGTTGTTGGTGCGGAGAGAGGATCTTATAGTCCGTGAGGTTTTGCCCGATGGGCACGGTGCGTGTCTCAACGGTGGTTGTCTGGAAGTGCCGGGCGTCCAGTTCGCTGAGGTGCGTTTTGCGACCGATGCTGAGGAAGCCACCGCTGCGGTCGATGATGTTGTCTGCCATGAGTTTGTCGCGGGTGCCGACCACGAAGTAGGCTTCGCGCAGTTCGGTGTTTTCGGCGACGAGGCGGGTGTTGGCTTTGCCGAGCGAGGCGATGCGGTCGAGCATCCTCTTGGCCTCTTCGCGCATGGCGACAATGGTGCGCTCTTTCTCACGGACAAGTGTAGACAGTGTGCGGATCGTCGATTGCAAGCCAGAGACATCGGCTTCTGGAGATGCCGTCATTTCCTCTAGCGCCGCCTGCTGTCGTTTGCTCTCGGCGATGTAGTGTTCAATGGCAGCGAGGTTATCTTGGATGCGGCTCTGAATGGTTGCTGTTTGCAGGGTTGCCGGGCTCTCCGTACCGTCCATCTCCAGGCGGATCTGGCGGAGCAGGCCCTCGCGCTCGCTGATGGCTTCCAGTTGCCCCAGCGTCTCATTCACAATGCGGGTGTAAGATTCAAGAAACTCGGTGCGCAGGCGGAGTTCCTGGGTAAGAGCGGCGTTGCGATCTCGCAAGGAGTCGAGTTGCTGGGTGTTGTCAGTCACCCGCACCGCTGGTGGAGAGATGGGGGGAGCGGCATCGGAGCAGGCCGACCAGAGCAAGACGCCGGCCAACAACAGGAGGATAGGATGTTTCACTGCGGCAGATTGCTTTTGATGACTTTGACCTGAGGCACGTTCGCCTGTGGAGAGCGGGTTTCCAAGACGAGGTTGTTTTCGTTGGCAGAGGCGATGAAGAGGCGATAGTGATTTTCCAAGTCCACCGCCCCGCGCTCCCGGTCGTAACGCACAGTGCCGCCGCTCTGGTAGGACTTCCAGTTAATCAAATACTTCAGGTGATCCGCATTGGTCTCTGCCGTATCGATGATGATAGCCACCGCTTCTCGCTCCCCAGAGGACGAAGTGGCATAGCCCGTGTAAAAACCAGCGAGGTCGGTAGGGGTTAAGACGATGGCTCCCTCCGGTGTACCGGGAGACGAGGCTGCTGGCGCTTTCATCCACCAGAACAGGCCCAGCAGCACTGCCAGCACCGCTGCCGCACTCAGTCTCATCATCTTATTTCTCCAGAGAGACAGGGCTGGGATGAGGTGCTCGGTCTCTGCGGGGGGGTCTTCCGCAACAGCAGGCTCTTCCATCGGCACGAGTTCGAGCGTCTGTTCTGCATCCGGGGCAACGAGGTTCGTTTGGAGGCTATGCATGGGCCGCGCCTGGCCGAGCAAGGCTTCTTCTAGCGTGGGTAGCGACGTGAGCGAAGCGCCGCAATATTTCTCCAGCAGGTCGGTGAGGGCGAGGAGTTCGGCGTTGTCGCTGGTACGCAGGTCATACCAGATATCCGTGTCGCCGGGGTGCTCAAAATCATTCTGGCGGAAGACGATATTCTCGCCCGTGTGATAGCGGTCCCAGCGTTCCGGGTCGTTGGCGAGGGCGCGTAGCGAGAGGTAGATGACGAGCGAGGAGAAAGCATCCATATTCTCCGCATAGTAGCCATATTCATAGCTGTCGCTGCGGAGGCGAGCCGGGTGCTGGTAGTTGGGCTTGCCGAGTTCATTGGGCGGCTCGTTGGCAAGCATCGGCACATAGGCGGCGTCGTAATCGACGAGGCGGAGGCGACCCTGCCGGTCCACCAGCACATTGCCGTCGGAAAGATCGCCGTGGGCCATCCGGGCTGTGCGAAGTTGCGCCATCAGGATGCGCCACTGATCGGCCAAAGCATGCAGCATGGCCGGATCTTGCAGGTGGTATTCGGCGAAGCGATGCAGGTGGATGCCGCGTACCCATTCCATCTCTACAACCGACACCCGCCGCCCAGAAACGAGCAGTTCATCGGGCCGAAATTGGCTTTCGACAAGGGCAGGCAGGTTGACCTGTTGTTGCAGGGCCTCCAGGACCAGGTAACGCCGTTGGAGGGTAGAAAAAGTGCTCTGCCGCGTGAAACAACGAATGGCAACGTCACCTGCGTCCAGCGTCATCCGAAAGACCACCACCATATTGCCCGACGCTGCCAGGGGCAAGCCGAGGGGGTTGGTCATTACTAATCCGCTCCGTAGCACAGGATCTGTGAAGCAGGCTGCCGGGGACTGGAGCGCGGTTTGATAATCGACGGCTGTGGGCCAGCGCGATGAAGCCATAACGGGGAAAAGGCTTTCTGTAATACATCTCACCAATACATCGTTGTCGGTATCGACCCTGCGGCGCGCTAATAAAGCAAGCGAACCGAAAAATCATGATAGCGCAATTGGGGTTGCATCTTACGCTGGTGCCTCGTCGGTTTCTAGGACGCGCAGCACCAGCAGGGTCACGTCGTCGTTGCGGAGGGCATGGTGGGTGCGCAACTGGTCAATGACGGCTTCAAAGTCTTCTTCGAGCAGCGTGGTGAGGGTGTGCCAGTCGGGCAGGTCGCTGTTCGCGTCGTGGAGGTGCGGAATCGTGTAGAGCCATTCGGCCAGGGCATCCGTCGCCATCAGAAAAATGTCCCCGGCCCGGCAGGAGCCATACATGACCTGAATGTCCTCGCCGTCTTGCAGCGTCTCGTTGTGCCGGGCGTGTGTAGAAAGGAGCGTCGGGGTTGCATCGAAGGCGGAAGCGTCATCGATGGGAAAGCGGGTCAGCACGGCGCGGTTGCGGAGATGAAGGAGGCAGGCGTCGCCTACGGCCAGGGCGTGCCACATACCGGGCAGTGGCGCATCCTTTTCCAGGTGAAAGCCGAGCAACGTGGCCAAGCCGCCTACCTCGCGGGCTTTCTGGTCGGCATACCACGCCATCTCTTCCCAGCGCAGGGAGGCGTTCCAGGCGCGCGCCGGTCCGGCAACCCAGTCGGCTAGCGCCGCCGGATCGTCGGCTGGGGGATTATGGATGAATGTGGTGACGAGCAGGCGGGCCCAGGCTCCCGCCTCAAAGGCATCGCTGGCTCCATCGGCGATGGCAGCGAGGCCCTTGGCTGCATCGTAGGCATAGGCGTCTTCGCAGTGCCGAGATTCGGTGCCTTCTTTGTGTAGCGCATGAGCGGTAATATGCAGCGTCAGCATCGTGCGCGTAGCATCGGGGGAGGGGGCGGAATTTGTAATAGTAAAAAAAGTTGAACGATGATGCTTTTCCCGACAATAGCGTTCGGAAAGCGAGGAGCGGGAGGCGGAGGGCGATCTATCAAAGTCGTTAAGACGCTCTTCGCGCCCTGCCTTCCGCACTCCGATCCCTACCGTTGCATCTTCAACCGCGTGCCGATGTCAATACACTGGATGACATTTTCAACGTTTGCATTAAAGACAAACGCGCGCGCGTCCGGCGAGAGGTCATAGCCCTCTTCGTTGAATCGCTCCTGGAATGAGGTTGGCAAGACACTCGACATCTCGAAAAGCTGACGGGCAAAATCGTCCGGGAGGTGGCCGGGCCGGGCCGGGTAAAGCACACCGGGGTCTTCGCTCGACGTGATGTGTACATTGAAAAGCAAGGCAGACCCGTCCTCTGTGGATAACTCACGCAACCGTTGCGCCGCCTCTTGTGGGTCGCCGTCGGTAGCTTCGCCATCAGTGATGTTGAAAATGAGCGGCGGGAGGGAGGTGGCATGGGCCGCTACCCAGGGTTGCAGGATGGCGTGGGCCTCCTGGAGCGCCGCGCACATCGGCGTTTTGCCCAGGGCGTCGAGTTCAAACCAGATGGGAAAGCGCACCTCCGTTGTCATGGTGCCTCCGTTGCCATCGGGGACTTCTTGCTTGGTCGATTCCAGCCGGAGTGGATGTTCGGCTACCTCGCGGACGGAGACAAGAGGGCGTCCGGCCAGGGTGCCGCCGAGCAGGGGGCCAAAAGCTTCGCTCCCATAACCAAAAACGCCCACATCGAAATAAGGACGGACGCCTTCATCCTGTGATTTGGTGCAACGCATCACCAACTCCTGCAACAGCCGGTTGATGGCCTGCGTGAGGCGTTGGGCCCGGCTCGTCCCATTGCTGCCGAAGGGCAGGTTCATGGACGTTGATTGATCGACCAGGAAAAAGATGCATCCTGGCTGGTACCGACTGATTTCAGCGGAAAAAGCCATCGGGGATAGAGACGTTCGTGGTAGGAAAATCAGCCCCTGCGCGGAACGTATGCGCAAAAAAGGGGAGTACTATTTTATGAATATCGGCAGAATCGGGCGTTCCTTGAGGCAACGCATCGTACCGATCTTGTTGAGACGCGCGAAAACCCGGCGTGCTGGTCACAGGTGTTCGCGTTTTTTTGTTATACTTAGGCCCCACAGGCAAAGGCATTAACGTGATCTTTGCTTGTTGCTGCTTTGCGATTTGGCTAACTTCAATCGCTATCTCAGGCAGGTGCTTTCGGCAGGGTATGTCGGCGTGCTGCCTGACCCAAAACAGCTTTTACGCCTGTAGATCACCCACCACGTTCATGCTTCCGCAACTGCTCTTCTTTTTTCTGGCGATTGTGGCCATCGCTGCTGCACTCGGGATGCTGCTGGCGCGCAACCCCGTGACGAGTGCGCTGTGGCTGGTGCTCAACTTGTTCTGTATCGCCGGGCTATACATGTCGCTTAATGCCCCGTTCATCGGCGTCATTCAGATTCTGGTGTATGCCGGGGCCATCATGGTGCTGTTTCTGTTTGTCATCATGCTCCTCAACCTCGCCGTCTTACCCCGCTTCAAGGATTTCGATTGGAAAAGGGTGGCGGCTTTTGTTTTGGGGATGGCGGTGCTGGCCCAACTCGTCTACATCCTGGCGATGGGGCTGGGCGCGTTGCCGGAGCCGGTAGCGGTAGAGGAATCGGTCGTGTCGGGCACGGCTACGGAGATCGCAGTGGCGCTGTTTACGCGCTATGCGCTGACGTTCGAGATCATCGGTGTGTTGCTGCTGGTCGCTACCATCGGGGCCGTGATGCTCGCCAAACGACGGTTTGTTTGAAGAAAGTTTCTGGTTTCTAGTTGCTGGTTTCTATTTAGCAACCAAATCTGCAAGCCCAAAACCTGATAAACCTGATAACCTGCAACCAGGAATCATGGAAATAACGCTGAACTGGTACCTGTCCTTGAGCGCCGTGCTGTTTACCATCGGCGTGCTGGGGGTGCTTTTCCGAAGCAATGCCATCGTCATTCTGATGTCGGTGGAACTCATGCTCAACGCGGTGAACCTGACCCTGATCGCGCTGGCGCAGTCGATGGGTGACACGTCGGGCCAGATTCTGGTGTTCTTCGTGATGAGCGTTGCGGCGGCAGAGGCGGCCATCGGCCTTGCCATTGTCATCGCCATCTTTCGCAACAAGCTCACCGTCGACATCAACGAGATTAACCTGTTTAAATATTAGCTATCAGCGGTTAGCTGTCAGCCGTCAGCTAGAAACGCTGATATAAAGAAGCTGAGAGCTAATAGCTGCTAGCTAACAGCTAAACCATATGGACATCGACTTCCTCGTTCGACTCATTCTGCTGTTGCCGCTGGCCGGGGCGGTGTTTAATGGCGTGCTGGGGCTTTTCATCCCGGCGCTCCGCAAAAACGAAACCCTGATCGGCGGGCTGGCGACGATGCTGGTGGCGATTCCGTTTGCCATCACGGTATATCTGTTCCTGACGCTGCACGGCGAGGCGCACGTCTCCACCTACTACACCTGGATGGCGGCGGGCGGGCTGGATGTCGCGTTTGCCTACCGGGTGGATCACCTGTCGCTTTTGATGACGCTCATCGTCACGGGCGTCGGCGCGCTGATCCATCTCTACTCCATCGGCTACATGCATGGCGACCGGGGGTACTGGAAGTTTTTTGCGTACCTCAACTTGTTCATCTTCGCCATGCTCAACTTGGTGCTGGCGGACAACCTGCCGGTGCTCTTCCTCGGCTGGGAGGGCGTAGGGCTGTGCTCGTACCTGCTCATCGGGTTCTGGTATACCGACCTCAAAAACAGCGCGGCGGCCAACAAGGCGTTCATCGTCAACCGCGTGGGCGACTTTGCCTTCCTGATGGCGATGTTTATTCTCTTCAAGAATATCGGCGCGCTCGACTTCGACAGCATTATGGAGACGGCCCGCTCGTTTGCCGCTGGTAGTGCTCCAGCCTGGGCCAACTGGGTTGTGTTGCTGCTTTTCATCGGCGCGACGGGCAAGAGTGCGCAGATTCCGCTGTTCGTCTGGCTGCCCGACGCCATGGCCGGACCGACGCCCGTCTCCGCGCTCATCCACGCTGCAACGATGGTGACGAGCGGTCTCTACCTGCTTGCCCGTCTCTCGCCGCTGGTGCTCATTGCGCCGCAGATGATGATGCTCGTGGCCGTCGTCGGCGCGCTGACGGCCATTATGGCGGCGACGATTGCGATTACGCAGACCGACATCAAGCGCGTGCTGGCGTATTCGACCGTCTCGCAACTCGGCTACATGTTTATGGCAGCAGGCGTCGGCGCGTTCTTCGTGGCCATTTTCCACGTGATGACGCACGCCTTCTTCAAAGCCTGCCTCTTTCTTGGCTCCGGCAGCGTTATCCATGGCATGCACGAAGTCGAGCACGAACTGGAGCACCACGGGCATGAGGGCCACCTCGACCCGCAGGACATGCGCACGATGGGTGGTCTTAAGAAATACATGCCCTCCACGCGCTGGACGTACCTGTTCGCCACCTTCGCCATCTCCGGCATTCCGCTGACGGCAGGCTTTTTCTCGAAAGATGAGATTCTGTTCAAAGCCTTCGAATACGGTTACGACGGTCATGCCTATGCGTGGTTTGTGTGGATCATCGGTATCATCACGGCGCTGCTGACGGCTTTCTATATGATGCGCTCGTACATGCTGACCTTCGAAGGGGAGCCGCGCTGGCCGCAGGCCGACGAAGTCAAGCCACACGAGTCGCCCTGGACGATCACGACGCCGCTATGGATTCTCGGTATTCTGTCGCTGGTAGCCGGCTTCCTCGGACTCCCAGCGGTTCTGGGCGAACACGCAAGCTGGGTCCATCATTACCTCGCCGCCGGAGAAGGCCCTGTGGCAGAGGCTGAACTCGCGCACCATGTGCCTGTCGCCATTGAATGGGGTTTGATCGCGCTCGGCTCGCTGATTGCGCTGGGTGGCGTCTACTTCGCGTATTCGGCTTACAAGAAGCACGGTCTCGCTTACGATGACCAGTTGAAGCAGCGCTTCGGCGGTCTGTACCGGACGTGGCAGGGCAAGTACTACTGGGACGAATTTTACCAGCGGGTCGTGGTTGGTCCCATTGTGCAATCGGGCTCGAAAGCGCTGTCGGCGTTCGACCGCATCGTGGTGGATGGCACCGTCAACGGGCTGGCGAAGCTGGCAGAAACCATCAGTTGGGACTCGCGCAAGGTGCAGACGGGCGTTATCCAGAACTACGCGATGGGCATTGTGCTCGGCGTGGTGGTAGTGATCGCGCTGATGCTGCTCGGGTGAGGTGAGGACTTTGAAGAAAGACAGGCGAACACATAGGTTTGCCCCTACGGTAATCGATTGAAACGACGTACATGATGCCATACATCACATCCATTGTCATTTTCCTGCCGCTCCTCGGGGCGCTTGCTGTGATGCTCATGCGGAGCGACAATGCGATCCGCTGGGCCGCGCTTGCCACGACGACGGTGACGTTCTTCGTGTCGCTGCTGCTGATTTCGGGCTTTAGCGTGTCGGCCCCGGCTGATGTGCCGCAGATGGCAGAGATCTCCGGGCCGATTATTTCGCAAGCCTTCGACATTAAATATTACGTCGGCATCGACGGGCTGAACCTGTTGCTGGTGCTACTGACGACGCTGCTCGGCCCCATCGTGGTGCTGTCGTCGTGGACGTACATCGGGAAGCAACTCAAGGGGTATTACACGCTGCTGCTGATCCTGCAAACGGGCGTCACGGGCGTTTTCTGTGCGTACGACATCTTTCTGTTCTACATTTTCTTCGAGCTGACGCTGATCCCGATGTACTTCATCATCGGCATTTGGGGCGGCGAGAACCGGGTGTACGCGGCCATCAAGTTTGTCATCTACACGCTTATTGGCTCGCTGCTGATGCTCGTGGCGATTCTGTATCTTGGCTATGCGGCGGGCAACATGGTCAACGATGGCGTTTTCACGACGGATTACTTCAAACTCATCAGCTACAATGTGCCGCTGGGGATGCAGACGTGGCTGTTCTTCCTCTTCGCACTGGCGTTCTGCATCAAGGTGCCGCTCTTCCCGTTTCACACCTGGCTGCCCGACGCACACGTCCAGGCACCGACAGGCGGCTCCGTGATTCTGGCAGGCGTGCTGCTGAAGATGGGCACGTTCGGCCTCGTCAAGTTTTGCCTGCCCTTCTTCCCCAATGCCGCCACCGAATACGCGATGCTGTTTGCTGTGCTTGCCGTCATCGGCATTGTTTATGGGGCGCTCGTGTCCAGGGCACAGCCGGATGCGAAGAAGCTTGTTGCTTATTCGTCAGTGAGCCACCTCGGCTTCGTCGTGCTCGGCATCTTTGCGTTCACCGCCGAGAGCATGCAGGGTGCCATGATCCAGATGATCAACCACGGCATCTCGACGGGCGCACTCTTCCTCATCGTCGGGATGCTCTACGAACGCCGTCACACGCGCCTGATGGAGGATTTTGGCGGCATTGCCAAGAGCGTGCCGGTGCTGACATTCTTTATGGTCTTCACGGCGCTGGCCTCGGCCGGATTGCCCGGACTGAACGGCTTTGTCGGCGAGTTTCTCATTCTGATCGGCGCGTT
>Ga0102947_1000391_pt1 | contig 15896 bp, 23 predicted proteins | sample SalPon2A_A_D2_MG_FD_78210 | JGI IMG/M metagenome (GOLD analysis project Ga0102947, IMG submission 78210) | Soil microbial communities from South San Francisco under conditions of wetland restoration - Salt Pond MetaG R2A_A_D2_MG | ecosystem: Environmental > Terrestrial > Soil > Wetlands | place... | reverse complement strand
GAGCACCGCCGCCCGTCTTAAGGACGAGGGAGTAAAGGCCGGGGTGTTTGATCTTAGCTGATGTGCCAAGGGGAATCTATCACGGTTTGAAAATAGAAATGAAATATGGGAAACGCACCCTAACGAGCAATCAAAAACAGTGGCTTATGTGGTACTCGCAACACGGCTATTGTACGGTTGTTTGCTATGATTGGATGGCGGCCAGAGAAATGATATTAGATTACTTATCATTGGGGCCAGGGGATTGAGTTAAACCTTGCGTGGTGTGCTATAGGGGAAAATAATGTTACTGGAAAAAAGTAAAGAAATTATAAACAAGGCGATAAAAGACTACAAGCCAAAAGCAATATTTATGATGTTTTCCGGTGGAGATGATAGCCGCTGCGCCTACGAGGTTGCAACGGCCCTGAACATACCATTAACCCATTTTGTGTTTGGCAACACCCGCACCGGCATACCAGACACCACCGATTACGTTCGAGAGTTTAGCTTGTCATCTGGCTTGCCATATATAGAGGCAGATGCCGGAGAAGCCTATGAGGATTATGTTACCAGAAAGGGATTTTTTGGAAGGGGCGAAAAAGCCCACTCATTCGCCTACCACGTTATAAAGGCTAGCCAGTTTAGAAAAGCGGCCTCAAGTATAAGACACCGCCGCCGAAATTTTAATATTCTACTGATTAATGGCGCAAGACAAACAGAGAGCGAAAATAGGTCAAAGAATCTAACTGACATCTATAATGTTGACCCTGCTGCAACATCTAATATATGGGTAAATATTATTCACCACTGGGAGAAAAAGGACTGTCTTGATTTTTTGGCCGATTGCAAATCGAGGCGTAATCCAGTAACCGAGGCATTGTGCCGATCTGGTGAATGTATGTGTGGAACAATGCAAAGCAAAGAGGAGAGAAATGAAGCCGCTTTCTTTTTCCCTGAATGGGGACGCTGGCTAGATGATATTAGGCGGCGGGTAATGATTGACAAGGGCTTTACCTGGGATTGGGGGGAGCATATCAGCAATTACGCAAAAGCAAAAATGAACGGACAAATGGAGTTTGAACAGTTTGCGGATTTTACGCCGGAATTTCAACCGGCTTGTATGGATTGTATAAGGCGTTAAACCTTGCGTGGTGTGCCTGGCAACTATTGATACTCTAGCTATCAATTTTTTATCTTGAGATGGGCCTCAAGTAGGCACACCCCGAAGGGCTTAACGGTTGGTTGCACACCAGGGGAGTTAGCTGAAAGGATTTTGATCATTATGTCTACAGAATACTATTTATATTTTCGCGGTCAGTGTCACGAACACAAAGAGCAGGCTATAGAATTTGCTATCCGCAAGGCTACCCAAGCCTTTATCCGGCGCGGCCTTACACCTCGTGTAGCTATCATACCAGCCGGGGAGAGAGGCCAGTTAAACGGCCTTAAAACGATAAAGACATTGGATGCCGAACAACAGGAGATTGAGTTGGCGATTGAAACCAGTGAGGAATTAAAACCGCTAAACCTGCAAATCAGTAATAAGTCACCGGAAATGGTAATAGCTTAATGCCCTCCCTGTTAGCCCAAATCGAGGCGGATTGGAAAGACCCTACGATTCGCCTCGATGCAGTAGCCGAAAAGTACGGCCTATCAAAATACCGGCTCCAACAGTATTCTAAAACCTGGAAATGGGGAGGCAAGGCCAGGTTAAGAAGCGGCCCGAATCCGAGTAAGGAAACAGGGCAAAATTACCATTGTGCGGCTGGCAGGTGTGAGCATTGGGATTATTGTACCAAGGCCCCCCCAGATGAGCCGGTAAGGTGTGAAATATTTATGTATAATTTTGAGAAACCAGAAATAGACAATGAACCGGTGTATATAATGGCTATCCCAATGAATACGCCGATTCGATTGGGGGTATGACGATGGTAGGCATTGTGGCAGGATTCGGGGTGGCTATACTGGCTGCGGTGTTGGTGATTGCGTTCATTATGGTGGCAAATGTGATTATCAGGTTTTGGTAGTGAGGTGGTTGAGGTGAGTGAATCGAGGGCGGATTACAAGGTGAATCGAGATGGGTTATTTGATGTGATTCTGGTTGACCCGCCGTGGGATTTTCGGGTCTGGAATAAGGATACAGGTAATGGGCGCTCGCCGAGCGCCCATTACCCCACAATGAGCATCGACGAACTTTGTAACCTGCCCGTTAGGGATTTCGCCGCCGAAAATTGCGCCCTGTTTATGTGGTGTGTTTGGCCCTCGATATTTGAATTTGTCCCACCGCTGCTAAAGTCTTGGGGTTTTACTTACAAGACTCTTGGTTTCGAGTGGTGGAAATTAAACCAACGGTGGGAGCGATTCTATAATCCAATGATGCTCTTGACGGGTCAGTACCATTCACTTGAAAGATTATTTGCAATGGGGATGGGGTATTATTCACGCGCTAATTCTGAACCCTGTTTATTGGCCGTTAGGGGGACTATGCCGGTGGCAACAAGGGCAGAGCGAAACTATATCATTGCCCCGATTCGTGAACATAGCCGCAAACCAGATGAGCAGTATGGGAAAATCGAACGGCTTTACCCTCACCGGCGCTACCTTGAATTATTTGCGAGACACAAGCGGGTAGGGTGGTCTTCCTGGGGGAATCAAGTCAAGAGCGATATTGAACTAGCAATGGAGTTTTAACGATGCCAACCTTTGACACAGACCGCATAGCACGGTCATTACAGGTCGCCATAGACCGCTTAAAAGCCAGCCAACGGGTTACACTAGCAGAATTGCGTGTGCTGGCTCAACGGGGTGACTACGAGCCGCTGGTGAGGCTGATAGACAAGAAGCTAAAGGAACTGAGCGATGATAAACCTACCTAATATAACCATAATCACCCGGCCTAGTGAAGTCGATAGGCTGAGGGCCGAACTAGACCGCCAGAACAGGGTCGTCCAGGTGCTAACCGATACCATAGTGACGATTCTAGCTTACGCGGCCAGGACTCACAACGGGGGGCTAATTAATTTTATAGAGGAATTGAAAGGGGTAAATGATGAAAATTCATATCTTTAATCTGTTCACAATGGGCGCGGGTGATCTGGCTTGTGCCAGCGATGAATCTATACCAATGAGTAAGCATACCCGATTATGCTATAATCTAAGAGGGCGGGCGCTTACTGCCCTCTTAGGATGGTTAATTTAGGTATCACCCCCACCCCCGGCCCTCACTGTTGGACATCTATTCACTGAGAATGTATGTTCTGCCGGGGGTGGGGCGGTTCGCTTTATGACGGGGATACGGGATAAGGCGAACAATGGTTCGCTGATTAACTAGAACTAAGACTATGTTAGGAGATGAAATGTACTGTCCAAATTGTAAAGAAACTCTAACCAAAAACCAAAAGCATGCAGAATCAGTTTGGCAATGTCTGCACTGTGGCGGCATATTTTTCATTATAGTAACAACAAGGCCAAGAGAAGACCGCGTAGTTCTACCCGTTGAAGCGCAATCGCCTGAACCGTGTGTTTGTGGCGAGTACGTACCGGCTTTTTTGGTCGAAGGAGCGCCATGCTTAAATTGTGGCGATTCGCTTAACTAAGCTGTTCATCGCTTTAAATGTTAAAGAAAGGAATTAATATAATGGTACAGTGTGAAGATTGTGGCGACGATTGCCAACGCCGTACTCGTTGCCCAAATTGTAACAATCTGGTGTGTCGGTGGTGCTACCATCATACTCACAGGCTAGAGTCGAGCAATGAACTACCCATTGCAACGGATGGCCAAACGACGGCAACCGTTGAATTAGGTTCGATGAACGCTACGTTTGGTCGAGTAACTTATAGCTTTTGAAAGGGGGTTTTTAACAATGTCAGATGGCAATGATTTGCTTGATAGAAAGGAAATTAAGAATGGAGGGTCAAGCCATCCTATATGGCTCGTTATGGATAAACTTGATGATCTGATTGAGGAATTAGATATGGTCACGAAACGACAACTAGAGATTTTAAGCCTTATTAAAGAAGATCGCGCTCATCTACCCATTGCAACGGACGGCCAGAGCCGGGGTTTCGCAGAGCCGCTATGTAAGCACGGTGTACACCCCTCGACGTGCGACGATGATAAGTGCCGCCGTTGAATTATGCTGATGAGCAAAGAAACTGAACTTAATATTAACAGTAATGTCAAAATCAAGATGACAAAATTGGGGCGTGAATATTTATCGGAAATGGGCCTGCCATTTGAGGAGGATGAGGAGGGATGGAGCATTTGGCAATTGTGGGACGTGATGGAAACATTTGGGCCACTGTTAACACCCTGCTGGGGGGAGTATTGCTATTTCGAATCAGTTATAAAGATTTTTGTTGATGAAACTTCGGAATTCGTGGAGTTATCCCCCTAACATACCCACGCAGCCGACGCCCGAAAGCCACACTGGGCAGAAACCAGGGGAAACCAACAACTAATCAATAGGACAGCCCAGGGGCACGGCTGGCCCTGGCCGGAAAATCCAGGGGGCTATGATAAGGCCGGGCAGCAGGTTAATAAATCATTGTAGCGGACGCAAAAAGCAGCGCCGCTAAATTTAGTCCTGTAAACGCAACGTAATAATTTACCAACTTAACAACATTATGGTATAATAGGAGGACAGTACCACTAAAACGCAACCGGCCCCGCGCTGTAGACGCCAGGCCGGTGCTAACCATACACCATAGATAAGGCTATGATAATGGCTACACAAAACATACCACAAAACACCACAATTGAAAAACGGAAGGGTCGGGGCTATGCGTAATAAATTAGCTTTACAGCACAGCACAGAGCTATTTATCACCATTGGAGGCCGCGACGTTTATGATAGCGGCCTAACTGTAGACCGGCCCCTGTTTGAGCGTAGAATCGATATATACGCCATACTACAGGCGATCCTATGGATCGTTGCTATTGTCGCCACCTGCCGCTCGATTCTGGCCTCTATAAGCTTCTATATTGATGACCTAACACTAAGGCTAAAGACCATCTGCTATATCTTCTCTTTAGCCATTGGGGGGGTGCGATATGTTGAAGCGTAAACGCAAGCTAGAAAACGCGGCAGTCATTGCCGCCCCACCTGTCCCGGCCAGGTCCGATACCCACAACTATGCTAAAAGTTGGGCCTTTGAGATTATAGCCGGGGTCGTGGCCCTGGCCTTTTTCCTGGTGTTTCTTTGGATGTTTCTTGAGTACATTTTAGATGAGGCCGGGATTAAAGTTGAGGACTTCATTAACGGGGTTGGCTACGTTCTTGGCGCGTCGATTATCCTCGGCTTTTTATTTGCCTTTGCCTGGGCTGGCTCCAAGATTTGGAATCAGATTGAAGACGAGAAGCACCGCCGCCAGATAGAATTAGAACAGTTACGCACCCAACACTTACATCTTCGATGGAAACTTGGCACAAGTGTTGACCAGGCTACCGGTACTATCAGTCCTGAGCAAAAGCGATTTAATGCTATTCTGGTCCAGATTGTAGACGATGTATATTTCGACGGCGAATTTACCCGCGAGGGGAAAAACGCCTGGGCTAGAAACAACGCCGGATCGTTCATCGTCACCGGTGAATCTAAAGCGGTTGGCGCACACTCTCAGGTCATAAAGAATGTTAGCGACTGGCTACGCAAGCAGGAGATTGTACAAGGCCCCCCTCGGCAAGAGTATTGGAACTTTGATGAGTACCCCAATAGGGAAGCGGTCTTTAATCTATTAAGGATTCCGGTATATATCAACCGAGCCAATGGGACGGGCGATTAGCCCCTATCCCCTACCCTGCCAGAGATACAGTAGGCAGACAGTGTAAAACACGATTTTTAGCGGTTGTGGTGGTGGTTGGACACAACGCCACAACGAACAGGAGACACAAGCTATGACTAAACAAGATACAACATTCAGAGAACTCGAAAAACACTTTGATGATTTTATAGACAGGCTAGAAACCCTACCCTTGATTCTGGCAACGAGATTCGGCCCCTGGCTTACCCCCCTGGTTCCAGCCTTTTTCGTCCACAAGGCAATGGTGAGCCGGTTAGAAGTTCCGGTGCTGTGGGCCTGGATTGCGGCGATTGCCCTTGAGATTGTTGGGATAGCCGCAATGTATAGCTTGCTAAGAGCGCATCAATGGAACAGGGAGAAGCGCAAGAAAGACCCGGCAGCGCCTATCACCTGGAATATAGTAACAACCTCCACTTACTACCTAACCGCCCTGTCGCTTGTTCTGCTCATTGAATTTTTCCCGAATGTAACCAAGATCATACCCGCCGCCTTCGTGATTTTAGGGGGTACATCTGCCGGGGTGCTGGTTTTGATGGGTGACCAAAAGCGAAGGGAGCGCGAAATCAAGAACGAAAAACGGGCGAAACAAGAGCGAAAGACCACCGGAAAGGGAGGCGCAACCTCCCCGGAAACAAGCCATAATTCGCGTTTTTTTTCGCCACCGCTTCGTGTTGCAAGGCAAGACTGGCGCGAAATGGGAGCAGAGATTTTGCGCGACGAACCAGATATTTCGGGTGCTGAATTGGGGCGCAGAGTCGGCGCAACAGAAAGAACAGGCCAGAACATTAAGAATGAGCTATTGAACCAAAACAGCACAAATGGCAATGGCAGAAGGCTTTAGTGGGTTACTTACGCCGAAGGAGCTTTAAATGTGCAATTGGGGTAATCACCAGAGAAGTCATTATTATGGATTATTATGAATATGGATATATTATACAAAGTAAAGGCGAATCTCGACGGGTCGTATTGGGTAAAGTAGATGCTTTTCAATATGAGCCAAAAAAGAAAGAGATTGAGTCTGCAAATTATGTAACATCCAAGACGGATAATAAGCCAGGCAATACCAGGTGGCTTATTGAGCGTATTTAACTACTAAAGTAGGCGGCATCCGTCGCCGGAGAGGTTAAATTATGACCACAACAGTTAACGTACCAATTTGCCCCCGTTGCAACGGGGGAATGATAGAGACGTTTGCATTTCCAGGCAAAGAATGGGCTTGTTTGCCTTGTGGCACAACGGATACTTTCTTCTCTGTAAACCCAAGGGGGAAGTTTGGTGCATACGAACACCAACAAAAGAAAGCGGCTTGGGCTGATGACTTGCACTATTTAGGTATGACTCTTGGGCGGAGTGCTATATGCGCTAGGGATGTGTGCAAGATTTGCGCTGATATAGCCAATTATAAAACGACGCATTATAAAACCAACCCGCAAACGATACGGACAGCTAGGCTAAGTTAAGAAAGGAATTTTGAAATGAAGGTAGCTATAAATAAGGATTATGGGGGCTTTGGATTGTCTAAAGCAGCATACAAAGAATTAGGATTAGAGTGGGACGGTTATGGAAAGGCTTATCAAGATAAACGTACTGACCCAAAATTAATTGCGGTCATAGAAAAGCTAGGCGTCCAGAAGGCCAGTGGCCCCTCATCATCAATAAAGGTAATAGATATTCCTGATGATGTTAAGTGGACTATTGAACAATGTGATGGAAAAGAATGGGTTGCCGAGGAACACTCAATTTGGGATTAGACCATATAACATACCCATTGCAAAATGACGCCTAAGCGTGGGTTTTATTGTTTACAATGTAAACAGTATTTTCTATCAAAACGAAACTTACCGCGCTAACCCGGCGCATTTGAATTATGCTGAGAGATACTAAATCAGATGGCGAATCAAAAGGACAATCCAGTGAATAAGCAAAAAGGCCATCAGTAGCACAAAGGATAACAACAGGGTTAACTCTAGTATGCGGGTAACAAATCTAAAGGCCACCAGCCCGAATAGCACCAGGGATATCCCGGATATGACATACATCACCCCCGCGACAATTAGCAGGGTAAAGAACCAGCCAATAAGGGTTAGCAAGGCGGCTTGTAGCCTAGCCATTATGAAAATGAGGGCAATTCGGCCATCACCCCACCAATCTCTGTTAGGGCATTAATGATACTCCCCGCCCCTAACGTTGTCTGATCTATCATCTGCAAATCAACTGTATGTCTCTCTGGTAATGTGGCCCCAGCCCCGGCCAGCACACTATCATAAGCGTCTGTTGGTGTTTCCTCTGTTACCGGCGTGGTCGGTGAGGCCAGAGGCGTTCCTGATATAGTAGGGCTATCACCTGGGTCAACATCCGTAAAGCCGGTGCAGTTGGCACATTCGTTACTACTATTATGGTAAATGGTCGATGAATTATCGGCGTTAATCAACCAATGGTTAGAGCTATCCGCCCCCCTGATATAATAGTTTTTCACGAAGTCGGTTGATGATCCGGCCCCGGTATCAGCCGGAGCCAGGTCAGGATTATAGATTACATTGTTTATCACTTCTACCGGCCCGCCCGTACAAGCGTTTCGAGGATTACGCACCGCATTGTGGGGAAAGAGATTGTGATGAATACTAATATCTCCCCCGGATGAGCCGGTTGCCAGCAAGCCCAGACCGTGTAACCCACCAGTATGATTGGCGTCCCTTAACCCCAGTGCAATAATTGACCATTGGATAGTAATATTGGTGCTGTCTGTAAAGTCCACCACTTCATCAATTGCCCCCCAAAAGCTGCATTGATCTATCATTACCGTATCGGCCCCATTCAGAGACAAAGCATCACCGGCGCTATTGGCGGTGTCTAAAACGTGCTGGCAAATCCGCAGGTATTGGAGGATCACGTTGCTGGCCGTGATCTGTAAGGTTTTCCAGGGGGTAACAAAAGTGGTGGGGTTAGCAGCGATTACAATACCATTACCGGGGGCGGTGCTTCCGTCGATCTCACAATTATCATTTGCTATGACAAGAGACTCTTCTAAGAATATCCAACCCTCAACGGCAAAGGTGATCTTCCTAGCCCCAGACGCCTCAACCGCTTCTCTTAATGAGCCGGAGGGGGGGGTGCTGGCATCATCGGCCAGGGTAGTGACAACGTAAGGGGTGGGGGATGTCACATTCGCCGCCGCCCCATAGCCTTCAAATGTCCCCATTAGGATACCCTGTATAACGCTTTGAAGGTGATTTCATCGCCGTTTGCCAGGCCAAAATTAGGCGTTATGCCAACATAGTTGCCCAGGCCGTGGGCAATAATCCGCCAATCGCTGGCCCCTACTGCTACTAAAGCGCCGTGATAATACAACGTGCCATTGTCTTTGATTAAACATTCACCGATGATATAGGTATCATCACCCGATTCGGTTGGTTGAATCGCGGCTGGCACACCGCCAATTACAATAGCATTGTTAAGTGTGCCAGAGCCGGTGACAGGCAACCGCCCCCAAGTGAAGGCCAGCCCCTTTTCTATTTTGTACTCGCAATAGGTTGGCGTCCCAATTGTAACCGAGCCGGATTGGGTGACTGTAGGAGTCCAGTTAGTCCAGACCGGATTACCCTGTACCCCAAATTCCCCGACAATCAGCCGGGCGTCCCTGATGTCCCTCACTTCTTCAATTTGGGTTTGCCCCCCGGCTAGCCGGACCCAGGCGCTAGGATAAGTACCATCTGTAGGGGTGGGTCTGGTCGGTTCAATCGACGGGGTATCGGTGGTAGTTGTTCCATCAGTTGTATCAATAGTGCCGGTGGACGGGTCAAGATAAACTAGGGTATATTGAGCCAGACCAGAGGCGGGCAGGTTAGAGGTTAAATCAAAATTATTATAGCCGCCAAATACCCCTAGCGTACCATCCGGCGCGGTGTAGATTTTTGGGGCAATATTAACCTTTAGACCGCCCCCCGCCGAGGTTCGGAGTTCAACCAGCATCCGGGTGACAACATCTAGCGGGTCCCAATTGCCGGGCAGGTGTTCAAAAGCGTGTTGTTGTCGGCGGGGGGTAGTCCTGGTGGCTGAGGGATTGATATCATTGATCTGTAAAATTTCAATCTGGGTTGAACCCTCAGCGTATCCGGCCTGACAGGGCGTCCCGCCTATTGGGGGGATTCCCCTTACGTTAAGATACTGTGACGGAATCGACTCGTTATAAGCCCTGGCCCACACAAAGTTTTCGTTACCAATTACCACCGCCGAAACTGCTACCCCACTACCATCTACAGATTGCCCGGAGATGTCAGTTAGTACAACCGGAATAAGGGGGGTTTCTCGTTTGAATTGCCTATCCCGCTCCGCCTGAGCTAGTTCTTTATTTCTGGTTATCTCAACAAAATTAATCGGCATCTATCAACTCCCGTTGACCCATTGCACACCATTAACGGGATTCGCCGTAGAATGAGAGTCGGTTACATCGGTATCGGCTACGTAGTTATCAGCTACCCCTTTAGTAATAACAATGCCAGTTCCGGTTCCATCCCCTCCCAGAGCCACCTTGCCATCTGAGCGACGCACGGCTAACCCGGCTGGATTGACCAGGCCAAAGGGCAAGGTTGACCGCTCGGTTAAGGCATTGATGGCATAATAGAATTTAGCGGCTGTTGCTGTTATCGGAGCACCAGATAGGGCTACCGCTTCCCCGGCATCTGCTGAGGTACGAAACGCCGCCAGCACAATACCTCCACCCACTACAAAGCCGCCCGCAAAAGAAACGGTACTAACTGCGGTTGCGGTATATTCATAATCGTCGCCACTACGGGTAACAGTATTGCCGGAAATGGTAACTGATTCTACGATAAGATCATTGCCACTAACGGGTGAGGCGACATGAACAACCACCGCCGTTTCGGTGTCTATTGTACTCAGGGCTGCATCGCGTACATTTTCACTACCTGCATACCAGGCGGTTGGGGTTCCGTAGCTGGAAATCGTGGTACTAGAGATATTGACCGTACCAACCTTTAGATCGTTGTTGAGCGGATAGGCCAATAACGCTTTATCGGTGTCTAAGAGGGTTAGTAAGTTACGGTGGTATATGTCACCTGTATGCGAGTTCTCGCCGGTATCCGACAAGGCCCCCTCTGACACACCGGAGCTAAGGTCAAGCACCATACAAGCAATTTCGCCACTGGTTAAATTATGACCGGCCATCAGCACCCTATTAGCATCCAGACCAATAATAGAGACAGGGAAGAAATTATCACCGGCGGCATTGATCTCCACCTCTGCCGCCGGGGTGATGGTATCGCCCGAAATGGTACAACGAACGGCGTAAAGAGTTGGCGTGCTTAGATATATAATCGCTACTGCCTTGCTGCCATCAGTGGTAGTGCCAAGGGTCACCTTGTTATTTGCCCCAGCATATGCCTCGACATCGCTATTAACTGACAGGCTAGATGCTGAAACATCGACGGTGGCAATCCTGGTAGAATCCGGGCTAAACTCCTCCCAAACCATTATCCCCTTACTGGTCGAGGAGCCGAGCCGGGTCAATTGCCGGTCTGCAAAGGCAATCAGGGATTGCTTAGAGCTAACGCTGACCGCGGCCCCGGTCCAACTGATGACGTAGCCATTAATATTATTAGAATCGCCCAAATCCTGAAAGGTAGCAACGATTTTATCACCAAAGTTTATTACCCGATCTCCGGCGTAGTCAGCCGCCGCCTGAAAGGTGTCAGTGTCTTCTAATATGATTGCCATTAGGGGGTTTGCCTCACTGCGTAATGTGCCCGATTCGCCGCCCCGTCGTCAGGATCAACTACCAACGAAATGCAGTAATCGGTACTCCATCCGTTTTCAAATGAACTAAAACTAGACCCGGCGTTAGCCGTTTTGATGATATGCTCTGGATTCGCCAGTGCTTGCGGGGCGTTCATTCGCCCGTAGACATACCATAGATCATCGTCGTCAATGACCGTCGCCGGGTAAGCAATATAATCCAGGTCGTCTAACTCGGTTGAGGTACAGGCCCCCAAAGCAAACTCGCTAACATAAGCCAGGGTGGAGGGATTGAATTGTAACAGGCGCAAGGTATCATCACCGGCCCAAACGGTGACTAGTAGATGTGACCCATTGACCGCTGCCCATAGGGGCTTGACTTCATCCGGTAGGGTTATACCGTCGTAAAGAGCCACATACACTTTGGTTAGACCGTCGTTGGACGTAACCTGTAGCCAACCCTGCCAGCCCCCCGCGTATTGATATCGAACTAGGTTGTAAAAATGATTCTCAAGCCATAGGTCCGCGTCACGGTGTACTACTGATAAATCACTGACAGTTGGCGGTGTTGTATTCCCCCAAGTATTGGGGGGGTTGTTTATCGCTATCAGATTAACCGGGTAGCCATCAATATGTCTAGTACGAACCGTTAACCCACTTTCGCCTACCCCCCACCAGATAACCTTTTCGGGGTTTAGGGTTTGTTCCTTTACTCGCCACCAAGGATCGATGGTTCCACCGTTGTAAACGCCATCGTCCGCCAGTGTCCAGTCGGCAGCGTTATCATCACGATAGTAAAAGCCAGACTCAGACCACGTAACCAGAGCCGTTAAAGGCGTTGGTGATTCCCATCGCGGGGGGGCTGGATTGGGGGGGCTTGGCATACCGGTGGGATAGTTGCCCTGTATACCATCTGGCCCGATGGCCTCTGGTTCAAAAACGGCGGATATTTGGGCATCTCCCCCGGCCTGGTTAGTCTGCATACTAATCGAGCGGCAAATCAATCTAAGGCCGTTAACGCCCAATCCCCTAGCTAAACTGGTATTGGCTATACCCATCTCATACCAGCCAAGCGGGATCGCGGTTAAGGGCCCCAGATAGCCCGACCCTCGAAACGGCATCCTAAACTCAATTATTGGGCGGTTAGCATTGGCGAATCTACGGCCTACCTTTTCGTTACTATCGGTCTGGGAGGCCAGCACTTGGTTAGGATCGTCAATGTTGCTGCTTCCCCGCCGACCCGGAATCCCGTAACTTACGGCGCTTTCAATATAACCGGGGATGAGAGACACAAGGGGGGTAGAGCTTGCGCCATCGAAGGAGAAGCCGCTTAACTGAGCAGTATAAGCCCTTTCCTCTGATTCGCGCACAGTCCCTACCGGCCCGCTTAAATCATCTTCTGTAATTGAAAATATAGTAGGTAATAGGCCACGTTGGGCGGCGTTGAACATCTGAATATCGGTTGCCAGATGCAACCGGCCCAATCTATCGGCGGTCAATTGAGAATGGATTCCCCGGCTATCTGATAGGGTATTCGCCATCCCCCTTAATGTACCCTTTTCAAAACGTATCTCTTTAACAAAGAGCGTGTTGTTTACCAAGCCTAACACATCGGTTAATTCAAATATGGAGCTATGCCACTTGAGCAGGTGATGTATCCCCCGGCCTACCGTTAGCCACCGGGCGTATTGATACCAGGTAGCCGGGGTAGTCAGGGTTTCCAGGGTGACAGAATCAAGGGGTATATTATCAAGGATGGTGTCAATGGTCGATAACTCAAAAGTGATTTCGTGAGCGTTGTTACTGGTGAAATTGTCCTGAGCGGTATCTTTGCGGATGTAACCGGAAAAGGCCACGTTAGCCCCTATGGATTCCCAGATATTGGCATAACTTAACGAGTCGTCAAAATAATGGTTATACCAGAGGATGACTAAGGCTTCGTCGGGAAAGTCGCTCAAGGCCACATCGCCAAAAGCCGCAACCGAGGCCCTAATCCCCTGGCCCCAGGCTTCGCTCCAAGAGCGTAACTGGCTGTTGATATACGGACTATTGTCCGTCTTGAGGGCTACAAATCTCTCCTGAGTTTTACCATTGGAATCGGTACAACTACAGGTAGCCCACCACTCGCCCTCTTGATTGACCTCTACCGAACCGACTCCGGTTGAGGCGTTCCTTGTGGACGAAACAACGCCGGTTGACGGTGCTACACTGAGAGCATAGCTTGAAATGGTAGCCCCCTGTGCTATGGCATAACTACTTGATAAGTCCAGGTTAAAGGTACGGCTTCCCCCGCTTGGCAGGGTGTTTACCTGGTGAGGCCCGGCAATACAGACTGGGGGCGGCTGGCTGTTCTCGTCGGTATAGTTCTGGTCATAGAACTTTTTGAATACTCCACCAGAGATACGAGGGTCTATTTTGAATGGGGCGTAGTGATGTCGAATGGTTAGATAATGATTGTCTTGCCAGTCAATACCATTTTCATCAACCGTTATTGTACCACTGGCTGCTGTTCCTGTGATTGACTTAACCCGAATCCGGCCTACATCATACGAGCCGGGAGTAGTGCCTACCCATAGCTCTTGATAAGAGCGAATGAGAGAGAAGGAGCCAGTGCCGGTATCATAGGCAATCGACCTGGCCCCCCGTATAATTGAGCCATTATTAACCTGAGCAGCTAATAGGGTGGTGGGCTTAAAGACGGATAGATTAAATGTTACATGGTGTTTGGAATCGCGCAAGGTATCAACATCAATGGAGACAGGTAAAATACCGTGCCCCCAATACCCACCCCCAAAGTAGCGATTACCCCAATATCTCTGTCCATACATTTAAGTCATATCCAAAGTAACGGCGGTTCTATTACCATATTGGTCAACGGTGGCCGTAATTCTGTCCTTGCTGCCAACCTGAGCATTTTGATAGGTGGCGGTAGTGGTATCTAGCCCCGCCGACTTACCGGCTGTAGCGGAGGCAATGACCCTTAAGGCTTGGCGGGGGGTCATCCCCGTTTCTACGCCATCGGCTAAGTCCCAGACACTAGCGGGGGTAGTGGCGCTGCCAGGCGCTTGCTCTAGGGCGTTGGTAGTAAACCGGCTAACTCCCCCGTCACTCTCTACTAACTCATTAAGCAAGGCGGTAGCTGTACCAGGCTTAGAGGCCGGGTCATAGTCAGCCGCCAATAGGTGATCCAGGTGAATATCTGTTAAGGCTGTATCCACTTCCGCATTAACAGCCGCCGCCGACAAATCATTAAATGAGGTTTTGCCGGTGCTATCGGTTGGCAAGCCGCCAGCCGCACCCGCCGCCGCATTGGGCAGGGCGGTTAAACCAAGTCTGACCGCATCATTAGGATCATAACTAACCAGTTGTATTTCCAGTGTGACCGGGGCCATATCGGTAGCCCCCTTAAGCATCACCACAACTGAATTAACACCAGTAGCACAAATGGCATCTGATAGATCAAGCCGGTAAATTCCCGGCATATTTGTCGCGTCAACTTCTACAAATCCACCGTCACTATGCGCCCCGGTGACGGTCTGGGTCGCCAATGATAGCGCCGCCGCCGCCGCAAGGGGTCTAACATAATAGCAGGTTAGACCAGCCGAGTTGAACACCAGGCCGGTTAAGCCGCTGCCATCTGTTGCTGTGGAGTCCTGAATGAAAATGTATACCGTTACATTGGTAGTTGCTTTTTGAATTTCTAATTTAGCCATTGATACCGCCCGTCATTCTCGGAATATTTAACCTGCCATCCATACCCGGATGGACTAATAGGCCCCCCGTTGGAGCTACTACAATTGGTAATGAAGCTGCCACCCAAGGAGGCGTAAAAAGACCCACCGGGGGATGATCGGACTGAGTAGCGCCGGTGACAGTTAAAGGATAGCCAGCCTCGGATACATCTGGTTCCGGCGAATCTAATCCCCTAATAGGCCAATAGGGCATACTGTGGTCCGGTCTAACTCGTAAAGGATGAACACCAGAAGCCAAAGCCGTTATTTCTTCATCAGTTAGAGCCACATCCCACAATCGACACTCGGCTAGATCGCCGTCAAAGTACCTGTGTGGTGCACCAGCATTGAGGCGTCTACCTATATTAATTGTATCTATGCCGGTGGGGGTGCGGGAACTTGTATTTGGTGTCCCTGCCGTACCATTCAGGTATACCCGGTGGTCATCAACAGCGGCCTCTACACAGCAGGCGTGATACCAGGTGTCGATGGTAAATGTGCCGACCTGTGCGCTTGACGTTACCCCATCTCTAACCGAAAATCTCAGCTCATCAGGAGAGGATAATAAGAATAAAAAAAAGGATTGATCTGCGTCTGCGTCCGATAAGTCAAAGATATTTTGGATTATGCCG
>Ga0102947_1000389_pt1 | contig 15947 bp, 10 predicted proteins | sample SalPon2A_A_D2_MG_FD_78210 | JGI IMG/M metagenome (GOLD analysis project Ga0102947, IMG submission 78210) | Soil microbial communities from South San Francisco under conditions of wetland restoration - Salt Pond MetaG R2A_A_D2_MG | ecosystem: Environmental > Terrestrial > Soil > Wetlands | place... | reverse complement strand
TCCAGGAACAGGGTCCCGCCGTCGGCCAGCTCGAACTTGCCGGAGCGCGCCTGGACACCGGTGGCCACCCCCTTCTCGATGCCGAACAGCTCGCTCTCCAGAAGCGATTCCGGGAGAGCGGCGCAGTTCAAGGCGACCAGGGGGCCTTCGCGGCCGGAGAGGAGGTGCAGCAGCTTGGCGATCAACTCCTTGCCGGTGCCGCTCTCGCCCCGCACCAGGACGTTGACGCCGCGGGGGGCGACGCGCTCCACCATCTCCAGGATCTGGCGCATCTCCGGCGCCTGGGCGACGATGCGCTGGCCCGCCACCTCGTCCACCAGCCGGCCGCGCAACGCCTTGTTCTCCTCGGCGAGCTGCTCGCGCTGGGTCTGCAGGCGCTCCATGTTGCGCAGCGAGTCGAGGGCGACGCCGGCCAGCGAGGCGACGGAGTCGAGGAAGCGGCGGTCGTCGTCGGTGAAGGAGGTGTCGGCGCCCTCGCCCCGGACCTCCTTGTCGATCAGCGCAAGGAAGCCGAGGAAGACGCCGCGGTAGGCCAGCGGCGTGGCCACCAGCTCGTCGTAGCCGAGGCCGGCGAAGCTGCCCTCGCGGCGCGCCAGCAGGCGGCCCTCGGTCAAAAGCTCGTGCCACAGGGGGTCGGCCAGCACCACTTCGCCGCTGGGGGGCGAGCCGGCCCAGCCGACGGTGGCCACGGCTCGGGCGGTCCCGTAGGGCCCCCGGGTCACCGCCACCGCCGCCGCCGGGTCCAGCGCCGGCACCACCCGCTGCAACAGCTCGTCCACCAGCTCCTGCTCCCCGCGGTCGGCGTGGAGCGCCAACGCCAGGTCGTACAGCGTCTCCAACTGGAGGATGCGCTGCTTCTCGGCGAGCTTGGCGGGAAAGGTGGACATGTCTTCCAGCTACGAAGGGGGCTCGTCGAGGGTTTCGGCGAATAGCACCCGGAGGACTTCGTCGCGGTCCAAGGCTCGGCTCATGGCAAGCCCATTATCCCCCAGCTACCGTCCCGCCGCCGCCGTCTGCACGGCGGAGGCGGGGGCGGCGGTGCCGTAGTAGTCGACGATGGCGGCGGTGACCGCCTCGGCGACGCGCTGGCGGAACTCCCGCGTTTGGATGCGCGCCCGGTCTTCACCATTGTTGAGGTTGCAGATCTCCAGCAACACCTTCGCCGGCACCGCGTTGTAGCGCAGCACCGCGGGCACGAAGGGGGGCTTTCGGTGGCGGATGATCTTGTCGCGCAGCGGCTTCTGGTCGTACACCGCCAGGCCGTGGCGGCGGAAGGAGTCGAGGATCGCCTCCCCCAGGTTGCGGGACAGACCCTCGCTCTCGCGCCGCTCCGCCAGGCTGAACTCCACCACCGGCCCCTCTTGGTACTCGCGGCGGGCGGCGAAGGCGGCGCCCCGCTTGCCGTAGCGGCCGTGGGAGAGGCTGGCCGAGGCGATGTAGGCCATGGCCCCCTGGAGCGACGCGTGGAGGGACTCGGCGTGGAGCGAGAGGAAGATCACCTTGTTGGGGTCGGCGACGCCGGCGGCGGCCCTGGCGGCGGTCATCTGGCGCCGCAGGACGCTGTTGGAGAGGTACCAGCGCAGGTGCACGCCGGTGGCCGAGTCCTCGATCAGGTAGGGCGGCTCGGTGAGCACCGCGTGACTCCGGGAGCGCGGCAGGACATCCTCCTGGGACGGCCGGAAACGGTCACCGTCCCGGGTGGTGGGCACGACGGTGGCGGCGGTGGTCGTCTCCAGCAGGTCCTTGACCCGCAGCATGATGTCGTAGACGTAGACGCTCTCCCACACCGGGCCGGAGGTGTTGCCCGGGTCGTGGCCACCGTGGCCGGCGTCCAGGATCACCGTGATGCCCGACAGGTCCCGCGCCAGCACCGTGTTCTCGTAGCCCTCGGTGGCGGCCCGGTCACGCTCGTAGGCCAGGCGCCGGGGGTGGTGGGGCGGCAGGTACTCGGGCAGCAGGTCGTCCAGCGGGATGCGGATCTCCCGGCCCGCCGGGATGCCGGTCACGTCGGCGATGCCGTTGGCCTCGGCGATCTCCGCCGCCAGCGCGTTGACGTCCACTGCCCGGGTCAGGCCGGTGAAGCGGACGACGACGCTGGAGTAGAGCGCTTCACCGCGCTGCAACCGGTAGACGGCATGGGAATCCTCGTCCCGGGGGTACTCCAACTCCCCCACCCGGCTCGGCGTGACGCAAGGGCGGGCGGCGGAGCGGAAGCCGGCGGTGAGCAGGCGGTCCGGGACCACCAGGCGGTCCCGGGGGCGCAACGCCTCGTCCTCCATCTCGTTGTAGGCGCGGATGGCGGAGAAGTTCTGGCCGTCCCCGGTGAACCACTCGGCGACCTGCCACAGGCTCTCGGGAGCGCCGCCGGCGGCGGGGCTGCCCACCTCGTGGACCCACCCCTCCGGCCCCAGGCAGCCGTCCAGGTGGAGGCCTGCCCGCACCCGGTTCGCCCACTCCGCGGTCAACATGGTCACCGGGACGCGATACCAGCGACCGGCGTGGAGGATGCGGTCGCCGCCGTTCATGTCGGCGATGGCCACCGCGTCGGAGGTGCCGCCGGTGGTGCGGCGGGCGAGCGCCAGCAGCCCTTCGCCCACCTGCGGCTGAACCTCCAGGTACATGCTGCCCCCCGGCCCCGCCACCGCCCGGGAGCCTTCTCCCAGCTCGACCCGCAGGTCGGCGCCGGCGTAGGCCGCCGGCAGCAGGAGGCAGAGGGCGACGGCGGCCAGGAGCCAGGGAAATGCTGGGCGTCCGGCGGCCCGCGCCCTACACGCCCCGCCGGCCACCCCGGGAGGGTGGGAAAGGGGGGCTCGGCGGTCTGGAGTTTCGGCAACCGTCATGGAGGGTTACGCTGCAAGGGTTCAAGCGTGAGTTTAAGGCCTCACCCCACCCCGCCGCAAGCACTCCCCCGTTCGGGCTCGGCCTCGGAGCTTGTTCAGAAATCCCGACGGGATCGCTGAACGAGCTCTCAACTCGCCTTGCGTGCCGCGGCGGCCTTCTTGCGCCGGGCCAGCATCGGCTTCAGGTACTCGCCGGTGAACGAGCCCTTGGTGGCCGCCACCTCCTCGGGCGTGCCGGCGGCCACCACCAGGCCCCCTTCCCCACCGCCTTCGGGGCCGAGATCGATGATGTGGTCGGCGGTCTTGATGACGTCCAGGTTGTGCTCGATGACCACCACCGTGTTGCCCCGGTCCACCAGTTCGTGGAGGAGCTTCAAAAGCTTGCCCACGTCCTCGAAGTGGAGGCCCGTGGTGGGCTCGTCCAAGAGATACAGGGTGCGGCCGGTGGAGCGCTTGCACAACTCCCGGGCCAGCTTCACCCGCTGCGCCTCGCCGCCGGATAGCGTGGTGGCGGGCTGGCCGAGGTGGATGTAGCCCAGCCCCACCTCGTCCAGGGTGCGCAGGATGCGCTCCGCCGGCGGGATGTTTTCAAACACCTCCCGCGCCTGCTCCACGGTGAGATCCAGGATGTCGGCGATGTTCAGCCCCTTGTACCTCACCGACAGGGTCTCCCGGTCGTAGCGCTTGCCGCCACACACCTCGCAGGTGACGTAGATGTCGGGCAGGAAGTGCATCTCGATCTTGATCTGGCCGTCGCCCTTGCACGCCTCGCAGCGGCCCCCCTTGACGTTGAAGCTGAAGCGCCCCGGGGCGTACCCCCGCATCCGCGCCTCCGGAGTCTTGGCCATCAGCGCCCGGACGTGGTTGAAGACGTTGGTGTAGGTCGCCGGGTTGGAGCGTGGGGTGCGGCCGATGGGGCTCTGGTCGATGGCGATCACCTTGTCCAACTGGTCCAGGCCGTCGATGCCGTCGTGCTCCCCCGGCTTGGCGCCGGCGCGGTGGAAGTGCTGGGCCAACGCCTTGTAGAGAATCTCGTTGACCAGGGTCGACTTGCCGGAGCCGGAAACCCCGGTGACGACGGTGAACACCCCCACCGGGAACTCCACGTCCAGGTCCTTCAGGTTGTTCTCCCGGGCACCCCGCACCACCAGCGCACCGGAGGGCGCGACCCGCTCCTCCGGCACCGGCACGTCCTTCTCGCCGCGCAGGTACTGGCCGGTCAGGCTGTCGCCGGCGGCGACCTCCTCCGGCGTGCCGATGCCCACCAGCTCGCCGCCGTGGATGCCGGCGCCGGGCCCCAGGTCCAGGACCCAGTCGGCGGAGCGGATGGTCTCCTCGTCGTGCTCCACCACCAGCACCGAGTTGCCCAGGTCGCGCATCCCCCGCAGCGTCTCGATGAGCCGTGCATTGTCGCGCTGGTGGAGGCCGATGGAGGGCTCATCCAGGACGTAGAGGACGCCCATCAGCTTGGAACCGATCTGGGTCGCCAGGCGGATGCGCTGGCTCTCGCCGCCGGACAGCGTCGCCGAGCCCCGGTCCAGGGTCAGATAGCCGACGCCGACGGAGTTGAGGAAGCCGAGGCGGTCGGTGATCTCCTGCATCACCTTGCCGGCGATCTGGCGCTCCCGGTCGTCGAGGTCGATGCCGTCCACCACCTCCGCCAGCTCCGAGACCGGCAGGCAGGACAGGGAGTCGATGGGCCGGCCGTGGACCAGCACCCCCAGCGCCTCCGGGCGCAGGCGGCGGCCGTCGCAGTCGGGGCAGACGTGGGCCGACATGAATTTTTCGATCTCGGTCCTCACCCGGGTGGAGTCGGTTTCCTTGTGGCGCCGCTCGAGCCGCGGCACGACCCCCTCGAAGGTGCCCTTCCACTCGTACTTCGAGCGCTTCCCCTTCATCTTGAAGGTGTGCTCGGCGTCGCTGCCGTGGAGGATCACCTGCCGCGCCTCCTCGGGCAGCTTCTGCCACGGCGTGGTCAGCTTGAAGCCCATCGCCTCGGCCACGGTCTTGACCATCTTGTAGCGGTGGGAACCGGGGCCCGACAGCGCCGCGATGGCGCCGGCGTCGATGGAGCGCTCGGGATCAGCGATCACCTTCTCCGCATCGACGCCGGTGATGGTGCCCAGCCCGGAGCAGGTGTCGCAGGCGCCGTAGGGGCTGTTGAAGGAGAAGAGCCGCGGCGTCACCTCGGCCAGGGAGGTGCCGCAATCGGGGCAGGCGTAGCTCTGGGACAGGGTCTCCTCGTCGGCCCCCTCGGGTGCGATGACCACCAGGCCGCCGGAGACCTTCAGCGCCGTCTCGATGGAGTCGGCCAGCCTTTTCTCCATCCCCTCTTTGACCACCAGCCGGTCCACCACCACGTCGATGTCGTGCTTCTTCTGCTTGTCGAGGGTCGGCGGCTCGCCGGAAAGCTCCACCATCTCGCCGTCGATCCTGGCGCGGACGAAGCCCTCCGACGACATCTGGGCGAGCTGCTTCTTGTACTCCCCCTTCTTGCCGCGCACGTAGGGCGCGTAGAGCACCAGGCGGGTGCCCTCGTCCAGGGCGGTGACCCGATCGACCATCTGCTGCACCGTCTGGGGCCGGATGACGTGGCCGCAGCTCGGACAGTGGGGGACGCCGATGGAGGAGTACAGCAGGCGCAGGTAGTCGTGGATCTCGGTCACCGTGCCGACGGTGGACCGGGGGTTTTTCGACACCGACTTCTGCTCGATGGAGATCGCCGGCGACAGCCCGTCGATGGAATCGACGTCGGGCTTTTCCATCTGCTGGAGGAACTGGCGGGCGTAGGAGGAGAGGGATTCGACGTAGCGCCGCTGGCCTTCGGCGAACAGCGTGTCGAATGCCAGGGAAGACTTGCCCGAACCGGACACCCCGGTCACCACCACCAACTGGTTGCGTGGGATTTCGAGGTTCAGGTTCTTGAGGTTGTGCTCGCGGGCGCCGCGGATGGTGATGCTCTTCATACCGTTCCTTACAAGGGATTCAGCGGCCGGGATGTTCCCGCGGCCGGCCATGAAAAAACGGGAGCCAGGGGTTTCCCCGGCTCCCGTCGCGTCGCCTCGCGGCGAGGGTGCTGGCCTGTGCCCGGGCCTGGGAGGCTGCCAGGCAGCCGGCCCGGGCCAGGATCACTGGCCGATGGAGAGGCTCAGCGTCGGCCGGCTCGACTTCGGGCGGTCGATGCCCAGGCGCGGCGCGTCACCACCCTTGTCGGGGCGCTTCTCCCGGTTGTCCCGGATGCGCAGCAGCTCGCTCATGGGCGGCAGCCCCAGGCTGGCGTGGAGGCCGTCGTAGGCGGCGTTGCTGAACACCGCGTTGCCGTTGCCCAGCCCGGCGGCGGGGATGGTCGAGCCCGCGGAGCCGTCCGGCCCGAAGATGAACGGGATCAGGTTGACCGCCGGGATCGAGTCGCCGAAGCGGGCGTTGATGGCATCGATGAACAGGTTCGCCGACACCGCGTAGCCCATGGGCGACGGGTGGACCCCGTCGTAGGAGAAGATGCCACCGGTCAGGAAGTCGGTGGTGTAGATGATGTTGGCTCCCGCCGGGAAGCCGTCCCGCTTGACCTCCTCGAAGAAGCCGTGGACGTCCACCAGGGCGGCGCCGAAGTCGCCGGCGGCGGCGCCGATCTCCGCGTTCAACTCGTTGGTGCGCTGGCGCACCCGGTTGGCCTCGGAGGCCGACAGGACCACCTGGTCCGGAAGCGGCTGGTTGGTGCCACCCACCGCGGCCGGGATGCCGATGCCCTGGGCCAGCAGGCCGGAGGCCGACAGCAGCACGAAGTCACCGGGGCCCAGCGGGCCCTGGGGGCCGATCAACGGGATCGGCTGGCCGTTGGGGCCGAGGACCGGCTGGCTGGTGGCGGGGTTGACCACCACCGGCGGGATGGTGGCGACGAAGGGAAGGGCGGTGACGTCCGGGATGTTGGCCACCGCCATCTGGGCACCGGACTGGGCGACGGCGCCCAGGATGGTGCGGTAGGCGTTGCGGAAGTCGCCGCGGCGGGTCAGGGTGACGCCGTCGATGACGATGCCGCTGGTGGCGGCGCCGAGGACGTCGTTGTTGCCCAACCACACGGTGACGAAGGTCGGCTGCTGCACCAGCGCCTGCTGCACCATCGTGCCCAGGCCGCGCAGCACCAGGTCGCTCAGCGGGTTGTTCGGGTCACTGACCACGGTCAGCGCCTCCGCCGTGTCGTACCCCGGCACCGCCAGGTTGTCGTAGGGGCGCTGCAGGGTCAGGTTCAGCGGCGGGCCCGGCTGGGCCGCCCGCGGGGTGATGATCGGGCTGCCGTTGGCGAAACCCTGGATCGCCAGCAGCGGCGGGATACCCGGGGCGCCGGCCAGCGGCTGCTGGAAGTCGGCGACGCCTGCCTGATCGGCGATGAGCGCGGGGTAGCTGCGCTCCTGGACCTCGGCGAGGAGGCCGCCGCTGGCGAAGCCGGCGGTCAGGCTGTCGCCGATGGCGACGTACTTGCCGAAGTTCGCCTGGGCGGAAGCTGTGCCGGCCACCAGCAGCAGCACGGCGCAGAGGGCGAGGGTGCGGACGATGGTATTTCTCTTGACGTTCATCTCTTACTCCTCAAGCTCAGCGGCTGACGGTGAGGCCGACCAGCAGCGCTTCCTGGTTGTAGGTACCGAAGAAGGTGCTGTCGTTGTCGCCGGGGAAGTTCTCATCACGGGTGCGCTCGTCGAAGTCCAGGTACATGGCGGCGAAGTCCACGTCCCACTTGTTGCCCTCGTAGCCGTAGCCGACGGTGACGCCGATGCGGTCCGAGTCGGGCAGCAGCGGGCTCACCGAGCCCTCCGGCTGGGGGGTCTCGTCGTAGACCACGCCGAAGCGCCACTGGCGCCCGGGGCTGGAGTTGTAGGACAGGCCGAGCCGGTAGTTGTAGACGTCGTCGTACTCCTCCGGCAGGTTCAGGTTGGGCAGCTCCTCGCCAGGGAAGATCACCGGCAGCGCGTCGAAGGTCGACCAGCCGGTCCAGTTGACGTCGGTCTCCAGCAGGCTGTTGGGGCCGAGGGCGAAGGCCATGCCGAAGCTGGCCATGTCGGGGAACTCGATGGCGGTCTCCACCGGGAAGGTGGTGCCGAAGGGCAGTGCGCCACCGACCAGAGCGTCGAACGGCGTGCCGGTCAGGTTCTGGCTGACGCTGGCGTCGCCCTCGTAGTCGATCTCGATCTTGCTGCGGTAGGACAGGCCCCAGGAGAAGGAGTTGTTGACCTTGTGCAGCATCCCTAAGTTGTAGCCGTAGCCCACGTTGTCGGTCAGCTCGCCTTCCAGGCGCAGGGTGGCGACGTCAGCGGCGGTCAGGGTGAACGGGTTGACCAGGGCGACGTGGCGCTCCAGCTCCACCGTCGACAGGCGCGCCACGGCGCCGAAGCCGATGCCGAAGTTCTCCGTCACCTGGTAGCCCAGGGTGGGGTTGATGTCCAGGGTCTGGAGCGACGCCAGGCGGCTGATGAAGCGGCCACGGAAGTCCTCGTCCCACTCGGTGGTCAGACCGAACGGCGCGAAGGCGCCGAGGCCGAAGACCAGGCGGTCGCTGATCGGCCGCACGTAGTAGATGTGGGGCGGGAACTCGGAGAGGGTCTCCTGCTCCCCGGAGTAGCCCTCGCCGGGGAACGGGTCGGCGCCCTCGAACTCCGCGGTGAGGCCGCGGATGTAGGTGAAGCCAGCGGAGATCTTGGTCTCCTCGGTCTGGAAAGCCAGCCCGCCGGCGTTGTGGAAGATGGCGGACGGATCGTCGGCCTGGGCGGTGAAGGCGCCGGCCATGCCCATGGCCTTGGAGCCCTGTTCGAAGATTCCGAAGCCGGCGGCGTGGGCGGCCGGACTGATGACGATGAGCCCGACGATGGCGAAAGCCAACGCCCAGCGGTTGATGCTCGATCTACGCATCCCTGAGCTCCTTCTGCGAGTGGGTTGAGTTGAAGTGTGGAGTTGAAGTGTGGAGTTGAGGTGTGGACTTGCAGTGATGACAAGAAAGGTGAATCTCAAAGGGTGGGACAACGGGCAGTTCGCCGGGGTGTGCCCCGGGGCTTCCTGCGCTCGGTTGTGAATGGAAGGCCGCGCCGTGTCGGGAAAGACGGGGATGTGGCTTGCGGAGGGCTTCCATGGCGGTATTTCGCGCTTCAAGCGATTATGTCATGCCACCTTCCGGCCGGCCAGAAACGGACCGCGAGCCGGCCAGCGGCCGACCTCGCCGGAGCGGGGCGGCTGGAAACCGGGGGCTGGAAGCGGCATACTGGGAGCGCGCCCACGCGGCACCGTGACGACGACGACATGGAGACCGACACCGCCAGCGTGAGCGCGACGCCGACTCGCCCCGGGCGAGAGGCGCGGAGATTCACCCCACAGAGAGCACAACAGGGAGACCGCCACCATGCCCCGCTTCGAGCACGACACCCACGAGGCCACCTACCGCCAGGTCGAGGACTGGCTACCCGACTTCTTCGACGACCCCTACCACGACGAGGAAAACGGGCACTTCTACGTCACCTACGGCTCCACGGTGCTGGAGATCTCGGTGGAGGCGTACGGGCCCAAGGAGTCGGTGGTCAAGATCATGTCCTACTGCGCCCAGGGGGTGGACCTGTCGGAGGAGCTGATGACGACTCTTCTCGAGCTCAACCAGGTGCAGGCCTTCGGCTCGTTCTCCCTGGTCGAAAACGACGTCTTCCTCTCCCACGCCATCTTCGGCCGGGACCTGCAACCCCGGGGCCTGCTGTCGGCCATCGCGGCCGTGGCCGAGGTCGCGGACGAGTTCGACGACCGATTGGTGGAACGGTTCGGAGGGCAGACGGCTCTCGAACGGATCCGCGACACCGGCGGGCTTGTGCAGCGCCGAATGGCCATCGGAAGAGGGTAAGTGCCCTGACGACCGGTTCCAACTGACGCGAACCCCGCGCCCACCGTGGCTCGGGGCTTGCGCACGCCCCATATTAGAACTAGAATTCTATTTCTAATGAAGATCCCTTATCTCGACTCCGTCACCGGCTTCCCCATCGACACGGCGGGCTCGCGGATCAGTGAGCCGCTGCAGGAGCGCAGTCGGCGCACGCTGGAGCGGTTGCTGGCCGCCGCCACGGAGTTGTTGGAGGAGCGCAACTTCCATGAGCTGACGGTGCAGGAGGTGGTGAGCCGGGCGGGGTCTTCGGTGGGCTCGTTCTACGCCCGGTTCGAGGACAAGGAAGCGCTGCTCGATTACCTGGACGAGCTCTACGCACGGCAGATGATCGCCCTGGTCGGGGAGATCGCCTCGGAGTTGGAGGAACGGCGGCCGGAGAGCCTGCGGGCCACGGTGCGGGAGGTCTTCGCACGGCTGGTGCCGTACCACCGCACCCGGCGGGGGCTGATCCGGGCGCTGGTGCTGCGCGCCCGGGAACGCCGCGAGGTCCACTACGACGACCGCACCCGGCGCATGAACGACGAGCTGCCCCGGCTGCTGGCCTGCCTGCTGCAACACGGCGAGGAGATCGCCCACGCCGACGCCGAGAAGGCCGCTGGGCTCGGCTTCGCCCTCGCCTTCGCCGGCCTCCGGGACCGGATCCTCTTCCCCGAAAGCGTCCGGCTACCCTCACGCACCACCGACGCCCGCCTCGTCGAGGAGCTGACCCACCTGCTGACCGCCTACCTGACCCACCCACCGGAGCCCCCGTCGTGAACCAGCCACTCCCGCTGCACCTCCCGCTGCACTTCCCACTGAACCTCCCACTGCTACTCCCGCCGCCCCTCCGCCTCACCCTGGCCGCTGCCCTGCTCCTCCTCGCCCCACTGGGAGCCTTTGGCGACCTTGCGGAGACGCCCGCCGCCGGCCCGGGCACAGCCGGCCCGGACACAACCGGCCCGGCGGCGGTGGCCCCGGACCTGGCCGGCTTCGCCGCGGACTTCGTGCCGGCGGCGATGGCCGAGGCCGACGTCCCCGGGCTGGTGCTGGTGGTGGTGGCCGGCGGGGAGGTGATGCTGGCGGAGGGCTACGGGCAGGCGACGCTGCAGCCTCCCCGGCCGGTGGACCCGGAGACGACGGTGTTCCGGGTCGGCTCGGTGTCGAAGTCGCTGACCGCCTCGGCGCTGCTCCACCTGGTGGAGGAAGGCAGGCTCTCCCTGGACACGGACGTCGGCCGGCTCCTGGCGGCGACGGAGCCGGCGGCGATGCCCGCCGCCATGCGGGACGACTGGGCGGCCATGCGGCGGGTCGTGCCCGGGGCGCTGCGGCCCGGGGTGACACCGCTCCACCTGCTGACCCACACCGCCGGCCTCGACGAGCAGCTCTTCGGCCAGCACGCCGCCGAGCCGGGCGACTTCACCTCCCTTGCCGGCTGGTTCGCCGCGCACCCACCCCACCACTTCGACGACCCGGGGCGGGTCATCGCCTACAACGACCAGGGCACCACCCTGGCCGGGTTGGTGGTGGAGGCGGTCACCGGCCGGGCCTTCGCCGAGTGGGCCGGGGCAGAGTTGCTGGCACCCCTGGGGATGGACCGCACCACCTTCCACCAGGTCGACCTGCCGGCGGCCATGAGCGCGGACATGGCCACCGCCCACGCCCGGCTGGGCGGAGCCGAGGCGCCGCTCACCACCTACCCCAGGGACCACGTCATCACCACCCCGGCGGCGGGTCTGTTCACCACCGGCGCCGACATGGGCCGCTATCTGGTGGCCCTGCTGCGGCCGGCCGAGCACGCCGCCGGTGCCGTCACCCCGGCCACCGCCCGCCGCCAACTGGCCACCGCCGCCACCCAGCACCCGGAGCTGTCCGGCCGCGCCTTCGGCTTCGCAGAATCCAGTCACCACGGCCACCGCGTGCTCCACAAGGACGGCCAGGCATCCGGCTTCAACGCCCGCCTGACCCTGGTGCCGGAGGCCGGCGTCGGCATCTTCTCCGCCGCCAACCGCTCGATCTTCGACCGCGGCTGGGCCTTCAACCGGGCCGCCCGCATCCACCGCGACCTGGCCTCGGCGGTGCTCGATGAGCTGCTCCCGGAAGCCACCGAGGGACACGGGGCGAGCGGTTCCCAGGGCGCGGAGCCGGCGCCCGCCGCCGAGCCGCTGCTCACCGTCGCCACCCCCGGCTCCACTCCCCTCCTCCCCGGCCCCTACCGCGACGTGGTCGCCTCCCGGCACACGCTGGAAAAGCTCCTCAGCCTCGGCAACACCCTGGAGGTGGAGGACCTGGGCGATGGCAAGGTGGGCGTCTTCGGCATGGAGTGGCAGCCGGTGGCCCTGGGGCTCTACGGCCCGGTGGGCGAGGGCGGCGGCAACTTCGCCGCCGGCCGCGACGGCCGCGGCGAGCCCCGCTACCTCTACGTCGGCGCCGGCGCCTTCGAGCGCGTCGCGGCGGTGGACACCCCGGTGGCACTGGCCACCGGGCTGGGGGGTGGGGCGGCCCTCGGCCTGCTCCTCCTCATCGCCTGGGCCGCCACGGGCCGGCGCCACGAGCCGGCGCTACGCCGCGCCTGGGGCGCCCTGGCGGTGGCCGGCGGTAGCCTCGTCGCCTTCGCCGCCGCCCTCGCCTTCGCCGTCCTCCGCATCGACCCCCAGACCTGGTTCCACGCCGTGCCTCTACTGGTGCGGTCGGCCTTGGCCCTGCCGCTGGTGGCCTCCGCCGCCCTCCTCGCCGCCGCCTACTTCCTGATCCGAGCCTGGCGCACCGGGGCCGGTGGCCCGACCTCCCGGGTGGTCCTCACCCTCGGCCTCGCCGGCCTCACCGCCAGCCTGGCGATCCTCGCCCGCTGGAACCTACTGGGCTGGTGGTTGTGAGTAGCGCCGCGCCCTCAATTACCTTCCGAAGCGCTCGCGAATCGCCGCGTCGGCTTCCTTCTCGGCGATGCGCTCCTTTTCCGCGTGGCGCTTGTCGTACTGCTTCTTGCCCTTGGCCAGGGCGATGGTCACCTTGATCCAGTTGTCCCGCACGTAGACGTCCAGCGGCACCGCGGTCTGCCCCTCCATGGTGGTGCGGCCGAAGATGCGGTCGATCTCGCGCCGGTGGAGGAGCAGCTTGCGGTCGCGCTCCGGCATGTGGTTCATGCGGTTGCCGTGGCTGTAGGGGCTGACGTGGACGCCGATCAGCCACGCCTCGCCGTTTCTCACCTCGACGTAGCTGTCCTTGAGCTGCACCTTGCCCGCCCGCGCCGCCTTCACCTCGGTGCCTTTCAGCGCGATGCCGGCCTCGAAGGTCTCCAGGATGTCGTAGTCGTGGCGCGCTTTCTTATTGCTCGCCAGAAGGCGTTTGCCCTCTTTCTTTCCGCTCTTCGCCATGGGCGGGCAGTATACGTGGTGGGCCGGCAATTCCAAGGGTGCCGCGGGGATCGGTGACCCACTGCTATGGCAGAATGCCCCCCCATGAGTCAAGCAGCCCAGAGTCACGCTCCGCAAAATCCCGCCGGCGACCACATCGTGCAGCGCGTCGAGCGCTTCATCGACGACCCCGGCGCTGAAGAATTCTCCAGCCTCGCCGCCGACGCCTTCCGCTTTCAGTTCGAGCACAGCGCCCCCTACCGCCGCCTCTGCGACAGCCGCGGCGTGACCCCGGGTTCCGTGGCCGACTGGCGGGACGTCCCCGCCGTGCCCACCGCCGCCTACAAGAGCCTGGACCTCAGCTTGGATCTCGGCCTCGACCTCGGCTCCGACGCGGAATCCGACGCCGACGGCGCGCCCACCTTCCGCTCCAGTGGCACCCGCGGCGGCGAGGAGGAGCGCAGCGTCCACCGCCAGCCGTTCCCGGGCCTCTACCGCCACACCCTGGACGCCGCCTTCCCCCACTTCTGCCCCCTGGCCACGGCGCGGCCGGCGATCCTCGCCCTGGTGCCGCAACGCGAGGACGCCCCCGACTCCAGCCTCGCCTTCATGGTCGACCACCTGGTACAGCGCTTCGGCGGCGAGGGCACGGCCTACGCCTTCGGCCGCCGCGGCGCCGACGCCCGCACCGCCCGCTCCTGGATCGGCGCCCGCCAGCGCGACGGCCGCCCGGCCCTGCTGCTGGCCACCGCCTTCGCCCTGGCCGACCTGCTGGACGGCCTGGAGAAAATGGGCTTGCGCTTCCGTCTGCCGGCGGGCAGCGCGGCGCTGGTGACCGGCGGCTACAAGGGGCAGCGCCGGGAGGTGGACGACGCCACCCTGGCGGCCCGCCTCGGCGAGTACCTGGGCCTGGGGCCGGCGGCGATCCTCGGCGAGTACGGCATGACGGAGCTGACCAGCCAGCTCTACACCGGCAACCTGCGCCAGGCCACCGCCAACCCGGGCGCGGGCTCCGCCGGCCTCTTCCACGCCCCCCACTGGGTGCGCGCCCGGGTCCTCGACCCGAACACCCTGGAGGAGGCGGCCGACGGCGCCGACGGCCTGATCGCCATCTTCGACCTCGCCAACCTCGGCTCCGCCGTCCACGTCCTGACCGAGGACCTGGGGCGGATGGAGCCGGCCGGGGACGGCGGCGGCACGGCCCTGCGCCTGCTCGGCCGCGCCCCGGGGGCCGAGTTGCGGGGCTGCTCGCTGGCCGTCGAGGAGCTCACCGGGTGACCGTCGGCGGTGGCGGTGACCGCCCGGGAACACCGCCCCGCTGCTGGCTGGGCCGGGTGGAGATCCCGGCCGCCGACCCCGCCCGCGCCGCCCGCTTCTACGCCGACGCCCTGGGCTGGGAGGCACGCCAGGTGGAAGGTGGCGACAACCCCTACTTCGACCTCCTGGCGCCGGCCTCCGGCGCCGCCGCCGCGAAGAACCCCCCAGCCGATCCCGCCCCCGGCGCCGGGGTCACCACCGCGCCGGCCCTCGGCGCCGCCCACCCGCTGGCGGTGGTCCACGTCGATGGCGACCTGGGCCCCGTCCTCGAAAGGGTCACCGCCGCCGGCGGGCGCACCGACCTCGCCCCCACCCCGGTGCCCGGCCACGGCACCTTCGCCCGCTTCCGCGACCCCGATGGCAACCTCCTCGGCCTGTGGTCGAGCCGCGACGACTCGGGCCCGGACTGAACCGCCCATGCTCCGCGACTGGCACACCCCCGACACGGCGCCACCCACAAACCAGGCCCCGGACCAGGCCCCGGACCAGGTGCCGGAGCGAGCCTCCCGGCAGCCGGACGGAGCGCAGCCGGGGCCACTGTGCCGCGCCACCTGGACCCCGGAGTCCCTGGCCGGCGTGGCGCAGGCGGTGCGCCGCGGCGGCGAGGCCCTGGCCCGCCTCCCCGTCAGTCGGCTGGTGGCTGTCTGGCAGGACACGGTGGCCGCCTTCCTGGACCCAAGCTCGGTGGAGCGGCGGGAGCTGGCCGGCCCCCTGGCGACCCTCACCCGCCTCTCCCCGCAAGGCCTGGACGCCGCCCTGGCAGCGGTCCTCGGCGGCGTGGCGGCGGAGCACGCGGCCCGGGTCTTCGAGGCCGCCGCCGGCTCCCCCGCCGACGACCCCTCGCCGGTGCTGGTCATCCTCTCCTCCAACCTGCCGGCGCTGGCGGTGCAGCCGCTGCTGCCGATCCTGGCGAGCCGCCGGCCGGCGATCCTCAAGTCGCCGTCGGCGGAACCGCTCTTCACCCCCGCCTTCGTCGCCGCCCTGGCGCGGCGGGAGCCGGCGATGGAAGGCGCAGTGGCGGCAGTGACCTGGCAGGGAGGAAACCACGAGCTGGAACAGCCGCTGCTGGCCGCCGCCGGCCACGTCCTGGCCTACGGCGACCAGGACACCCTGGCCGATCTGGGCCGCAGGATGGGCCGCATCGGTCGGCGCCGCAAGCTGATCGCTTACGGCCCCAAGACGAGCCTGGCGGTGATCGGTGACGGCGCCGACCCGGCCGCCGTGGCCGACGGCCTGGCCCGGGACGTCGCCCTCTTCGACCAGCGGGGCTGCCTGTCGCTGGCGGCGGTCTACACCACCGGTGATCCCGAGGAGCTGGCCCGGGAGCTGGGCAGCGCCCTGGAGCGGGCAGCGCGGCGCTGGCCCCCCGGGCCGATCACCGCCGCCGAGGCATCGGCGGCGCGCCAGGCCCGGGACGCGGCGGCGATGCGCGGCGCCCTGGTGCTACCTGCCAACCCGGCGGCGGCGGGCGATGGCACCCATCCCCACCAGGAGCCACGGTTGGCGACCACCGACACCCTGTCCGGCGGCCCCGTCATCGTAGCCCCGGAAGGC
>Ga0102947_1000388_pt1 | contig 15948 bp, 12 predicted proteins | sample SalPon2A_A_D2_MG_FD_78210 | JGI IMG/M metagenome (GOLD analysis project Ga0102947, IMG submission 78210) | Soil microbial communities from South San Francisco under conditions of wetland restoration - Salt Pond MetaG R2A_A_D2_MG | ecosystem: Environmental > Terrestrial > Soil > Wetlands | place... | reverse complement strand
GCCAAATACAGCAATAACAAACAATGTAAATGGAAAACCAAACACACGAATTCTATAATAGTCTACACTATAATTTAGAATGATGTCTGAAGCATTGTACAGTCTAAAAATATGCGCTGCAAAAGGATAAGTGCTTAAAATAATTAAAACGCTTAATGATGTAATAATGAATATAGCTTGAGCTGGAAGATTCTTGATTTGTTCTAATTTGTCTGCTCCTAGATATTGTGACACAATAGACGATATAGCACTTCGTGTTTGTCCAAGTACCCAGATAAGCATCGACATAAAAGCTGTTACAATGCCAACAGCTGCCAGAGACTCTGTGGCATTATAATTTACATTACCAACAATGGCAGCATCGGTTAAAGATAGGATGGGTTCAGAGACACCAGATATTAATGCTGGAATAGCAAGTTTATTGATGTTTTTTAAAGAAATGATAGAACTCATTAATGTTTATAGCTTGGTAAGTTGGTTGCTAATGCTTTTTCCGTAATTTTGCAGTTTAATTTTGTAAATTTAGTTTTTTAATTATTGAATATGAAGAATATTTTAGTTCCGGTTGGATCTTCAAAAAACGCAGCAAGTCATTTGCAGTACGCTGTAGATTTTGCAAAAGCTTTTGGCGCAAAACTTTTTGTTGTGCAAGTTTACAATGTTTACACAAAAGCGGGGACCATGATTAAAGTTGATCAAATTCTAGAAAGAGAAAGTCAAGGATATCTAAAAAAACAAATTGCAAAAATTGATACAAAAGGAGTAGAAGTTATTACCAGAACATTAAAAGGTAAATTAATTGATACTTTAGAACTTGCCTGTAAGGCGGCCGAAATTGATTTAGTACTAATAGAACCAAGAACAAATTCTGTAAAAGATGAGGTGTATTTAGGAAAAACTTCTGGAAAAATTATTAAACAGATGCAAGTTCCTACTTTAATTGTTCCTGAAGGTTATGTTTTTAAACCCTATTCGCAAATTTTAATGGCTATAAAATCTGCTATTATTAAAAAAGAAGGTGTTCTAAACCCATTAAAGACTATAAAAGAAAAGTTTAATTCAGCTGTTGATTTATTATTGGTAAAGACACATTATTACAACGAAGGTGATTTTGATGTGAATGATGAACTATCAACACTTGTTGGAAATATCACTAAAACAGAAAATCCAACAACTTACCTAGGTGTATTAGAGCATTACAGAGAATATAATCCAGATATGTTGTGTGTAGTAAGACGAAAAAGAGGATTTTTCACTCAAATGTGGGAGAATAACACCATACTTAAAAAAGATTTTTCCAGTTCGTTGCCTGTTTTGGTGTTGAGTGGAATGAAATAAAATTTGGGGATGTAGCTCAGCTGGCTAGAGCGCTTGACTGGCAGTCAAGAGGTCGTGGGTTCGAGTCCCATCTTCTCCACAATAAATAGCTTGATTTATAAAAACCGCAAAGCGGTTTTTTTTGTTTTATGGATATAGCATTTTAGTAAGTTGAAAAACTTTAATATAAATTATTAATTTAGTGCTATATTACTTTTTGCTATTCTAACAGCTACTAATGTATGCATAAAAATATCCACAGAGAAATTACACCTTTAGCACCAGAGGATAGTTTTCTGGTTTTTGATCGTGTAAAGCAAGATTTTGATTTCCCAATACATTTTCATCCAGAGTTTGAACTAAACTTCATTTTTAACGGTAAAGGTGTAAGACGTGTAGTTGGAGATAGTTTAGAAGAAATTGGTGATATAGAACTGGTTATGGTAGGCCCAAACCTTGTTCATGGATGGCAATTGCATAATTGCAAGAGTAAAAAAATTCATGAAATAACATTGCAATTTCATAATGATTTGCTTGATGAAAAGATGTTGGATAGAAGAATTTTTAAACCCATTAAGGATTTGTTTATAAGATCTAATCATGGAATTCTTTTTTCGGAAAAAATAGCCAAAGACTTAAAACCAAGAATTATGAATTTGTCAAAAATAGATAGCATAGATTATTTTATGGAACTTATTTCTATTTTACAGGATTTAGCAAATTCTAGAAACCAAAGACTACTTTCGACACAAAGCGCCAATAACAAAAAGTTTGAAAATAGTTCGCAGATTAAAAAGGTATATGAATACATTCATGAGAATTTCAGCAGGAAGATTTCTTTAAATGAAATTTCCGAACTTGTTAACATGAGCCCAGTATCATTTAACAGATTCATTAAGAAGCGGACAGGAAAAACCTTTATTGAGTATACAAATGACACAAGAATAAGTTATGCAACGCGATGGTTAATTGAAACAGACTTAAGTATTAGCGAAATAAGTTATAAGTGCGGATTTAATAATATTGCCAATTTTAATAGAGTTTTTAAGAAAGTAAAGAACATTACACCAAGTGAATTCCGTGAAGAATTTGAAGGGATCAAACGCGTTTTATAGACCAATTGCATGAGTAGAAAAATAAACAGAGAAATTAGTCTTTTGGAACCAGACAATGGTTTTTTGGTTATAAACCGAATAAAACAAAAATTCGACTTTCCCATTCATTTTCATCCAGAATATGAACTTAATTTTATACTCAACGGAAAAGGAGTGCTTCGCATAGTTGGAGATAGCGCTGAAGAACTAAAAAATATTGACCTTGTTTTGGTTGGCTCATTTGTTCAACATGGGTGGGAAAACCATAACTTCAAAAACAAACCTATTTATGAAATGACATTTCAATTTAACGATAGTGTTTTTGATGAAAAACTACTTTCCTTGAGAATGTTTAGAGAAATAAAAGACATGTTTCAACGTGCTAGCCATGGGATATGCTTTTCTAAAGAGACAGCAAAAAGATTAATGCCTCAAATCATAACCTTGACTAAAATTGATACTGTTGGCGAGTTTATTAAATTTTTAAACATTCTTCAAGAAATGGCTGTTTCTGAGGATCAAAGATTGCTTTCATCTACAAGTTCAAATATTGACAATGAGTATAAAAATAGTATTAGAATTAAAAAGGTTTATGAATATATTCAAGAACACTATACGCGTAAAATTACACTTAACGAAATTTCCGAACTTGTGAATATGAGCCCAGTGTCATTTAATAGATTTATTAAAAAGCGAACAGGAAAAACCTTTATAGAATATATTAATGACACTAGAATTGGCCATGCTTCAAATCTACTCATAGAATCTGATTTGAGTATTGGAGAAATTGGTTTTAAATGTGGATTTAACAACATTGCACACTTTAACAGACAATTCAAAAAAAACAAAAATGAAACCCCAAGTGAATTTAGAGAGAAAATCTCAAGAACTCACCAAGATCATTAATATAAATTGCTATTTCTTTTTTAATAACCTAAATGACTTTGGTTTGAGCTATTTGATGCTCTATGTATAATATAGTACCACTATTTGATTATTTATATTAATTCAAAAAAAGATACTTGTATTAATTTTATGGAAAATTATATAATGCACTCAAAATATGGTTTGGTATTACTTATTTGTATCTTTTTTGGATGCAAGCAAAAAGACGTTGTTTTGATAAGCAAAAGTTTTGACCACAGCCTTTTTAATTATCAAGGAAGAATAGAAAAAGTTAATGATAGCGTGACTGCACTAATTTCTGTTGGCGCCTCTGTTTCGATTGGTTTTTCAGGCAATCAATGTGAAGTTTATCTTAAAGGTGAGTATAAGCCATATAATTATGTTTCTTACGAATTAGATGGTAAATATTTAGGAAGATTTAAAATAGAAAGCGATTCAATCTTACCTTATAAAATAAATGTTCCAGAAAGCAATAAAACTCATGTATTGAAAATATATAAAGAGTCTGAAGTTTTTAATGGGGTAGTCTTTTTTAGTGGAATAAAAGCTCAAAAGGTTTTGCCAGCTAATAACAATTCAAATATATATATAGAATTTATAGGTAATTCTATTACTTGTGGAGCGGCTTCAGATGCAGCAGAATCATCTTGCGAGATAGGCGAATATTTTGATCATCAAAACGCATACTATGCCTATGGCCCAAGAATAGCAAGAAAATTGAATGTCAACTTCATGTTAAGTTCAGTTTCTGGCATTGGAATTTATAGAAACTGGAATGATGAAAATATTAAAGAACCCATCATGCCACAGGTTTATGAAAACTTGTATTTAAACACTGATTCTACTAAAGTGTTCAATTTTTCAAGAAAACCAGATTTAGTAAGTATTTGTTTAGGCACAAACGATTTGTCTATGGGAGATGGCATAAAACCACGTTTACCTTTTAACAAGGAAAAATATATTACTAACTATATTTCATTTATAAAGACCATTTACAAACATTATCCAAACACCCAAATAGCGTTATTAGACAGCCCAATGTCAGATGGAGAAACAAAAGATCTTTTATTGTCATGTTTAGAGGAAATTAAATCACATTTTGATGACCGTGAAAAACCAATACAGCTGTTTCAGTTTAGTAAAATATATAATAACGGTTGCTCAACGCATCCAAGTGTAGAAGAGCATGCTCAAATGGCACAAGAATTATTACCTTTCTTTAAAAATTTACTTAATAGTTAAAACAATCAAATGGGAGAATATACTGCAAATAATGAACGATATAATTCGATGTCTTATAGAAGATGTGGCAATAGCGGACTGCTTTTACCAGAAATTTCATTAGGATTATGGCATAATTTTGGTCATGTTGATGAATTTGAAAATGGTAAAGAAATACTTCACACAGCGTTTGACTACGGCATAACACATTTTGATTTAGCGAACAACTATGGTCCACCACCAGGGTCAGCCGAAGAAAACTTTGGTAAAATTTTAAAACAAAGCTTCTCATCGTATAGAGACGAGCTGATCATTTCAACAAAAGCAGGATATTTAATGTGGTCTGGACCTTATGGAGAATGGGGAAGTAAAAAATATTTAGTCGCCAGTTTAGACCAAAGCTTAAAGCGTATGGGTTTAGACTATGTAGATGTTTTTTATAGCCATAGACCAGACCCAGACACGCCTTTAGAAGAGACTATGACTGCTTTGGATTTAATAGTTAGACAAGGTAAAGCACTATATGTTGGAATATCTTCATACAGTGCTGAAGACACACAAAAAGTTTCAGAAATTTTAAAAACACTTGGAACACCTTGTGTGATACATCAACCACGTTATAATATGATGGATCGCTGGGTTGAAGGAGGTTTAATGGATGTTTTAGAAGATGAAGGTATTGGCTGTATTCCGTTTTCACCATTAGAGCAAGGAATATTAACGGATAAGTATTTAAACGGAATTCCAGAAAATTCAAGAGCAGCAAAAAGCACTGGATTTCTTCAATTAGATCAAGTCACTACAGACAAAATAGAAAAAGCAATTAAGCTGAACAAAATTGCTGAAAACCGAAACCAAAGTTTAGCGCAAATGGCTGTTGCTTGGTTGTTAAAAGATAAAAGAGTGACATCAGTTTTAGTTGGTGTAAGTAGCAAAAAGCAATTGTTAAACAATCTTGGAGCTTTAAAAAACAAAGATTTTTCTTCTGAAGAGTTAGAGCTTATTGAAACCATTTTGAAATCTTAATTCATGCGGAAAATAATTCTTTCCTTATCATTATTTGTCATAAACATCGCATTTGCGAAGGTAACTTTACCGTCTGTTTTTTCAGACCATATGGTGTTGCAACAAAACGAAGATGTTAAATTTTGGGGTTGGGCAAGCAATGGAGAAGAAGTAGTAATAAAGCCATCTTGGACAACTGAAGTTTACAAAACCAAAACCAATAAATATGCCAATTGGGAATTATTCATAAAAACACCAAGTTTTGGAGGTCCATTTACTATTACAATTTCTGGATATAATACAATTGAGCTAAAAGATGTTTTTATTGGAGAAGTTTGGCTGTGCTCTGGTCAATCTAATATGGAAATGACACCTACTTGGTTTGGTGGAATTAATAATTTAGATGAAGAAGTAAATAACGCTCACCATCCTAATATTAGATTTTTTAATATTCCTAAAATTTCTACAACAGCACCTCAAATAAATGTTCCAGCATTTTGGGATGTTTGTACACCAGAAACAATGAAGAATTCTAGTGCAGTAGCTTACTTTTTCGCCAGAGCTCTTCAAGAAAATTTTAAAGATATTCCAATAGGGTTAATGATTTCGGCTTGGGGAGGAACTCCAGCCGAAATATGGATGCCAGAAAAAATTATAACAGAAGACAGCGTTTTATTAGAAGCTTCTAGACAATTAAAACCTGTAGAATGGGGTCCAACAGAACCAGCTAGAGCATATAACGCCATGATTCATCCATTGGCTGGATTTAATTTAGCAGGAGCTCTTTGGTATCAAGGCGAATCTAATGTTGGAGCGTTAAATTATGACAAAACATTAACAGCTTTAATAAATTCATGGAGAACACTTTGGAGTAAAAGTTTCCCAGTTTACTACGTTCAGATTGCCCCATTTGAGTATGGAGAAGATCATTATGGAGGTGCTGAAATTAGAAATGCACAGCGAAAAGTTTTAGAAATGACAGAAAATACAGGAATGATAGTTATTGATGATGTTTCAACGGTTGATGACATTCATCCAAAGGATAAAAAAACTGTTGGTCTTCGGTTAGCAAATCTAGCCTTAAAAAATCATTATAAAACCAAAAAGGGTTTAGTTGAAAGCCCAATATTTAAAGATGCAATCTTTAATAAAAACAAAGCCGAAGTCTATTTTTATTATTCTGAAGGGCTTTATATAAAAGACGAAAAGTCTTTATTTGAAGTCGCAGGAGATGACAGGGCTTTTTATCCTGCCAAAGCCAAAGTGAAAGAGAATCACATCATTGTTTCTTCAAGAAAAGTTAAAGACCCTAAATATGTTCGGTTTGGATGGCAGAATACTGCGCAATCCAATGTGTTTAATAAGGCTAATTTACCTGCATCAATATTTACAACCGAATAGCAAACAATCAATAAATGTTTAATAATGATTAAATTTTCGAACGATTTTATTTGGGGAACAGCAACTTCTGCTTATCAAATTGAAGGAGCGTATAATTCAGACGGCAAAGGCCCATCTATCTGGGATGCGTTTTGTACCATACCAAACCGAATAAAAAATAGCATGAATGGCAATATTGCAATAGATCATTATAGTCGTTATAAAGAAGACATATCACTTTTAAAATCACAAGGGTTTAAAGCCTATCGATTTTCGATTTCTTGGGCTAGAATTATGCCTGAAGGCAAAGGAGAAGTTAATGAAGAAGGTATTCAGTTTTATTCAAATCTAATTGACGAGTTACTTAAAAATAATATTATTCCTTGGGTTACATTATATCATTGGGATCTACCTTTGGCACTTCAAACTGAAGAAGACGGTTGGCTAAATCCAAAGATTATAGAATATTTTGAAAGTTATGCCAAAGTCTGTTTTGAACGATTTGGCGATCGTGTAAAAAATTGGATTACACTAAATGAACCTTGGGTTGTTGCTATTTTAGGCTATGGACAAGGTGTTTTTGCCCCAGGTAGAATATCTAATTCTGAACCTTATTTAGCAGCTCATCATTTAATTTTGGCTCATGCCCAAACAGTTAAATGCTATAAAACAGAGTTCGTAAATCAAAAAGGCATTATTGGCATTACAAATAATTGCGACTGGAGAGAGCCATTAACTCAAAAACAGCGTGATATTGATGCTTCAGAACGTGCGCTTTTATTCTTTTTAGGGTGGTTTGCAGATCCTATTTATTTAGGAGATTACCCTGAAGTAATGAAAGATAGACTGGGCAATCGTTTACCAATATTTACTAAAGAACAAAAAAAGCTAATAAAAAACTCATCAGATTTTTTTGGGTTGAACCATTACACAACTATGTATGCTGCAGAAGAAGACCATTCGGGCAACAAAAATGCAGTATATGGGAATGGAGGTATTTCTGAAGACCAAGACGTCAAGTTGTCTCAAGATAAAAAATGGGCTTTAACAGAATCTAAATGGGCTGTGACACCATGGGGTTGTGCCAAACTTTTAGAATGGATAAGTAATCGCTATAGTTATCCAACTATTTATATTACCGAAAATGGGTTTGCCTGTAACGACAAATTAGAAAATGGAGAAATAAATGATTTTAACAGACTTGATTATTACAAGCAATATTTAGAAGTTTGTCACCAAGCTATTACAAAAGGCATTAAACTCAAAGGATATTTTGCGTGGAGCATGTTTGACAATTTTGAATGGGCTTCTGGTTATTCGCTTCGTTTTGGGATAAATTATATAGATTACAGCACACTAGAAAGAATTCCAAAAGCCTCTGCAAAGTGGTTTAAAGAGGTTATTAAAAATAATGGTTGGTAGACAAATTTAAAAAAGCCTCTAAAATAGATGTTTAAAGGCTTTTTTGACTAATTCAAAATAACGATTTGTTGGCATTTCTTATAAGCTCTAAAGTCAATGTATCTGATGCAAAAACAGAATTCAAGCCTTGAGGTTCTTGAGGTGGATCGGCAGTGAAATCATCATCATGTTGCCATTTCCCATTTTCAGGATTTGTTTTTGCATAACCTGCAAATCCCCAAAAATTTAATCCAGCAAGTACACTTTGCTCGTTTTTGCTTTTAACGATTCTTTCGAATATGGCATTATAAAATATATTGCGATTTTCAACAGAAGCTTCTTTTGAAAGACTTTCTTTTTCTCGCGGGAAACCAAACTCTGACATGACAATGGGCTTCTTCATTTTTTCAGCAATTACTATATGTTCGTTCATGTAGGCATTTGCTTTATCTATTGATTCTAAAGTAGTTTCCCTTTCATTATTAATATCGTACCAACCCCAATTTTTCGGCCACATATGCATGGCTAAATAATCAATATCTTTATTTGTATGTAATCTTTCAAACATATCCATATCTTGTAAAAACCCATGTTTACCTTCAGTTCCTGTAGAAATAAGATGGATAGAATCTAAAGATTCAATTAAAGAGACTGTTTCGTTCAACCAACCTGCAAAAGCTTTTTCATGATCTGGTGACATTAGTACTCTTGGTTCATTGGCAACTTGCCATGACATTATAACATTGTCTTCTGTATATTTTAAACCAGTATATGCATTTGTTCTACCCATGAGAAATTCCACGTGGTTGTAAAATGCCTCTTTACAAGGTTCGCAACTATGAAATTGCATAGTATAACCCATATATTGATCCCAAGTATATTGTTCTAAAAACGGATTTGGAACTTCGCCATAGCCATTCCATTTTAAATATTCAGACATGCCACCAGACCAAATCCAATTGTTGTTTAAATAGAGTACAGCATACATGTTTCTTTTTCGCATTTCAGCTAGAAGAAAATCCAATCCATCTAATAAATTTTCATTATAAACTCCTTGCTCTGGCTGTAAAGCAGGATGAACACGAGAATCTCCACCATCACCTTCAGCACCTGCTAGTATTCGAAGATTATCAATCCCAACGGATTTCATTAGGTCCAATTCCTTGATCAATCGTTCTCTATCTCCAATATTTTTTGCAGCGATTAATGGGCCATACCAATAATTTGCACCAACAAAATAATACGGGTTATCTCCTTTGTAGAATTTGGACTCTTTTACAGAGATTAATTCAACAGTGTTTAAATCTCGATTTTCGGATTTGCTTTTTTGAATTTCTTTACATGAAAAAGTAAATATCACACTCATCGAGACTATATATAAAAAACTACGCTTCATAATTATGGAAGTTGGTACATGTTAGGTAATTCGTTTTCTAGAAGAGCCTTTGGTTTATTTGCAAAGTCAATAAAATCATTAGTATCTGTTTGACCTGGAGGAGGTGTATAGTAACCATCTTGGTTATTGTACCAAAACATCATAAAGGCAATTTCATTGTTGTTTTCTGTAATTGCATTATACATATTGGTTGAATAAAAACCAGATATCGGACTAACACCCGAAGTAATTCTATAACCCGTTTCTGTTAAGGCAGCTATTTTAACTTTCTCTTTTGCAAGATTGGTAAGAATTTGAAGCTTACTGTTTGCATTATCAACACCAGCTTGCCCTTGATTAGCAAAATCCCCGTAGTTATCCATTCCTAAAATATCTACATAAGCATCACCAGGGTAACGCAATAAATATTCAGTTTCTGAATTAAAATTCTTATCTGGTGAGAAAGCAAAAAGCATATTGCTTACATTTAAAGTATCTCTTAAATATTCTACAGTAAACTGCCAAAGCGTTTTGTATTCTTGAGCTGTACACCACGCTTGTCCCCACCAAAACCAATTACCATCAAATTCATGGAAAGGCCTGAAAATTATTGGCACCAATTTTCCGTCACTACCAACCATTCTTTTTGTAACATCGGCTACTTTTTGAAGTTTTTCTTTATAATATTCGTGATTAGCTGCCCCAGGCAAAATACTTTTAAAGGCATTTTCTTTTTGAAAATCGGTCATATTATCAGTATAAAATTCGTCCCCTTCATAAGGTTCTCTTAAATGCCAACAAAAAGCATTTAACATACCTTTATCATACGCTTCAATGGCATCTCCAGTAATGATTTGCTCTTGTTGATAAAACCAGTTTGAAGCTTGGCCATTATTATTGTCATCAGCAATAAACATAAAATCTGAACCTAATAATCCAGGATCATTACCTGTTGTTTTTTTAATATCTGAATCGCCAGCATTATCATTATAAAATGCATTAAAAGCATCTTGTTGACCAATAATAAATTTGGTTTCTGAAAGTACTTTTAGATTATAAAAAAGAGCGATAGTTTCATCAGTAGAATTAGGATTCACCATAAAGCTACTTGCGTTTTCAGGAGTAAAAGTAATGCTAGTATCATCTGCAATTGAAACTGTTGCAGAATTTTGAGAACTGACAGTCACGTTGCTGTTATTGGTATTTGTTAATGTTAAGATTACGGTTTCTGTATCTTCGGTTTCCAAATCGGTTTTTACAGTAATAGGAACAGTCATGCTGTATGTATTTGCAGCAATAGTGACATTGTCTGTAATAGTTTGATAATCTGTTCCGTTTGTTGCAGTTCCTGTAATTGAATAATTTACTTTAGTTGATGAAGTAACTGTACTTGATAAAGTTATTGTAAATAACCCATTTGTTGAAGGCTCTGCTGCCAGACTATTTGTTGCTGTAATTTTCACTGTGGCGCTTTCTGTTTGAGGCGGGTTTTGAGGATCTCCATCACTTGAACAACTAATAGCTAAAAATACTATCAGTAAAATTGAATAATATTTCATTGTCTTTTTCATAGTAATTATTTGTTTAATAACATACATGCTCTGGTTGTATGATATGGCGCTTTCCACATGCTTACCTTATCTTCATTCGCATATGGCTCTCCCTTTTTGTCTACTCTAAAATGCCATTCTCCATTTTTATGATCAATAATATGTTTTTTTGTAAAGGCCCATATTTTCAAAGATCTTGATATATATCTTTCTTCTTTTTTTATGTTATATGCATAGTTTAAACCTACCAATGCTTCCATTTGTGGCCACCAGTGCTTATCTGTATCAAAAAAATTTGTAGTTGTGTTTTTTTCGTTCAAAACTGCACCATCATCATCTAAAGCTTCTTCCAAAAATGTTTCAGTAATTTGAATTGCAATAGCTTTAGTCTTTTTTAATAAACCTTTATCATCTAAAAGTTTTGCTGCTTCAATTAAAAGCCAAGCAGTTTCAATATCGTGTCCGAAAGAAATAGAGTTACTTAATAAATTCCAGTCTTTATCAAAGAACAAATCAAAATGATTTTCTGAATTCAAAAACTTTGTGAGAAATAACTTTACTAATGTTTTTAGTGATTGTTTCAGTTTCTTATCGTCATAGATTTTAAGTAAAGATGTATATGCTTCTAATACATGAAGGTTTGTGTTCATGGTTTTTGAAGCATTCATGTCTTTATTACTTAATCTCATATCTTTAATAAAACTCCAGTCTTCATTAAAAGCTTCTAAATAGCCTAAATTCAACTTGTCGTTTGCATATTTTTCCAATAATTCAAAAAGCTCAATTGCCCATTTTTTTGCCTCATCATTTTTTGAAAAAATGTAATATTCTGATAGGGCATAAATACCAAAGGCTTGTGCATAAACTTGCTTTCTTTTATTAATAGGTTCGCCTTTATAGTTTAGTTCCCAAAAAAGGCCTTTATAATTTTCGTCATTAAAAAACTTTTTAAGGTATTTGTATGACCTTTCACAAACGTCTTTATAATCATTTGTTTTTAAGAAACTAGAGGCTGCTGAAAAACTCCAAAGAATTCGCACATTTAAAATGATTCCTTTAGAAGCATTTTCTTCCACATTATTAAAATGATCAACTTTGCCTACAAAACCGCCAAATTTTAAATCAATAGTATTGTTAGACCAGTAATCCAAAATATTGAACAACTCCAACTTAACTTCTGCTTTAAGGGTGTTATAAGCTCCATTCATTTAATAGAGATTCTTATTCTTTTTTATTAGTTCCATAATATTGTCAACCGAACCAGCAGAAGTAAATTTATCTGTAGGCGAGTTAGTTACATAATCCAGAAGTAAGGTAATGGATGATTTAGCAACATGCATTCTAGTGTCTGACGATGCATAGTAAATATAAACTGTACCATCGTCATCAGCAATCCAACCATTTGAAAACAATACATTAGAGACATCGCCAATACGTTCTTTCTTTATTGGGCCCATAAAATGACCAGCTGGTTGATGCGTTACTTTAGAAATATCATTTAAATCAGTCATAAACATATAAAGCGTATAGCGCAATCCAGCTGCGGTATTTCTAACACCATGAGCCAAATGCAACCACCCCTTTTCTGTTTTAATTGGAGCAGGGCCAAGGCCATTTTTTAGTTCATAAATAGTGTGATAGATTTTATTATTGATAATTTTTTCATTTTCAACCACTGGGTTTTCCATGGTTTCAATGAAACCTAGACCTATGCCACCACCATCACCTACATCAATAAACCCATCTTGAGGACGCGTGTAAATGGCATATTTACCATTCACAAACTCTGGATGCAATACAACGTTTCTTTGCTGTCCTGAAGAACTGATCAAATCTGGAAGCCTTTCCCAGTTTATCAAATCTTTTGTTCTAACAATTCCAGCATTTGCAATGGCAGAACTAGTGTCTTTTGGTTTTAAAGGATCTTTTCTTTCTGTGCAGAAAACTCCGTAAACCCAGCCATCTTTATGTTCTATTAGGCGCATATCATATGCATTAATATCAGGATTTTTGTCGATTTGAGGAATTACACAAGGCTTATCCCAGAACTTAAAATTATCTACGCCATTTGGGCTTTCAGCCATAGCAAAGAACGATTTTCTGTCGTTTCCTTCTACTCTTACGCACAGTACGTATTTACCTCGCCATTTTATGGCTCCAGCATTAAAAGTAGCATTAAAGCCAATACGCTCTAAACCATTTGGGTTGGTTTCTAAATTAAGATCGTATCTCCAATGAATGGGAACATGGTCTGCAGTAATTATTGGATATTTATAGCGTTGATAGATACCATTAGTTGTTTTTAATGCAGTATTTTTTCTGCTAATTAATTTAGCGCTCTGCTTTTTAATTATATCAATGGCATTACCGTTTAAGTGCAATTTTTTCTGCATTTTAATCTAGTTTTTCATTTAACGTATCCCACCAATATTTTTTCAAAAGAAAAATACATACCACCAAAACAATTAGTGAAATATAAACTGGTGCGCTTTGTCTAAAAATGATATACATTGGTAAAATCACCAAAGCGGTTTGAGCAATAATACCTACTACTATATTGAACATATCTCGTCCAAAATCTGAATTTTTCTGAAGCCCATTATTTTCTGAAGCTAATTTGTCATGAACTGGTTTCCAAAATCCCCAAGGCCTAACATTTTTGTAGAAATTTTTTAAAACAGTTTCTTCAGTTGGAGGAGCAGAATAAGTACCAATAATACTTCCTATAAGTGAAACCACTAGAAGTATTGGAAATAAATATAATTCGTTAACATCCGGGAATAATATCGGAGCTATATATGCAGCTACAAGACCAGCTACCATTCCCCAGAAAAACCCTTCGCCATTAAAACGCCACCAATGCCATTTTAAAATATTAGCCCCTACATAGCTGCCATATAAAACGGAAACGATAATATTTAAAACTGAATTGACATCTTCTGCGAAAAAACCAAGAACAATACTTACAAGAACTACAATTAATCCTGTAATGTAATTCATGTTTCTTATTTGATTGGCTGTTGCATTTGGCTTTTTGTATTTTAAATAAATGTCATTTACCAAATAGGCTTGAGCTGCATTTAAAGTTCCTGCAAAAGTAGACATGAAAGCGGCTATTAAACCAGCGAGTAAAAGCCCTAATAAACCTATTGGAGCAAATTCCATGATAGCAGTTGGTAAAATTAATTCAAAATCTATATTTCCTGCAGCATTCAATAAATCTAGTTTTTCATAGTAAATCAATGCTAATGCAGCAAATCCAGCAATCATTAAATACCTAATTGGCATAAGGATTACCGAAACAAATCCACTCATTTTAGAAGCTTCAGCAGGTGATTTTGTAGATAATATTTTTTGCATATCATAAGTTGGAGCTGGCCCAGCAACACTCACAAGGATTCCTTTGAACAACAACATAAACATGAAGATTGTAAACAATCCGAATCCGTCTTCCTTAATCTTTTGGTTTACTTCGGGTATAATTTCACTCCAGTCCAAACTCAATTCTCCTTTAAAAGGACTCATCCAATTATCTGGAACATCCAAACCTCCAGTTCCTATAGCTTCCCAGCCCAAATACCCAATGACCAAAGCTGCAATAGTCATAATTGTGAACTGAACAACATCTGCCCAAACAATACCAGACATACCACCTAATAGTGAATAAAATACTGCAAAAAGTGTAAAAACTGTACCATAAAAATGAGGAACATATTCAGGGGAAATAGCAAAAGGGATGTAGCCACTTACTGCTTCCCATGGAATAAATATTTCAATAAATTTTCCTAAACCAATAAAACCATAAGCTAAATACCCCAAGCAGACCACTAAAGCAAAAACAACTACGATGATGTGTGACATTTTTGCACCTTTCCCAAAACCAAACCTTGTGCCAATCCATTCTGCGCCAGTAGTTGCATTAGACCTTCGAAGCCATTTGGACAAATAAACCATTAAGAATATTTGATTAAACACAGGCCACAACCATGGTATCCAAGCACTTTTAATACCATAAACAAACATTAAAGTCACTAACCAAATAGTACCTGAAATATCAAACATTCCGGAAGCATTTGAAAGACCTAACATGTACCAGGGAATGGATTTTCCGCCCATTAAATAATCATCTTTACTTCTTTGTGCTTTTTTCCTAAGTAAAAGACCTATAACCACAATTGCAGTTAAGTACAATAAAATAATTACGATATCTATAGTGTGGAGTAATTTCATAGAAAGGGCTTGATTAATATTTTATTTTTTGTATATCTTTTAAAAAAAGTGTTTCTGGAAATTTTTCAAAAGCCATAAAATCTTTTTCAATTGTGTGACCTTTGTAAGGCATGTAATGATGTTCTTTTCTAGCATTTCTCCAAAACAAAATCCAACTAATGCCTGAATCTTTAATGTTTGGATACAAAACTTCTGTAAACCAATTTGTTGTTGACAAAGTCTCTAACCCAGTTTCTGTAAATGCATATAACTTATCTTTTTCTTTTGCGACAGCTCTCACAATACTTAGGTCATGATTTATAGATTTTATGTAATCTTCAGAATTTTTAAAATCGTATATATCAACACCTAAAATATCTAGGTAATTATCCCCAGGATAATACTTCATGTAATCATCTTCAGGGTTTAGCTTATTTGGAGAGTAAGCATATAATAAATTGTGTACGTTGTGCTTGCCTTTTAATAGGAT
>Ga0102947_1000387_pt1 | contig 15949 bp, 9 predicted proteins | sample SalPon2A_A_D2_MG_FD_78210 | JGI IMG/M metagenome (GOLD analysis project Ga0102947, IMG submission 78210) | Soil microbial communities from South San Francisco under conditions of wetland restoration - Salt Pond MetaG R2A_A_D2_MG | ecosystem: Environmental > Terrestrial > Soil > Wetlands | place... | reverse complement strand
GCTCCTCGGGCTGACCGTCTCTTACAACATTGACCGTTCTAAAAATCAGGGCAGGGTGGACCCCAAGACGCAACGAAAACCGTTCTTTTTCTATCGCCTTATACCGTAACCAGAAAATAAAAGTCCAAGGCTTGCCCTCCAACGCAAAGCGCATATCGGGTTCAAAACTCAATTTTCCTTTGGTGAATTTTAAATCAAATAATAGTGCGGGATCTCCCAAAGAAAAAGAGGGCACCAACGAAATTCCGTTTTGGGTAACGCTTGCCGATCCTATAAAATCATCTAGAAACGGTTCTGTTTCTTCTTGCGCCATTGCATTAAACTTACTGAGAAAAACAATCAGTAGTATAACGAGATTTTTTATGGTACGATTAGTCATTTTGATTAATGGATTGGATTTTTATACCACAAAAGTAAAACTCCGTTATTTACATTTGTTACACGAATTACGCCGATAATGTCACATATTACTTATTTTAGTAAAAACAATGATTGAATTGAAGGAGCCAGGGACAAATACGCCACGCATTATTCTTATTGAAATGTCGAAAGAAAAGGGATTTCCGATAGATTTCAATACCTATTACCATACACATTTGTTTTGTCACCAAGGAAGCATTTCCTTTTTGTTCAACAACAAAAAAATGAAATGTAAAGGGGGCGAATTTTTGTTTTGGTTCGCTGAAAGCCAGTTGAAGGATTTTGTGTTTTCCAAAGCCTTTAAGGCAACTGTCTTGCTGGTGGAGAAGGATTTTTTATACGATAACATCCCTGATCAAAGCTGGAGTATCGATGCCATCCTTCATTCACGTCAATATCCCATAAAACAGTTGAATGAAAAGAATGACAGGCAAAGGGTTTTATCAAATTTTCGAATGTTGCACAATAAATTTCAAGATTGGGAGCATCGTTTTTATGAAGAGGTATTGAAACTACAAATGCGGTTGTTCATTCTTGAAATGTGGCATACGTTTGCGAACGAATACGAGCGCAGAAAACGCACCATGCAAAGTGGGTCGTTGTACGAGCGCTTTGTTCATCTGGTCCAAGAGCATTGTATGGCCGAAAGGGAAGTACGTTATTATGCCAATACACTTAGCCTTACCCCAAAATATTTGAATTTTGTTTGTAAGCAGAACTCAGGTGTAACAGCTTCTGAATGGATCCAACGATACTCCAAGGAACGTATCATACTTTTTTTGCAGAACAAAAATCTGAACATTGCAGAAATAGCGGATAAAATGATGTTTTCAAGTCGGTCTTTTTTTACGCGGTATGTGAAAAAGGTTTTGGGTACTACGCCAACCGAGTATAGAAACCGATTGGAGTAATATTAAAAATGTTTTCCATGGCTTAATTTTATTGTTCGTGATAGTTTGGAATTGTTTACGAAAACAATGTTTTAAGTAAATTGCCATAAACCAATTCAATTATATTGTCTTCTTAAACGGCCGTTTTATAGGTGTTCCGGTCGAATTTGCCGCAAATATTGGCTTTTCACGCGGTTTGTAATTTTAATAACCTATTGGAAACTAATAACTTGAATAACGTAACGCCGCTTGAGCCCGTTACCCGCTTGCTATTCCCCTTAGATTCGTACTTGCTACATACATAGAGGTATTTATAAGATACCAGGTTCTAAATGTATCATTAACTTCTTATCGGGAAATACTCCGAATAATTGTTACCTATGAGCGAGCCAATTTATACGATTTGATGTTAAAAATGACGGTGCCATAATCCGATATTATTTTACGTATCTCCCCGAACACTACAAAATTAAATCAGGAACTTTGCAGCAATGTTTTGGGGAAAGAATAAGGACCCAAACGCAGTAGAAAATGGAAGATAAATGTGTTCATTAAATCCTGACAAATAAAGTACTACTCTTTTTGTTACATCCAGGGATGAACTAAAATCACAATTTTTTTAAAAAGGCCGGATGTACAATTAATGGACATTTTATGTAAATATATTTTACACTAAAATCATAGAATTTTAATATTTGAATTATAACCATTTGATTTCAAGGACATTAATAACTTGGAATAGTTATTGGATAAAATTTGACATCGTCGGGGTTCTGTGTTCCACTTATAGGATGCTCAAAAGGCAGATTTCACATATTCATCAGTCAATAATTAAGTCATGATAACAACCCATTTAAAGATAGCCTGGAGAAGTATCAAAAAGGAAAAGGTTTTCACTTTTATTAAAATTGGCGGCTTTGCCGTAGGTATTGCCGCTTGCTTATTAATTGCCCTGTTTATATCGGATGAACTGAGTTATGATAAGCATTATGCCAATACCGATCGTATCTATAGGGTTGTACTACAGGCTGAAATAGACGGTGAGATAAAAAAAAGCACACATTTCCCATTGCCTTTTGCCGAAACTTTGGAGGCAGACTATCCCGAAATTAAAAAAGCCGGCAAGATATATGGTTCTGCACTTTCTTCAGGCGGCAAAAGAGCGTTCCGCCTAACCGAAGAGACGCAAAATAATTTTGAAGAGGGTTTCCTTTATGGAGACCAGGAAATATTCGAAATTTTGGAAATTAACCTACAGGAAGGAAACCCCGGAGAAGCTCTTCTTCGACCAGGGAGTATCGTAATCTCAGAATCCAGGGCTGCGAAATATTTTCACGATGAGAATGCTTTGGGAAAAACTTTGGTGCTTGATGACAATCCCTCGAGACCGTACACCGTTACCGGGATAATGACAGATTTTCCAGAGAACGCCCATTTGGATTTTAACTTTTTGTTGCCCATTGAGGATACCAATATGAGTTGGACCTCCCAAAACTATTTTACCTATGTATTGCTGGACGAAAGGAGCAACGTAAGCGAATTACAGAAAAAAATGGCCTCCATAATAGAGAATTATGTTATCCCTGCCCAAATACAAAGGGGCCGGGATGCCGCCTTTATAAACGTCCTAAAAACCATAGAATACAGGTTACAGCCCATTAGCGACATCCATCTAAAGTCCGATATGGAAATGGCCGATGGATTGAAACATGGAGACATTCGTTTTGTATGGCTTTTTGCAGCAATTGCCGGGTTTATATTACTATTGGCAGGCATCAATTTTATCAACCTGTCCACAGCAAAATCCGCGAACCGTGCAAAAGAGGTCGGACTGCGTAAGACCGTAGGGGCGTTCAAGAGTAATTTGGTTGCCCAATTTCTGACGGAGTCGGTAATGTACAGCCTCATCTCCTTTGTTTTGGGAGCCATATTGGCCTGGGGGTTGCTCCCAACATTCAATTCCATGACGATAAAAACGATTGCAATGCCATGGACGTCCTGGTGGTTCACACCCATTCTTTTGGTTTCAGGCCTGATTATCGGGGTCATAGCAGGATTATACCCTGCGTTTTATCTCTCGGCATTCAGACCGGTCAGAGTTTTTAAAGGAAGCAGTGGTGCTTGCGCTAAGAGTGGCAAGCTACGAAGCGGACTGGTTGTTTTTCAGTTCGCAACATCAGTAGTGTTAATTATCGGCACGCTAATTATCTACAAACAGATGAACTTCATCTTAAACAAGGAATTGGGTTATGACAAAGAACAGGTAGTAATCCTGGAGGGTACAAATGTGTTGGGGAATAAAGCCGATAATTTTAAGGATCAATTGGTACAACTCCCCCAGGTAAATCAGGTTTCATTGGGTGACTATTTGCCGATCGAGGGATCCAAACGGAACCAAACCACATTTAATAAAGTGGGCGAGGGAAGTGATCATAGTGGTGTTTTGAGCCAAACCTGGCGCGTAGACTACGACTATATCAAAACCTTGGGAATTAAAGTAAAGGAAGGTCGGGATTTTTCGAAACAGTTTGCTTCAGATTCGGTCAATTCCATAATCATCAACCAAAAAATGGCACATGATTTAGGTCTTAAAAAACCTGTGGGAAAACAGCTTGATAATAACTATCAACAATGGACCATTGTGGGTGTTGTCGAGAACTTTCATTTTGCGTCGTTGAAAGAAGATATTACCCCTGTAGCTTTGACCATAGGCAACGATTTAGGAACCATTGCCGTAAAAATCAGTCCGGGAAACGTCAGGGGAACGCTAGCGGCCATTGCTTCCATCTGGGACAGGAATGTACCTAATCAAGCAATGAGCTATAATTTTTTGGATCAAAGATTTGCACAAATGCATGAAGATGTACAGCGCATGGGCAAAATATTCAACAGCTTTGCGCTATTTGCCATTTTTGTGGCCTGTTTAGGCCTGTTTGCTTTATCAGCTTTTATGGTGGAGCAGCGGAAGAAGGAAATCAGCATCCGCATTGTTTTGGGTGCGCCTTTCCGAAGTATTTACGAACTATTGACGCTTGATTTTATAAAACTGATTCTTGTTTCAATTGCTATCGCCGTTCCGATTGGATGGTATCTAATGGACCGTTGGTTAGAAGATTTTGCTTATCGTATTACTATCGGATGGGAAGTATTACTGGGAGCCGGATCTATTGCCATTGTAATAGCGTTGCTGACCATCAGTTATCAATCTGTTAGCGCTGCATTGATGGAACCCTTAAAAAGTTTACGAACGGAATAAACTATTAAAGTGGGAAACTATGATTAAGAATTATTTTAAAATAGCTTTCAGGGTATTCAAAAAAGAAAAATCGTACAGCATTATTAATATTTCCGGTCTGGCGTTAGGATTTGTTTGCTGTCTTATGATTTTACTTTTTATTAAAGACGAACTGAGCTACGACAATTTTCATCAGGACGGGGATAGAATCTACCGCGTGGCCGCAGCCTATATGAGACAGGGGGTCTGGGAGCCCTATTCTACAAATTCATGGCCAACGGCCGAGCGGTTAAAAACCAGTTTTGGGGAAATTGAGCAATTGGTTCGAATTGCGGGCATGTCTGGTATTGTAACCTATGGGGATAATAGATTTGACGAGGAGAGGATGGCCATCGCCGATGAAAATTTTTTCGAGGTCTTTTCTTTTCCATTGATTTCCGGCAACCCTGACGAGGCCTTAAAAGGTTTAAATAAAGTAGTCATTTCCGAATCCATGGCTAAAAAGTACTTCGGTCATTTAAGTGCCATCGGGAAAGTTCTTGATATAAGTGACGGAGCATTACAACTACAGGTAAGTGGAATTATAGAAGACATGCCATCAAATTCCCATTTTCATTTTGATTTCGTCGTATCAGGTCAAACGGCAAGACAAATTGCGCCTGAAGAAATGTTTACCAGCGTGGGTTGGGACTCACAATATGTGTACATTAAGATGGCAGATGGTTCTAAGCCTTCCGGGATGGAATCAATGTTTCCAAATTTTATTGACGACCATTTATCCCCCCTTACCTCTAAAAATTTTAAACTATTTCTGCAACCGTTATCAGATATTCACCTCAGATCAAATAACGGGACCGAAATTGAATCCAATGGAAATATGAACCACATTTACATTTTTTCCATCGTGGGTATTTTCATTCTGGTCATCGCAAGTGTAAACTACATGAATTTGACGATAGCCCGATCATTGAGACGCAGCAAAGAAGTCGGCTTGCGAAAAGTATTGGGCGCCAATAAAATGAACCTGATTGGTCAGTTTTTGAGCGAATCGTTGATCATAACCCTTATTGCTGCTTTAATCGCTTTCTCCCTGACGCTGTTATTACTCCCGGTCTTCAACCAATTTGCTGGAAAAGAAATAGGGGCAGGTACGTTGTACGATTCGTCATTATTGGTGGCCATGGGTGCTTCAATCGTAATTATTGCCTTATTATCCGGGGCCTACCCTTCTTTTGTGCTTTCATCGTTCAAACCATTTAACACATTAAAGGGCAGTAAGACAAAGGAAAGATTTGGACCAACGCTAAGAAAAGGGCTTGTGGCCTTACAATTTGTTATTTCTATTGGTCTGATAGCTTCCACATCCATTGTCTTTGATCAGCTCGACTTTCTCAAAAACAAGGATTTAGGAATTAATAAAGAACTACTGGTGGCCGTACCGCTCAAAACAATGGAGCGCTCTCAGTTGGATGCTTTCAGCAATGATCTATTAACCAACTCTTCAATTCTCAGGACGGGTGTTTCCAATATGAAAATGCCGGGCTGGATAAGTAATAGTACCGCGTATCAGGCACAAGAGGTGCCTGTTGATGAAGAAGCAAGGAAGTCTATGAAAATCATTAGGATTGATTATAATTTTTTTAAGGCTGTTGAAGCCACAATTTTGCAGGGACGGGATTTTTCAAAAGAATTTCCTTCGGACAGTAATTCATCCATTGTCCTTAATGAGACCGCCGTAGCCCAGCTGGGTTGGAAGGACCCCGTCGGCAAATGGGTAGAAATTGACGATCAAAGATTCACCGTGGTGGGAATAGTGAAAGACTTCCATTTTGAGTCGCTTCACAGAAAAATCCCTCCGACGATTTTCATTCCGTCCTCGACGTATCTGAATTGGGCGTATGTAAAAGTTGATGCCCAGAATCTGGCTTTGACCCTTAAGCACATCAAATCTGTTTATTCAAAATTTGTAACAAACAGGGACTTTTCGTACTCCTTTGTAAACGAAGATGTGGGGAGGCAATATCAAGCGGAAGAAAAGTTTACGGAAGTACTTTCTATTTTTACGATTCTGGCTATCATCCTTGCCTGTCTGGGCACTTTCGGTCTGGTATCTTTCTCTGCAGAACGCAAATCGAAAGAAATCGGAATTAGAAAAGTACTGGGTGCCTCGATAGGTAATGTCACTTTTCAGCTAATAAAGGAGTTTGTCATTTTGTTATTGGTTGCCAGTTTTATCGCCTGGCCACTCACCTATTATTTTATGAACGACTGGATAAAGGAATTTACGTATAGAACAAGTATTAAGATTGAAGTGTTTGCAATGGCCACAATTTTGGCTTTGCTAATTACAATGGGCACCACAGGGTTTAGGGCACTGAGGGCAGCCCTGGCGAATCCGGTGGATTCATTAAGGGAAGAATAATCCCTGGTGGCGATCGCGAATCAATCAAAAAACGAGCACCATGTTTAACAACTATCTAAAAATTGCCTGGCGGAACTTACTAATAAGGAAAGTATTTACGAGCATCAATATTCTGGGATTGGCAATTGGTATTACATGTTCCGGTCTCATATTGCTGTGGGTCGAAGATGAAATGAATTATGACAGCGTATTCCCTAAGCAGGACGTGGTTTACTATGTACCGTCCAACCAAATCTTTGAAGGAGAGACGTACACTTTCTATTCAACCCCGGGGCCTTTGGCAGATGACTTAAAGAATGAAATACCGGAAATTACAAAGTCGGCAACAACCTGGAGTGGGGAGATTTTACTTTCTACAGGTGATAAGGGAATCAATAGAAGGGGAAGGTATGCCGACCCTGACTTCCTGGATATTTTTAGCCTCCAGTTTTTGGAGGGAAATGCAGAAAATGCACTAGACAGGCCAGACGCCATTGTTCTTACACAAAGGACAGCTACGGCCATCTTTGGAAAAAATACCGAGGCCCTCAACCAAGTCTTGCGGATTGACAACAAGTATAACTTTACAGTTACAGGTGTTGTAGAGAATTTACCGACCAACATCACATTTGGATTTGACTGGCTCTTGCCATTTGAGCGCTTTCAATTAGGGGAAGAGGACATGTCATGGGCAGAGGAGTACGGAAATAATTTTGCGGACACTTTTGTAGAACTAGCTCCCAATGCTGATTTTGATGCAGTAGATGACAGGGTACGCGCATTGATCCCGTCTAAAATGAAGGATTCGGAATATTCGGCAAACGAGGCTTTCTTACATTCAATCAAAGATTGGCACCTACGTTCGGATTTTAGAGGTGGGAAAAAAGTCGGTGGACAGATCACCTTTGTAAGGTTGGTAACTCTTATTGGGTTCATTATCCTTATAATCGCTTGTATCAATTTTATGAACCTTTCAACGGCCCGTAGTGAGAAAAGAGCTAATGAAGTAGGAATTCGAAAGGTATTGGGTTCCAGTAAAAAAAATCTGATCAGCCAATTCATGGCCGAGGCCCTAATTACGGCCAGTCTATCTGCATTGCTGAGTGTTCTTATGTTATGGCTTTTATTGCCCTCCTTCAACACACTTGTGGAAAAACAGCTCGAATTTCGTATATATGATCCCATCCACTTAGTTTCACTTTTTGGGATAACCTTAATCTGCGGTATTCTCGCTGGGTGGTACCCTGCCCTGTATCTTTCTTCCTTTAGACCAGTGCATGTACTTAAAGGCGTACAAAGAAAATTCGGTAGTGCAGCTTTTATACGCAAGGGCCTTGTTATTACACAATTTACATTCTCCATAATTTTCATCATAAGTACCATCATAATCTATCAACAGGTGCAACATGCCAGGGGAAGAGATTTAGGGTATGCCAAAGAGCGACTGATCAATATATCTGTAACCGGAGAAATGATCGAAGAGTTCAATCCCATAAAACAAGATATGATCGCCTCGGGGGAGATTGAAAATATTGCCCTTACAAATTCAAATATGTTATCGAGCGGGAACAATGGCGCAGGGCTAAGCTGGCAGGGAGGAACGAATACCGAGGATGTACTTGTACGTTTCAGATATATCAGCCCCAGCTTCTTTGAAACGGTAGGGCTTAAGATACTGGAAGGACATGGCTTCAATGAAAACATGACCACAGATAGCACAAATATTCTGATTACAAAGTCTTTGGCAAGATTAATGGGAAAGGGAAGTGCTGTAGGAAAGACGGTCATCCGTAACAATACATCGTATAATGTGGTAGGAGTTGTCAACGACTATGTATATGGTGACATGTATGGCAATACGAATAGCGGTCCGGTCATGTTCTACAACCGCCAAGATTTCGGTAATAATATGTATGTCAGGTTAAAGCGTGAAGCATCTATTTCAGAAGCCTTGGCCGCCATTAGAAAAGTAATGAAAGAACACAATCCAGCATTTCCATTGGAGTACAGGTTTGAAAACGATATGTTCAATGATAGATTTAGGAATGAGGAACTTATAGGAGACCTTTCTAAAATTTTCTCAATACTGGCCATAGTAATTTCGTGCCTGGGACTGTTTGGACTATCTGCATTTACTGTTGAACAACGCAAAAAAGAGATTGGAGTGCGTAAGGTTTTAGGAGCAAGTATTTCTGGTATTGTACGGTTGCTATCCAGGGATATGATGCGTTTGATCCTTGCCGCGCTATTGATAGCAGTACCTTTTTCATGGTGGGTAATGCATCGTTGGTTGGAAAAATTCGCTTACAGGATTGACATTGGTTTGTGGATATTCGCTCTTGCTGGCCTAATCGTTTTTTTAATTGCTATGTTGACGGTTAGTTTTCAAAGTATTAGAGCAGCGACGCTTAACCCTGTAAAGAGTTTACGGACGGAATAAAAAATGATCAATCATGTTTAAAATCTATCTAAAAATTGCCTGGCGGAACCTTTCAAAAAACAGGCAACAGACCATCATCAATCTGTTAGGACTTACGGTCGGTACGGTAAGTTGCCTGACTATTCTGTTGTATGTTTTTGATCAAACCGGTTATGATCAACATCATGAAAATGCCGAATCCATTTATCGGGTACGTACATTTATTGAAAGGGAAGGCCAAGAAGATTTCGTTTCTGCTGCTACGAGTCCGCCGACGGCATTTGCAATGAAAGAGGATTTCCCAGAAATCGAGGAAGGTTGCCGAATTGTGGTTTTGGATGAATTTGGAATTTCACCGATCCGTGCCTCCAACAGCAAAGACGGCTACTATGAACCCAGGGTATATTTAGCAGATTCTACGGTCTTTAAAGTGTTCAACTACAAGTTCATCGAAGGGAGCGAGAAAATGGCTTTGAATTCCCCTAATACAGTGGTTCTTTCGTCCAGCTTGGCCAAAAAGCTTTTCGGTGATAAAAGGGCACTGAACAAAACGGTCGAATGGGGCACGGGCCAGGATGCATTGACATTAACGGTGACCGGGGTATTCGACGAATATTTTGGAAAATCTCATCTCGATCCGAACTATTTTGTGACCATGAATACGCCGGGATTTGGCGAATTCGTTAGAAATGAGGATAGCTATAGGTTTCAAAATTTTGTATACACGTATGTAAAAGCCGTCCCGGGATCGGATATGGTCAGCTTGCAATCCAAACTTCCCGCATTTCTGAAATCCCGAGGGGGCGAATCCGTCTCGGACAAAAGCATTTTCCTTCAAAAAGTTACCGATATACACTTATTTTCCAAAGGAATCAAATTCCAGATCGCTAGGGTTTCAAGTATCGGGTATCTTTATTTTTTGTTGACCTTGGCCTTCTTTATCCAACTGGTGGCCTGTATCAATTTTATTAACCTTAGTACGGCCCGGGCGAATAAGAGAGCCAAGGAAATCGGTGTCCGAAAAGTGGTGGGCGCAGGAAAAAAAGCCCTTGTGCGGCAGTTTTTGGGGGAATCCATATTGCTATCTTTTTTTGCCGTACTAATAAGTATTCCCATCACCCTCATGCTTTTAGGTTATGTAAACGAGTTGACCGAAAGCAATCTGGGAGCCGAAGCCCTATTCAATAGTAGGATATTGCTGATACTGGTCGGTCTTGGACTTTTTACGGGATTAACAGCTGGCATTTATCCCGCACTGATTTTATCCTCCATAAAACCTGTAAGCGTCTTAAAAAGTACGATTAACCTGCAATCCGGTTCCGGAAATTTCAGAAAGGCCTTGGTCGTCTTTCAGTTTGTTGTATCCATAGGTCTTGTAACCGCCGTAATTGTCATTACACAACAATTTAATTACACTCAGAGCAAAGATTTGGGCTTTGACAAAGAAAATCTACTCGCCTTGCGTACGGGGGGTAATGCCATTACCCATAATTACGATGCCATGAAATCACAGTTTTTGGGTTTATCCGGAGTTTCAGAGGTAGCAGGACTTCGATATTCGCCGGCTGAGAGAGTATTGAATGACTTCAACCTATACCTTCCCGGAAAGGATTCGGAAAATTCCATAAACATACAGAATAATGGAGTGAGTGAGGATTACTTCAGGGCGATGAAAATCAATATGTTGCAGGGAAGAGAGCTACGAGAGGGCGATGAAAATCAAGTGGTGGTCAACGAATCTACCCTCAAGGTTTTGGGTATCGATCCGGATAACGCATTGGGCGCCAAACTATTGAACACCTTTGAAGGTGAAACCCAAGAATTTGAAATCGTAGGGGTAGTAAGCGATTTTCATTTCTCTTCGTTAAAGAATCCTATCGAGCCCCTTGTACTCTACAAGTCATCCCGTATGAACTGGATGGTGCTGCGAACCGAAACGGAGAACTATGGTCAGCTTTTGAAGAATTTAGAAAAGGTATGGAAATCTGCAGTTCCTAACGTTCCCTTTGCCTATACCTTCATGGACGAAGAGGTACAGAAGATGTATGAAGAGGAAAAACGTCTCGGCAATATTTCAATGTTATTCACGCTTATCGCCATCCTAATCAGTTGTCTCGGCCTCTTTGGGCTGGTTTCCTACGTAGCCGAACAAAAGAAAAAGGAAATCGGTATACGAAAGGTGTTGGGTGCCAGTATTAACTCAATAGTACAACTTTTGACCAAAGACTTTTTGAAATTGGTGGCAATTGCCTTCGTGTTTGCCTCGCCGATAGCCTATTACATTATGCAGCGATGGTTGGAAGATTTTACTTATCGCATCACTATTGAATGGTGGATATTTGCCCTGGCAGGAGGTTTTTCATTGGTAATCACCGTGCTGACGGTCAGCTTTCAATCCGTAAAGGCAGCTTTGGACAACCCTGTAAAAAGTTTACGGACGGAATAATCGTCATCAAATAATTAAACGAGAACCATGTACAAACTATTCCTGAAAATCGCAACAAGGTATCTGCTCAAGAACAAGCTATACTCCTTTATCAACATCTTCGGGCTGGCGATTGGAGTGGCTTCCTTTATTTTGATTATGCTCTATGTTAATTATGAGAATAGCTATGACACTTTCGAAGGCTCAGAAAATGTATATCGGGTGTATATGGACTATACGGAGGATGGAGTCTTTGTTCCCGGTGATGCACAAACCTATAATTTAAGCGGTCCGACCCTAAAGGAGGGCTTCCCTGAAATCAGTGAATTTGTTCGGTTAGCGCACATTACCGATGTCGCCTTTAAATATGGCACTACTTTTATCAATGGAGAAAAAGGTGCCCTGGCGGACCCTTCTTATTTTGATGTTTTTAACTACCCATTGCTCCATGGGGACAGCAATACCGTTTTAAAAGAACCATTTACCATCTTGTTGACCGAATCACTTGCTAAAAAGATTTTTGGGGACGAGCATCCCATCGGAAAATCCATCCGTGTAATTTATTATGGGAATAACCTGTTTACGGTCAATGGAATTCTGCAAGACTTGCCGGAGAATACCCATATGAAGAACGATTTCTTGATTTCCTTTAATACCATTATGACCTGGGAAGGATATCGTGACACCCCGGAACCGAATTGGAGTGGCAATAATTTATTTACATACATCAAACTCGACAAAAATACAGATGGGGCTCTTTTGAAGAAAAAAGTGATGGATTTCAAAGTAGAGGCCTTGCCCTTTGAAAGACATAATATTGAACCTTTGGAAGATATTCATTTATTTTCCGATAAGCCCTATGAGGCAGAGGCCAATGGCAGTGCCAGCCGGGTTCGTTTCTTATTGGCGATAGCGTTGATCATCATCATACTTTCCTGGTTGAATTATGCCAATCTCTCAACCGCTAAATCGTTGGAACGGGCGAAAGAAACTGGAATTCGCAAGGTGGCAGGGGCCCAGAAACCACAGATTGTACTACAGTCATTTTTGGAATCTCTCTTGCTGAATATCGCTGCGATTATCATTGCCGTAATTGTGGTACTTCTTGTGCTGCCACCGTTCAATACTTTTGTTGGCAAAGAGTTGGTGATTGGGTTCTCTGACTTAGACGATTTTTTACCCCTGTTTGGGTTTATTCTGTTGGGTACGGTACTTTCTGGAATTTATCCTGCTTTTGTGCTAAGTAACTATACCCCTGCAAAAGCGTTAAAAGGTAAAATTCGTACGTCATCGGCCGGACTTCATATTAGAAAAGGATTGATTATTGGCCAATTTTTTGCCACGATCGTTTTGTTGATTGGCACTATCGTAGTTACCAGGCAAATTCAATTTCTACAGAATCAACCCATAGGTGCCGATCTTCATCAGGTTGTGGCCCTGAACGGAAAAATAATGGACTATACTACAGATGCTGCTTTCATAAAGGATTCCAGGGCTCTGGAAAATGAGTTACGAAAATTTCCTTTTGTCAAATCAACGGTTCGTGCGCAGACCTACCCGGGTGGGGTTTATGACGATATAAACTCTAGCGTAGGTATCACTTTTCCCGATGGTACGAGGGACGATAAAAGAATTACATACAACTATGCCGTTGGTCCTGAATATTTTATGTTGATGGATATGGAATTCGTGGCAGGAGGCCCTTTTTTGGAAAATTCAGAAGGATCTAGCAATCAAATAGTTATGAATGAGAGATTTGTCAACCATATGGGCATCTCAAATATGGCAGATGCTGTAGCCGAGACCGTAAAATTCGGCGGAGAGGATTGGGTCATTACAGGAGTGATAAAAGACTACCACCATTTTGGATTAAAGACCGGAATTGAACCGATGCTTTTTCGACATAATGCAAATTTTGGCAAACTTCTGGTAAAATTTGATCAAAAAGCACTGTCGGCATCGGGCTTGAACGTTGCTATCCCGCAAATTGAAAGGAAGTGGAAAGAGATCTTTCCCGAAAGCACCTTCGAATATACATTTTTGGACCAAAATTTCGAAGCTCAATATAAGGAAGATAAAGCTTTCGGGGCTGCCTTTCAAATTTTTACCATCCTTGCCATAATGATCGCCTCAATGGGTTTATTCGGATTGACCTCATATACGATTGTACAACGCAAAAAAGAAATAGGCATCCGAAAAGTGAACGGTGCGACCATTGCCCAAATCCTGAAATTATTGAATCGAGACTTTGTAATATGGGTAGGTCTTGCCTATGTCCCTGCCATCCCCATTTCATGGTATGCCATGGACAAGTGGCTCGAAGGCTTTGCCTATAAAACAACGATGAGTTGGTGGATATTTGCCATGGGTGGAATAACCGCTTTGGTAATCGCATTGCTAACAGTAAGTTGGCAAAGTTTTAGAGCTGCGGTAGCTAACCCGGTGGATTCGCTGCGGGATGAATAATTAATTTTCAATCTAAAAGTAGAATACCATGCTAAAACACAACATCAAACTTTTCTTTCGAAATATAAAAAAGTACAAATGCACTTTTTTGATAAATATTATCGGGTTGTCCACCGGTTTGACATGTGTACTATTGATTTTACTTTGGGTTGCGGATGAGCTTTCCGTGGATGCTTTTCATAAAAATGTATGAACCTTGTATAAAAAGTTCGACATCATTCCTAAAAAGTGCGACATGGGTCTTTTTCGGCCTTCGTGTAACTCATTGAACATCAATTAATAAAAACATTGCAACATCGCGAAGCGTGTTGCCCTCTTGCTATTCCCCCCTTAGTTTTACAACGGTGATTTTCATAGAGGTTTATATGGAAACGAGCATTTAGCCTTCATTGGATATTAAAATGACATCTTGATGTAAATTATAGGTCTCAATGGAGACCAAGCCTGTATATGAAAACCAATTGCCTGGAGGATATTGGAATATGAAGATTGAATTAAAAAGACTTACCGAGGTCAAAAAACCAGAACTCATTAATTTGATGAATCATCCGATGGTGAGACGACAAATGCCTTTGTTAAAAGAATCCTTTAACGAAAGTGCCTGTAATAAGTTTATCGCTGCCAAGGAGTTGCTATGGATGGATTATGGATACGGTCCCTGGGCATTTTTCATAGAGGGTCATTTTGCGGGCTGGGGCGGATTACAGCCGGAGGATGGCGAAGCTGATTTGGCACTGGTCTTACATCCCGATTACTGGGGCATGGGAAAAACCATCTATCAACATATTATTAAACGGGCCTTTTATGAAATGAACCTGGAATCAGTAACTATTTTGTTTCCCCCCACCAGAATTCACATAAATGGCCTTTTAAAATTGGGATTCAAAAAAGAATCTGAGGTAATGCTTGGGCGGCAACTATTCATAAAATACCGGCTGAAAAGACCTTCCAACGAGTAAATATTATCGTTTTTAGATCTTCTAAAAAAAAGGGAAATATGCGATAAAACATATTTCCCTTCGAGTCTGCACACGCCCTGGTCCAGTTAAACCTTACCGGGAGGGATCCAATAATTCTCACGTTTCCTCAGCCAACGATCATGGAGCCAATGATCAAGGGAGTATTTACCTGCTCCCATAAATGTTAATGAACAGGTGATTGCTATCCACAACAGGAAATACTCAATCCCCTCCCCTGCCTGGTTTCCATACCAGTTCATAAAGAATCCGTTGTCCAGATGGGAGGTAAACATGATTCCAATGCCCAGAACTGTGAAACATAATGCCAGGACTCGTGTGGCTAAACCAAATAATAAGAGCAGGACACCAAAGGTTTCCAGGAGAATTACCACAAGGCCTAAACTATAGGGCATGCCTACGGTAGACGAAAAATACTCCATGGTGCCCGTAAATCCGTAACCACCGTACATGCCGAAAAGTTTTTGCGCCCCATGGGGGAATATCACTATGGCCATTAGTGTCCGAAGAATGAATGGCCCCCATGAATCATGGGTGCGTAAAAATGCCAGCCTTTGGATTTTAACTTTAATTTCCATAAAAGAAGGTTTCTTTAATTATCAAACCATCTTTCCATTCCTGCACGGCAATTTGGATGTAATTCCTATGGCCCCAGTCGCGGTGGGTATAGTCATAATGCCATTCTACCATGGTAATATCCTTGCCAAAAGCAATTT
>Ga0102947_1000385_pt1 | contig 15974 bp, 12 predicted proteins | sample SalPon2A_A_D2_MG_FD_78210 | JGI IMG/M metagenome (GOLD analysis project Ga0102947, IMG submission 78210) | Soil microbial communities from South San Francisco under conditions of wetland restoration - Salt Pond MetaG R2A_A_D2_MG | ecosystem: Environmental > Terrestrial > Soil > Wetlands | place... | reverse complement strand
TCTGGCAGTTGTATTGCAGTAACAACCCCATCAAGCTGGAGAATTTAAAGGATTTTGATAATTACCAGTTCCATTACCTTGGGGATTCCATTCACGCACACCTAAAGCGTTTCCCGACTATTAAAAATGGTTTGAACGAAATAGAAAACCGGGTACTGGAGCTTTCCGTTTCGGAAAAACCCAAATCCAAAAAAGCGTTGTTGGGCTCCATCCTGGAAAATCAGGGGATTTACGGCTTCGGGGACAGCCAGTACGAAAGGGTGATCACCAGTTTAAAACCCTTGTTTTCTTCTTTTAACCCCGTCAGACTTACCAAAAAAGGCAAGGAAATATTAGACAGGAAAACAAGTTATTATTCCGTTATACGGGACAATGAAGACTATCTGGGCGGCGCCCTTAAATATAACTTCCTCTACAATACCGAATCGGACAGGATACTAAAATTATAGCAGGCTATGCCACTTGGTCCGTCGGAGTTTATCCTCAATCCCGATAAAAGCATATACCACCTCAGTTTAGTTCCCGAAGAGATTGCAGAAACGATTATCACGGTTGGCGATCCGGACCGTGTATGGGATGTTTCCAAGTATTTTGATGTCATCGAAGTTCAGAAAAGGAAAAGGGAATTTGTAGCCCATACGGGGACCCTGGGTGGCAAACGGATTACCGTGATATCCACGGGCATTGGCATAGGAAATATCGACATCGTGATGAATGAGCTCGATGCCCTGGTCAATATAGACTTTGACAAACGCGTGGTTAAACCGGAACCAACCCGGCTCGATATCATACGCATAGGAACCTCGGGAACCATTCAGCCAGACATCCCCCTGGATTCGTTTATATTGAGTGAATATGCCATAGGTTTTGATAACCTTTTGCACTTTTACGAAAGCGAGCACATTCAACACCCGGAGATTCAGCTTGCCTTTATCGATCATACGAATTGGTCTGTTTTTAAATCGATTCCCTATGTGGTCCGTTGTCAGGATGATTTAGCCGCTCAGCTCGCATCTCATCGGGTGCTAATGGGGTTTACCGCCACCAATGTCGGCTTTTACGGCCCGCAGGGCAGAAGGTTGCGGATGGCGCCTGAAGATGATGACCTGACTGCAAAACTCGCATCCTTCAGCTTTGACGGCATGCGTATTACCAACCTGGAAATGGAGACCTCTGCCATTTACGGACTCTCTACCTTACTGGGTCACCGGGCTGTTTCCATGAATTGTATTTTGGCCAACAGGCACAGCGGGGAATTTTCACTTCATCCGGATAAGGCCGTGGATGAGCTGATACAATATGTGCTTGAGAAGATCACCAGCACCAGATAGGTTTACAGGGAGTTAACTTTTTCGCTGCCCGGTCACCGTTGTGAGGCTCGGGGTTTCATCCCGATGTATTGCATTTTACTGATTCCTTAATTCTTCATATTACCCGACGTGGTACCGGAGTCTGTGTCGCACGCTCCCCGGTAATGCATTTGAATACCCTCCAATTAAATTGTTTCTTTGCATGCAAGGGATTACCATATGAAAAAAGTAAAGATTACAGGTGTTCCGGAACATTTTAACTTCCCCTGGCACCTTGCCATTGAGGAAGGAGCCTTTCGGCAACGGGGAATTGATCTGCAATGGATGGATATCCCGGAAGGGACCGGGAGGATGAGCAGGATGTTGCAGGAAGGCGAATCGGACCTTGCGGTCATCCTAACGGAAGGGATCATTAAAAGTATCACCGAAGGGAGCGCAGCAAAAATAGTACAGGAGTATATCGCAAGCCCGTTACTATGGGGCATTCATGTGGGTGCCGGAAGCAGCTATCAAAAAGTCCCGGAGCTCAGGAATACGAGGGCCGCCATCAGCAGGCATGGAAGCGGGAGCCACCTGATGGCCTATGTGCTCGCCAGGGAGGAAGGATGGGGACACGATGCGGTCGCATTTGAGGTCGTCCATAGTTTGGAGGGTGCCATCGCGGCCCTTACTGAAGGTACGGCCGATTATTTTATGTGGGAGCACTTTACCACCAAACCCTGGGTCGACCATGGAATTTTCCGCAGATTGGGTGATTGCCCCACCCCATGGCCATGTTTTGTGATCGCTGCGAATGCTGCGTTCCTTGCCGCGAACGACGGTACCCTGTCCCATATCCTGGAAGTGATCAATCTTTTTACGGGGGAATTCAGGGAGATCCCGAGCATAGATCGCGCCCTGGCCAATCGGTATGAACAGAAATTGGAGGATATCCGGGAATGGCTCTCCATGACCCGGTGGAGTCAATCACAAATAACACCACAAACTATTGATAATGTTATTAATACACTATACTACTTAAAGTTAGTTGATAAAAAATTAACGCTTCCTGAATTAGTGTATAATTCCAATATTCACCCCTGAGCACCCGACAAAAAAGGCATTCTTTTTTACATTCAGGACAAAAAAGAAAATCGTTCGTTAATTAAATCCTGTATTGCAATGAAAACCCTACCCCTTTCATTCGGTACAGTGATTGTTTGTCTTTTACTTTGTACCGTTAGTTTTAATCTTTCTGCTCAGGATCCCTATCTGCAGAAGAGCCATTGGAAGATACGTAAAATGGCATCGGACATTACCCGCCAGTACCAGCCACGACTGGTCATGGGCGCCCGACAGGCCATTCCATTCAGACAAAAGGCAGCTGAGTTATTAATCCACTGCGCGTAGGTGGAAAATCATTCCGAACGCTCTACGGGAACCAGATACCCCTTATTTTAACGAATCTCGGGCAGGAAAACTTCTGAACTGGCACAGATCCTGGAGTCGTATAAATGGCAGGAATACATGCATGTGAAACAAATAATACAACCCCTGCCGGAAGCCCAGGCCAAGCCATTAGACGCGATAGCACCGCACCACATTACCAAACAATAGGGGACTTATTCATTTTCTGTAGAAGTGCGTTGGCCCTGCTAAAATGCCTGTTCCCAAACCACAGACCGCGATTGGCACTTAGGGGCGAAGGATGTCCCGAAGTCAGGATATGGTGCCGTGAAGGGTCGATGAGTCGGGCTTTGCGTTTGGCAGACCCTCCCCATAATAAAAAAATCACTCCTTCCCTCTCCGTTGAAATAGTGCGTATTACCGCATCGGTAAAGATCTCCCAGCCCTTGTTCTGATGACTGCCAGCCTGTTGGGCCCTCACGGTGAGAGTGGCATTGAGGAGCAGTACTCCCTGGTCTGCCCAGTGTTCCAGATTTCCGCTCTTAGGATATGGTTTGCCGATGTCTGATGTTATTTCCTTAAAAATATTTACGAGGGAAGGAGGATGGGGAATTCCTTCTTTAACTGAAAAACAGAGGCCGTTCGCCTGGTTAGGGCCATGGTAAGGGTCCTGGCCAATAATGACCACCCTGGTGTTGTCAAATGATGAATGATCAAATGCGGCAAAGATATTCCCGCCCACGGGATAACAGGTGTAACGGGAATATTCCGCCTTGACAAAGGTTGCCAGTTCTGCAAAATAAGGTTGTTTAAATTCCCGTTGAAGCCGTTCTTTCCAACCTGGTTCAATGCGCACCTCCATAATAGCGATTTACACTTAAATCACTAAAAATAAGCCTTTGGACAATAACTGGCAAAGAGATACCGGGACGGTGTGGGTTGCTTTGTTATTTGGAAATGGAGGTATAAGTCAATTGCTCCCTGATGACCTCTTCCTGTGATATACGATGTTGCAGAAGTTTAAGATACCCGGCTGTACGTTTGTTGTTGTGATGGGTCAGGGCCCTGGTCACCCACTCCATCGCCAGGTCCAAAGCCCCATTGAATTCGTGGATCACGGCGATGTTATGGCAGGCCTTTGCCCTGATTTTTGCATTAGAATGCTCAACATCCTGTTCCCAAAGTGCGGCTGCTCCCCGATAGTCTTCCTCCAGGGTCCGTTTTTCTGCGGCCATAAAATTGTCGGTGCCACGGACATAGTAGTCCCTGTAAATGACTTGTTCCGACGGATGAAGTCTGGAACCATAAGCGCTGCCCGTAGTCATGCTCTTTTGTAAAACGGAATCCTTCCGGTCCGTGATGGCTCGCAGAGCACCCATAGGACTGATGCCTTTGGCCGATGCCATGATCTGGTCGTTAAATGTGAATTCGTCGATGACTTCTTTATGCCCCGGGTCATAGATCCTCCAACCATTTTCAATAAGCGTTTCCAGCGTTAATTCATGGGCCTTTAACTCTACCCTTTCACGCATCAGGTTACGCTGTTCCATTTTAGTCTTCTTCAGGGAAATTTTGGTGTCGGTATCGTAATATGCCAGTGAAAATATGGCATCTACCCCATGTTTACGGCAAAGCGTTTCTATGGTATTCCAGGTACCTTCCGAAGGTGCCTGGTCCATGCCCTTCATTACCTCCGGGACATCTTCCAAAAGTAGTATATCTTCGAAGCGCTGGTCCTTTGTCAACTCATCAAACAGTCCGTTGATGGCCGCATCGGTCCCCTGCTTTGCCAACTCCTGGTCCTGTACCGAAAGGATCTGGTCCAGCCTGTCCTTGTATTCTGCCCGTTCCGCAGGAATACTGCTGTTAATGATACCGATCCTTTTAATGGTTTTGGAGAGATCCACAGCGGCAGGTTCCATGGTATGTATGCCCAACTGTTTTGTACTATTGCAGGCGGTCGATCCCAGGACCATGCAGGTCATCAGTAAATGCGAAAGGTACTTTCTCATGTGAATATGCATTGAGCGCCGTGACTTTTTAAGCCCTAGCCGCCATAATTACTACTTATTAACAGTAGTTTTACCCTAAATATTGCCCATGCCAAAGAATAGGATGTAACGGACACGTCTAAAAATAAGAGGTCATCCCTCAAAACCTACGTACCTGCCCTAATGAACGGCCCCCTAGTTTTACATATCGACCCGAATACATACCTTTGCCCCGTGATGAGGAGGATTTCCAAAAAAACACTTCAGGATCTTGAATTTCCAGTAGTACTGGAACAGCTGTCGGCCGGTTGCGTTACAGAGTTGGGGAAGGAAAAAGCAGGGGCTGTTTCACCGGTAGCATCGGAGGATACCCTTTTACAAATTCTTGGGCAGACCTCGGAATACCTCGCTTCCTTTACGAATGAAAATCGTATTCCCAATCATGGATTCGACAATATCCGGGGAGAATTAAAACTTTTGAATATTGAGAATACAACCCTTGAAATTCAGGGATTTCGAAAAATAGAGTCCCTCTGTTCCCTCGTGGTAACCCATAAAAAGTTCTTTAAAAAATTCAGGGAATACTACCCCCTGCTCTTTGAAGTCACAGAAGGCCTCGATGAAAACAAGGAAATCCCGGTGCATATCAACGGAGTCCTCGATCGCTTTGGGGAGATCCGGGATGATGCCTCTGAATTGCTGCGAGGTATCAGAAGGCGTATGCATCAGATAAAAGGCAAAATAAACCAAAGTTTCGGGGCCGCCCTGCACAGGTACCAGGCAAACGACTTCCTGGATGAGATCCGCGAATCGGTCGTTGACAATCGCAGGGTGTTGGCGGTAAAAGCCATGTACCGCAAAAAGGTCAGAGGTGCGGTGATGGGTGCCTCAAAAACCGGAAGTATCGTTTACATTGAACCGGAGGACGCCTTAAAATACAGCAGGGAACTCCATCATCTGGAATTCGATGAAAGGGAAGAAATTCAGCGTATCCTCAATGCGCTCACATCGCGGATAAGTCCTTTTGCCCCACTCCTGGCAGACTACCAGGAGTTTTTGGCACAGCTCGACCTTACAGCTGCCAAGGCAAAATATGCTGCCGAAATGAATGCCATAATGCCCGTTATCAACAATGACCGGTACCTGGACCTTCGAAACGCATTTCATCCCCTGCTCTACATGAGCAATAAGCTAAAAAAAGAGAAGACCTTTCCCCAAACCATAACGCTGCATCCGGAAAACAGGATCATTGTGATCTCCGGGCCCAATGCAGGTGGTAAAAGCATTACTTTGAAGACGATTGGAATACTTCAAGTAATGCTTCAATCAGGGCTTCTGATTCCCGTTCATGAAAGGAGTTCCGTATGCCTGTTTGACGCTGTATTGACCGATATCGGGGATAATCAATCCATAGAAAATCATCTGAGTACCTATAGCTATCGCCTGAAAAACATGAACGGATTTTTACGCAAGTGTGATAAGGATACCTTATTCCTGATTGACGAGTTCGGCACCGGCAGCGATCCCGAATTGGGCGGAGCCCTTGCGGAAGCCTTCCTGGAAGTATTTTATGAGCGCAACGCTTTTGGGGTGATTACCACCCACTATGCCAACCTGAAAGCCCTGGCAGATGAACTGCCACATGCCACAAATGCCAATATGCTGTTCAATGCAGAAACCCTGGAGCCGACCTTCCAACTGGAACTTGGCCAGCCGGGGAGTTCGTTCACTTTCGAGGTCGCCCAAAAAAATGGGATCCCCTATGGCCTTGTCAACAAGGCTAAGAAGAAAGTAGAGCGTGGCAAAGTGCGTTTTGATGCCTCGATAGCCAAACTTCAAAAAGAACGTTCTAAGATGGCTAAAACGGGCTCCAGGCTCGAGTTGGAAGAGTCCAGGGCGAGGGAGGAAACAGAACGGCTCGAGAAATTGAACGCGAAGATTAAAACGAAGCTCGAGAATTACCAGGAATTATACGATCACGACCAGCGGATGATCCATCTTGGCAACAAAGTAAACAAGGCAGCTGAACGATATTTTCAGGACAAGAAAAAGCGGCCACTGGTTTCTGAACTGCTGCGCATCGTGGAAACCGAAAACAGCAAACGAAAAAAGAAATCGGCCCATGCTGCCAGGGAGGAACGCCAAAAAAAGGCAGGTGTTTCCAGGGAGGTCCGGCAGGAGGTCAGGGAAATAAGAGAACAGAAAAAAGTGGCTCAAAAAAAGGCAGCGGCCGCGAAAAAAAATGTACCGGGGCCTTTATTTAAAGTCGGTGACCGCGTACGGTTGTTCGACGGGAAGGCGGTGGGTTCTATTGATTCCCTGGAAAAGGACAAAGCGGTGGTAAACTACGGTATATTTACCACGAATGTTAGTGTGGATCAGCTGGAACTGGTGGAAGCGGCAAACAGTCAGCATAAATAACCAGGCACCCGCTGCGGAAGTGATGAAAGCATCCATTTGAGCACCGGAGGATGATCCCCTGGCGTATTTTTACCTCAAAGTACCGGCTTAAAAAGAAATTGGGGCTGGGTAAGGAGCAAGACCTGAATTCAATTTTGAACGGACATTAAACTAGGTAGTGTCTCAGGTAGGTTGTAATTTTGTGGGGTGGAATATCCTGAAAATAAAAAGATCATCCTTTTCGACGGTGTGTGCAACCTCTGTAACCGCTCGGTACAGTACATCATAAAACGAGATAAAAAGGATGTGTTCCGGTTTGCCCCTCTTCAGAGTGAGATCGGTGAAAAATTGATCAATGAACGGAAGATCGATCCCTCAAAAGTAGATTCTATTGTCCTTATTGAACCCAATATTGCCTATTACATAAAATCTTCGGCCGCTCTGAAAATAGGCAGCTCCTTTGGCGGAGGTTATCATTTGCTGGTCATCTTCCAATGGGTTCCGCGGGTCATCCGGGACTGGATTTATGATCTCATTGCCAGTAGGCGTTACCGATGGTTTGGGAAAAGGGAGGCCTGTATGGTGCCCTCTTCGGGCATAAAAGCCAGGTTTTTAAATTAATCTACACCACGGCCCTTGTTATGTAATACATGGCAATCAGGACAAAAAAGTTATGTACACCATGAAATATAATTCCAGTAAGCAACCCCCTGGTCTTATTGGCAAAATGGCCGAGAACCAATCCAAAAAAGAAGAAAAAGACAAAGAGTTTAAAATCGAAATGTATCAAGGCAAATAAGGCGGCCTGGAGTACATTGGCTACCATAAACCCCACTTTTTTTTCCACTGCCCCAAGGATAACCCCCCTGAAAATAATTTCTTCATAGATGGGTCCTATCACCGCGATGAACAAAACGGAAAAACCAAAACCATAGGTTTGCAAGAGTGCCCTGATCTCTTCCTTTGCATTTAAAAGCACACCGGAGAGTTCGGTTTCGGTAAGGTCGATAAAGTTACCCAGGAATTTAAGCAAAATTACATTAAAGATGACAAAGCCGATGCTGAGTGCAAAGTTTTTTAACAGGGAGATATTGCTGTAATAAATAGGTTTAAGCACTCTTCTGTTCAGGACTAACAGGGTACTCAGTACCATTCCGATCATAAAAAAGAGGGAACTCCTCGCCAAAGCGACAGGGTCTTCCGTTTCTTCAATATAGGTACTCACTACATTGAAGTAATAGTTTATATGGTCCTGATAGTAGAAGAAAATAATACCCAGGTATTGCACCAACAAATAAAGGAAGCTAATCACCCAAAAGTGCTTTAAATTCCAGTTGAAATTAAGTTTTTGATGCAATGTGCTGTTCTTTTTACTTATTTGATTTCCCAAATGGTAAACGGGCAATACCCATAGGTATGGAACTAAAAAGAGGAGTACTATGGAAAGGCCAAAAAGAGCCATATGAAAGACCTCAGAAACGTTTAATCCGAGCAAAGGATTTTTTATGAGGATCTGAAAACGCTTTACCCCCAGGAAGTCGTCATAACTGTCCAGCTTCTGGAGGCTTCTATAGGTGGCAAGTGCCGTTCTGGCGTCTGAATGTTCAAGATCATGTACCAGCAAGGCCTGTAAGCCCTCTACCCTGTTCCATTCCGTTAGGGTATCCCTTACCAGTAACTCCCTCGAAGTTTCAAAGTTACCCAATTCGGCCATTGCGAGGGCCATCTCGTTATTGTTAATGAACGTTGAATCCCGGGACCCGATCATGTCGTAGAGATACAGCGCTTTTTCCGGTTCCCGGAGTTGCAACAGCAAATTTGCTTTTTGGTTCATTACCCATAGGGTTGTATCCTTGTCTGCCGAAGCAAGTAAGATTTCCCTGGCCAATTCGGTCTTACCCTGATCATTTAAGGCATTGGCCAATTCATAGGAAAGGTCCAGTTTTTCATTCAGTCGCTGCGCTTTTTTGTAATATTCAAGGGCCAGGATGGAATTTTCACTGTAATAGTCGCCTAACATTTCATTGATGGCAGCAATTTGAATATTTGTCCAGTCTTCGGGTTGATTTTTAATGGACCGTTCCGCATCTTCCAGAACCTGCAGCTTTTCTTCCCCGTACAGGGTTTCAACACGGTACAATAGGAGCTCAGGGTTTCCCGGATATTTACCGTACAGATCTGCGATACATTCTTCAGTTTCCTCCCATTTAAGATTGTAGTCTTCATATTCGTCCCAATAGGAATTCCCGATAAATTTACATCGCTCAATTTGGGCCGTAATATGGCCGGGGTGAGCCAAAATATAGGCGTTGAACCGACCAAGGATATCCTGGAAATTCCGATCCTTTAAAGCATTCAGTTCGCTTACATAGTAGGCATGACTTTCGGTAGAACCTAAATCCGGAGGGTCCTGGGCAATGGTATAAAGGCTGAAAAACAGAGAGATAAGGAGGAGATTTTTCAGGCGCATGTATGAAGTGATTGGTTTGTGAACGTTTTACTTGAAATGTACTAACGCAGAAAACGAGCTCAAAGTACATGTTCCCTCACTCACACGCCTACTTTACCCACTTGTAGTTTTAAGTCCTTTGGTGTATGCCTAGGTTTATGGCCATCTAAAAACCATTTATTATGAAAAAACTATCACTCTTATTCGCACTTTGCCCCTTGCTGATCTGGGGAAATGACACCAACATTCCTTCAAAAATAAAAGGTGTGACCGTATTTCTGAGCGGTGCGCAGGTTACCAGGGAGGCGATGACCCATTTAAACGAGGGCACGACCGAATTGGCCTTCGGAGGCCTTTCGCATAAAATTGAAGAAAGCAGTATTCAGCTAAGCGGTTTACAATCTGTTTCCATACTGTCATTGAGCTATGATATTGTCTATTCATCCCATGCCAAAGGTGATCCCCAAATATTAGAATGGGAAATGTCCCTGGAGACACTTCAAAATGAGGTCGCGCTCTTAAAAAATGTGATTTCGGGGCTGGAAGAGGAAGAAAAAGTGATCACAACAAACCGGTTGGTCAGCACGGACAGCCAGGCATTGGATCTCGCAAAGATTAAAGAGATCAGCCGATATTACCGGGAGCGTATCACTGCCATTAAAAATGAAGTGTTTAAAACCAACCTGAAGATCAAGACCCTGAATGCAGAAATGCGGGTCCTGAAGAAACAATTGACCGAGGCCAACAATGCCCCCGAGGAAGCCGAGGGTAAAATCACCATTAAATTTGATGCTCCGACCGGAACCAGTCTAAGGCTCTTGTTTACCTATTTGGTCAAAAACGCCGGATGGATACCCGCCTATGATATTAAATCCGGGAAGATAAATGATCCCCTGGACCTTGCCTATAAGGCCCATGTCTATCAGAAAACGGGCAAGGATTGGGAGGATGTAAATCTTACATTGTCCGCGGCCCATCCTAATATAAATATTGCCAGACCCAATTTGGGGTCCAGGTATCTCAATTTCGTCAGCCGATATGCTGACCGGCCCAGGTCAGATGCCCTGAAAAAGTATAAATATGTTTATAACCCGACGGTTAAGCAGGTGACCGGCATTGTAACGGACGATTCAGGGACCCCGTTGCCAGGTTGTTCCGTGGTGGTACAGGGAACTGATAAGGGTACCCAGACCGATTTTGACGGGTACTATTCCCTGGCAGTTTCAGGCGGTCGGGATTTGGCGTTTTCATATTTGGGCTTTAAACCTGAACAAATGCCTATTTATTCTTCCATTGTGAACGTGACCCTGGAAGAGGATGCAGCTGCCCTGGACGAAGTTGTGGTTACGGCGTATAGCAGCACCGCTGCGGTATCTGCCAGCAGGCCGGAAAACATGCTGCAGGGGCAAGCAGCTGGCATTCATATCAGGGGCAATTCAGGCTTTGAACCACCGCAAAGGCCTCTTTATATTATTGACGGGGTAACTGCTGTAGACTTTGTGGAGGGTGATCTGGACGAAGATGAAATTGAGTCCATTGAAGTTCTGAAAGGCGCAAATGCCATCTCCCTCTACGGTTCAAAGGGGAGCCAGGGCGTAATCGTCATCACCACCAAAAAAAACAGGTTAGAGGCGGACTTAACCAATACCAGGTTCAATATTGAGAAGCCATATTCCATTACCTCGGACGGGGATATCACCGCCATAGAGATAAACAAATTTCAATTGGAGGCAGACTATGAATATTATGCAGCACCCATCGTCAATGAGAATGTCTTCCTGACGGCCACATTCACAAATTGGGAAAAGTACAACCTGCTTCCCGGAGAAGCCAACATCTATTTTGAAGGGGCCTATGCCGGCAAGACCACGATAGATCCATACACTGTTAAGAGGGAAATGCTGTTGTCCCTGGGCACCGACCCGAACATCACAGTGACCAGAAGACAGGAAAGGAATTTCAAGAGGAAGTCCTTCACGGGAAGCAACCGTATTCTGGACAGAACCTACGGACTGTACGTGCGCAACAATAAGGGGATAGATATTGCGCTAAAATTGGTAGATCGTGTCCCCCTTTCACAGAATAAGGAAATTAAAGTGGATGATATCGTTACAAAGTCCGCAGATTATGATGAAAAGAAAGGCCTGTTGACATGGATCATGAATTTGGCACCCGGTGAGCGTAGGTCCGAAAGCTTTTCATTTCAGGTAAAATTCCCGAGGTACAAGACCATATCGCTCTGATAAAAGTTTAGAAGGTTGCCTGACATTTCCGCACCCGGCGGGCAACCTTCCTTAAATTTATCAGCATCTGTCAGGTGCGAATCTATGTGTTTGCTATTTTACGGCATCCAGATTGTCGTCCCAGTTTTTTACCCTCGGTTTTCCGAGTTTGCCAACAGATTTTGCAACCATCATGGATACTGTGGCATCCCCCGTCACGTTCACGACAGTTCTGCACATATCCAGTGGCCTGTCTACCGCGAAGATCAGTGCCAGACCAATGGCCAGTTTATCGGCCGGAAACCCGATCGCTTCCAGTACTATGACCAACATGACCATGCCTGCCCCCGGAACAGCCGCCGATCCGATGGAGGCCAGCAAGGCGGTCAGTACAATGGTCAGCTGATCCCCGAATGTAAGCTCAAATCCCAGGGCCTGGGCAATAAACACTGCCGCGACACCCTGATAGAGACTGGTCCCATCCATATTGATGGTCGCCCCAACGGGAAGCACAAAACTGGAAACTTCCTTATCTACCCCGATATGCTCTTCCACGCGTTCCATGGTGACCGGAAGCGTAGCTGCGCTTGAACTTGTAGAAAATGCAAGGAGCTGGGCCGGGCTGATCTTATTCAAAAAAGTAAAGGGATTGTAGCGCGTAAAGGTGGCGACCACCACCGCGTAAAAAACGATCATCAGGGCGAGTCCCAGCAATACAACCCCTGCGTATTTCAGAAGTGCCAGCAGCAGGTCAGGGTCGCTCGATGATACCACCACCCCTGCGAGCAGGGCAAATACCGCAAAAGGTGCGGTAAGCATGATGAGATCTACCATTTTCAGAACTATTTCATTGAGGGAATCGAAGAAGTTCTTTAAGGGTTCTGCTTTTTTTTCGCCGACCAGAAGCATGGAGATCCCGAGAAATATGGCAAAGAAGATCACCTGCAACATAAGACTGTTATTGCCCATTGCGTACAATGCATTATCCGGGACCATGTCTTCTAAAAATTGTAACGGACCGCTTTCCTTTTGCCTGGAGGCTTCCTCCAGTTTGGAAGTAACTCCACTATCCGTGGAATAGGTCTCCGTAAGTTTTGTGATGGTCTCTTGGGAAATACCTTCTCCGGGTTGCATAACATTCACCAGGAGCAGGCCGATGGTGATGGCAATTACCGTGGTACATATATAAATTATTATGGTCCTGAGGCCAATATTCCTGAATTTGGAGATATCCTTTAAATCGGAAATCCCTTTGATCAGCGAGGCCAGGATCAATGGGATGGCAATGAGTTTTAAAAGTTTTACAAAGATTGTTCCGAAGGGATTGATCCAGTCTTCCACAAAATTCCTGCCCCAATCGGGGTAGGTCATCCCAAATCCAAAAAGGATGCCCAGGACCATCCCGATGAGGATCTGCCAATGCAATTCCATTCTTCTCATAAAACGCAGTTTGATTTAAAAGAACATCACCCCTCTTTGATATTTTCTCTTCGGCAGTTGAAGCCGCCGGATAAAATCACCCTGTTGCCAAACAAAAACTATGCTGCATACGATCGGATAGGTCCAAAATAAAAAGGTGAAATGAGTTCACGCGGGTAAGATAGCATTTTGGGGGGAAACCCCCTAAAAAGCCCGCTATATTTTAATGGTCCTGTTCAGCAGGGCGTAATCGGCCACCACCAATGCGGCCATGGCCTCCACTATGGGGACCGCCCTTGGCACCACACAGGGGTCGTGCCGGCCTTTTCCCTGGACCTGAACAGTATTCCCGTCCTTATCAATGGTTTCGTAGGGCTGTATGATCGTCGCCACCGGTTTAAAAGCGACGTTAAAGTAAATATCCATCCCATTGCTGATGCCCCCCTGGATGCCGCCGCTATAGTTGGTTTTAGTGCTGCCATCTGAGTTGAACTGGTCGTTGTGCTCACTGCCCTTCATGGCAACCCCTGCAAAACCGCTGCCATATTCAAATCCCTTGACGGCATTGATGGACAGCATGGCCCTGCCCAGTTCGGCATGTAATTTGTCGAATACCGGCTCCCCGAGTCCAACCGCAGCATTTTTAATCACACAGGTAATCACCCCGCCCACGGTATCCCCTTCTTTCCGGACCGATTTAATATATGCTTCCATTTTCGCGGCCGTATCAGGGTCCGGACAGCGTACCGGATTCGATTCGGAAAGGGTAAGGTCTAGTTGAGTATAATCCTGTTCAAGTTTCATCGTTCCAACCTGGGAAACAAAAGCCCGGATACTCACGTCCTGCAGGAATTGTTTGGCAACGGCACCGGCCACTACCCTGCTCGCTGTTTCCCTCGCCGAACTTCGGCCCCCGCCCCGGTAATCCCGTATGCCGTATTTTTTATCATAGACATAATCGGCATGGGAAGGGCGGTACGAATCCCTGATATGGGAATAATCCCCAGATTTCTGGTTGGTGTTGTGGATGACAAAACCAATGGGCGTCCCGGTGGTCTTGCCTTCAAATATCCCCGAGTAGAAAACCACGGTATCCGGTTCCTTGCGTTGTGTAACAATAGCTGATTGCCCTGGCTTGCGCCGTTCCAGATCTCCCTGAATTGCCTCCAGGTCGATCTGGATCCCGGCAGGGCACCCATCTATAACTCCCCCGATCGCCGGGCCGTGGGATTCTCCAAAGGTGGTCAGTTTAAAGATGGTGCCAAAAGTGTTTCCCGCCATTTTATACGGTGCTTATTTAATTTCTAATACGTTACTTGTTCCTGGTTCCTGGCGGCTGCCGGTTGATCACAGTCCGCTGATCATCCCCAATTGATTGTGATATGTTCAAAGGTAAATGTTAAATAAGTGGAAACAAAACACGGTCGGTTAATAATATCGTAATAAGGGAAGATAAATTTTAATGGAAACTTTACGGTAAATTATGCTATTCTTAAAGTATATCCTGCCGCTGCTGCTTCCCGGCATGCGTACTTTTGTACCAACCTATAAAAGGACGAGCTATTGAAGAAGCGAGAATTGGAAGTAGCCGTTATTTCCGGTGTGCATCTGGGAACCTACGGTTGCCATGCAGACGAACTCTTAACGTACCTCAACAGTATAAAGCCCCGAAAATTGGTGCTCAACGGGGATATATTGGATGTCTGGAATTTTAAAACGCATTATTTTCCCCCGGCACATCTGAACGTCCTGAGAAAGATCATTGGTCTGGCCTCCAGGGGCACTGAAGTCTATTATATTCCAGGGAATCATGACCAATTGCTCCGAAGATTCGGCCATGCCCAAATGGGGAATATCAGTATTGACGATCAGCTTGTTTTAAATCTGGACGGTAAGAAAGCCTGGTTCTACCACGGAGATGTTTTTGATGTTTCCATACAAAATGCCAAATGGCTGGCCAGATTGGGAGGTCAAGGCTGTGCCCTGCTTATACGGATCAACCGTGTTTTCAATTGGGGACTTACAAAATTGGGAAGGGAAAAGTTCTCCATTTCCAAGCGTGTTAAAAAGGGGGAAAAAAGCGCCATAAAATACATCCGAAATTTTGAAGAGACGGTCTCCAATCTTGCGATCGATAATGGTTATGATTATGTGGTTTGCGGTCATCTTCACCAACCGAAAAAAGAGATCAGGGAAAACAGGCATGGACAGTGTACCCACCTGAATTCAGGGGACTGGGTGGAAAATCTCACCGCCCCGGAATATTCATTTAAAAGATGGAAAATCTACAGGTACAACCATGACAAGTTATCGGCATTCTATGCGGATGGAGATCTCAAAGAGGTGGACATAGATGAATTGATCGATTCAATTACGGATATGAAAGCCGAGAAAAAAAAGGAGAAAGACGAAAAATCATTGGAGGATTAACGCCTCCTTTAAAATGGTCACCGGATGTTTGGCGACCTTTTTTGTACCGTCGTAGATCTGATGCCTGCAACTGGTTCCATTGGCTGCAATGATCGTATCATCTTCCGATTTGCGTATGGCCGGAAATAGTTTCAACTCCCCTATTTGCATACTTACCTTATAATGATCCTTCTCATAGCCGAATGAACCAGCCATCCCGCAACATCCGGAGGGGATGATGGAAACCGAATAGTTCCTGGGAAGGTTGAGAATATCAAAAGTGACTTTTTGATTTGACAGTGCTTTCTGATGACAATGCACATGAATCTTAATCTTACGCGGTGTCAGCGTAAATTTTTCGGCAGTAATGCCCCCATTTTGCATTTCT
>Ga0102947_1000384_pt1 | contig 16028 bp, 27 predicted proteins | sample SalPon2A_A_D2_MG_FD_78210 | JGI IMG/M metagenome (GOLD analysis project Ga0102947, IMG submission 78210) | Soil microbial communities from South San Francisco under conditions of wetland restoration - Salt Pond MetaG R2A_A_D2_MG | ecosystem: Environmental > Terrestrial > Soil > Wetlands | place... | reverse complement strand
TTGCTGCTTCTCCGGGCCTTCGGGTGGTGGTTGCTGCTTCTCCGGGCCTTCGGGTGGTGGTTGCTGCTTCTCCGGGCCTTCGGGTGGTGGTTGCTGCTTCTCCGGGCCTTCGGGTGGTTTCCTGTCCGGGCCGGGGCCGTATCCGAACAGACCTTCATGCAGCGCGTGCGCCTCAGAGGGCCCGATTCCACCTACCGCCAGCTGCTCTGCATTCTGTTGGCGCCAGACGCGTCGTTGCTCGCGGTCGAGTGCGCGGCGTTGTTGCCGCGTTAGTTTGGGTTGCTCGGGTTGCTCGGGTTGCTCGGGTTGCTCGGGTTGCTCGGGTTGCTCGTCGAGTTGCTCGGGTTGCTCGTCGCCCCCCGATAGCCCGGCGTGCTCGGCGCAGGCTGACTGTTCATGCCACTTGGCGGCCGTGGCCTGAGTGGCAGTGACGACGTGCAGGACCAAGGCAGCGGCTGGCCTGCCGCATTGGGCGCATTTTTTGTTACGCAGCATCATTGCGACGCGTTTTGGATTCTGGATCATTGTTCACCTCTCGACTGTGCGCGCTGGCGCGTCGTTAACTAGCGATTCGTTGTCTCGCAGTCGGCGCAGACTTTCAGGATCCGGCTGGATCGGGACCTCTTTGATATGGGCCGCGGCGACCGTATGATCCAGCACTGCACCACCAAAATGCATACAGAGGCTTGCGTCGTCGGCGCACCACAGCCCGTTGACAATGCCGCCGTGACACCACTGATGGACTGTGCGGTCGCCCACGGCGAACGTGTCCAGCTTTCGGGCTACGTCGTCTAGTGCATCCCGGCGCACTGCCGCTAGCCCAAGTCCGGACTCCCACACTTTGGAGGGAGGCTCCGCGCCGAACCAGAGCTTAGGGCGTGGGTTGTCTCGTAGCGGGCTCGCTGCGAGCTGGCCGTGGACTGTGGGGTAGGGGGCGCACCGCAAGGGATGGCGCGAGATATCGGTCCGGCTCCAGTCGATTAGTCGCTTGACTGCATCCTGCGGCGCGAAATTGTCGTCATCGACTAACAACACCGTAGTTCGGCCCCCGCACTGCGGATCCGCCAGAATTCCGCTCAGCAGCAGATTCCGGGCGAGATAGACGTCCGGGTGCTGCTCCGCGCGGAACAGTGCGCCCGCTGAACATAGCCCCTGGACCATCTCGCTAGTTTGGCGCTTGGGGCCGTGGTGGGTGACCATCCCCACCACTACGGCGGACAGGTCGGACATCAGTTAATGTACTCTTTGACTTCCAAGTAGTAGTCCTCATTGAGAACCGTGGCGTCGTTGTCGGTCTCGCCTTGCACCGTTAGCCGCGCGCTGATGGACGCCTCTGCAGCGCCCATGGGCGTTGCGAGCGCCGAGCCGAGCACCGGAGCCATTTCCATCATCATGATTTGAGTGCCGTTGTCGTTATCTGACAGCGGGATATCTCGGACGTGCTGGTCAAACCAGGGCCCCGCAGCTCCCGCATAGGAGAGCTGGATCGCAACTGTAATGGTCTCAGCGTTGGCCGTCAGCTTGGCGACGTAGAAATAGCCTTTTGCGCTATAGAGCCGCGTCGGATCCGGCAAGGTCAGGGTGGCCAGGAAATTCTGAAACGATCCGGCGCCGCCGAGCGGGACCTGAGCGGTCGTGATTGGCTGCGTGCTGAGAATGGTGTCATTGGCCGCGAGACGCAACTGGAAGCCAGGGCCGCCGCTAGCGATTACGGGACCGGAGGGGGAGAGTCGGATGTCGATGGGGGGCATGGTTACCTCTTAGTGGCTGTTGTTTTTCTTGCCAGCGAATGCCTTTTCTAGAATCCGCATCGCCTCTGGCATGTTGTCTTTGATGGCGCCCAGCACCTCGGCTTGGGCGCTATTGTCGTCGCCCAACAAATCGCGCTCGCGGAACACCCGTATGAGCTGCGTTTGCTGGAAAATCACCTCGGCATTCACTTCACTGGTGCGCCTTGCGGCGTCCAGCTGCGTGTTGCAGAGCCTTTGGAGCTTTTCGATGGTGAGCGCGATTTGATCAAATGCGACGCTTTGCGCTGCAGCGGCGCTATCGAGAGCGCCCGCTCGATTCTTGCCGGTGATAGACAGCGGCAGCCTGCTTAGCACCTCCCCGTTTTCGGCCTTGGCCTGAAACAGGATTTGCACCTTGCGGGTAGGCCATTCCGCCTCAAGGCTGCGCATGTACGCGTGGGCTTGCGTGCACCACTCGTCGGCCTTGCCAAATGGTGCATGCCAGGTCTCCCACACCTCTAGGTCGTGGCTGGTGACCAGCTCGATGCGGACAGCGGTGGCTCCGTCTCCCTCGACGACTCCGATCACCCGCTCGGCCCACGTAGCCAGGTCGCTCACTTGCGGCGCCTCCCTTTGGACGATGCCTTGGCGCCCAGATAGATGGCCCCGCCGGCTGCAACGGCTAGTCCAGCCCACAGCAGCAATGAGCTACCGGTTGACCTCAGCTCGTCGCCGACCTCTTTAGCGAGGCTGCTGTCCTTTGCTTTGGCTCGGCCCTGGTGCGCTGCTGCGAGTAGCAGCCAGTCATTATCCGTCTGACTGTCAAACGGGATCCCAAACGGGTCGACTGCACGACGCGGCCATGGCGCGGAGCTGAGCGGCGCCCGCCAGTCAAACCTCGCGACCACAAACCAAGGAGCTTCGGCCTTGACGGCGCGGAGCGTTTCGCACTGTTCACGCGTGGCGATAATCTCGCCTCGCAGCCGCGGCATCTGAGCGAGCGCCGACTGGGGAGAGTCGGCCTGGAACGCAGTGATCAGCACCGGGCGCGCTGAACCAATGAAAAACCGTCCAGTGCCCTCCGGCCCTTGCGGGCTTTGGATGACGTCGAATAGCCCGCGCATGCGCTCCGGGCTGGCGGGTCCGAGCACGCGCGACAGAAATGCGCCGGCGGTCTGGATCACCTGATCGCGATTAGCCCCATCGCGGTCCGTGCGAGCCAGCACCCATGCATTGCGGCCGCGGCGTATGTCGACCTGATCACCTACGCACGCCACGGCGCCCCCTCCTACTCCTGCGGTGGAAATAGTATGCGGCCCCTGCGGCCACGGCTGCGAGCGCAAGCGCACCGTAGGCCGCTCCATGTGTTCCCCCGTCCAAGTGCGGGTATCGTTTCCAACGCCGTACAAGAGTCCGAGTGTACACCGCTTCGGGCGCCTCATAGTAGGCAGCTAGGTTTTTTTCGGGGTCCCCCTTCAATTCGTGTGCAAATTCTTTGGGGTCGCCGCTCAGCAGGCCCCGCCTCCAATGCGCCCGGCTTGGACGGGTGAGCAGTGAAATGAATGCGTCCGCGCCAGCTTGGCGCGTATCGAACGCTCGAAACCGACGGAGGTTACCGCTGTCGTCGCCGAGCCAAAAGGGCACGTTCTCGGTGGTCGCGATCATATTGCCCCAATTGTGATTGTGCATCGACCGCCCCTGATCAGTCTCTAGGTCCCACAGCGCGAGTGCGTTGCGCAAGGCTCCAGAGGGCATCCTGCTATCGAATCGCCGGCGCCAGGCTGCCTTCAGCTCGCGTTCGGCGTCGGCAGCAGACAGCGGCGTCCGCACAGTGGGGACCAGCGCCATATCATCGCTTGACGGTCACCCGCTTGCGCCGTGTAGGGGCCGCGCGCTTGTAGCGGGCTTCGGTCGCGAACACCCAGCGATTGCCCTTTTTGACCATGTAGCGATAGCTGGACGATGCCTTTCGCTTCGAGACCTTTCGCTTCGAGACCTTTCGCTTCGAGACCTTTCGCTTCGAGACCTTTCGCTTCGAGACCTTGCGCTTCGAGACCTTGCGCTTCGAGACCTTGCGCTTCGAGGCCTTCCGCTTCGAGACCTTCCGCTTTCCGCGCCGCTTGTTGATGCGGGACACTTCTCGATTGATCAACTGGTTTAGGCGACTGCTCATAAGGTCAACTCCGCTACTACGCTCCCGGCCGTGAGCACCGTCGGATCCACTACGTCGAGCGTATTGCCGATCGCAGCAAACGCAAAGGCCACGCCGGCCACGGTCACCGTTGTGCCCGCGCCAATGGCCGTCAGCCGTCGCGTGCGAGCGTCCAGAACACCTGCCGCGGCCACGAACTGCCGCACCACTCCTAGGCCCCCTGAGGCCGCTGTGAGCGTTGGGCGAGCAAACGCGGAGGCCTCCGGGTTGATTTTGCGCGCGACCAAGTTACAGGCTCCGGGAACGAACGCCACGAACGGCAAACGAAGGTCAGTCAGCCGCGTGGTAGCGCCCGTGCCGTACGTCAGATCCAACAGCAGGTTTTCGCCGGCAACGCTCACTCGCCAGAGGTATTCGGCGGCCATCACGTCCACTATCGTTTTTTCTCGGACGTCGGCGGCGAGCCAATCCTCGCGGCTCTGAGTACCGTAGCCGCCAGCTGTCAGATTGCGGTTGCCGGTGGGGGTGCCCGTCGAGTAGCCCTGCGTTCCTGCAGCATGTGGCGGCCCGCTGCGGTAGGGCTGCACTCCCGGTGCGCCGGCGCGCGTCGGGTAGTCGGTCACAACCCTAGCTGCCTGAGAGCGCCCACGAATTGCTGGGCCTGGCTGTTGCCCCGCTTGGCTTCGTTCAGCACGGTATGCACCGCGCGCCTGGCCTTGACGGCCTTACGTAGCCTGCGGCGGTCCTTCTTTCGGAGCCTGACCCGCTTGCCTCGCCGGCGGAGCCTGGACACACGCTTGGCAATTCGCCGGCCGCGGTTGATTGTTTCCAGCGCCTTTTGCGCCGCTAGTATGCCTCCCGCCACTGGCGCCAGTGCGGGAAACGCAATCGCGCTCACACCAATGAGCTTTTTGACCAACGGCGAACTGAACACTTTGCCGGCTCGCTTGGCGAGTCCCGCCACGCTTTTGACGGCGCGCTTGGCTACGCGTGCAACCTTGTTAGCGGCGCGCCGAATCGACTTCGGGATCACCTTTCGGACTGACCGCACCGCGCGCTTGGCGAACCGCGCAATGGCTCCGAAAAAGCCCACTGCGTCATTGGCGCCGACTGCGTAGGGCGCGTTTACGGGGCACCCGACTTTTTGCAGCTCATTGTAGAAGGTCAGCTTGATTTGGCTGAGCGGCACGAACACCCGATAGGTCTGGCCGTCTTTCATCGCGACACTCATCACAGCGCCGTGGTTTTGCCACTGCCAGCCGAGCTGCGAAATCGTGGCCATCGGATCCATCAGAAGCCCTCTAGCACTGGACGAATGCCGTTATCACCCTGCGGCGGACCGAAGCCTTGCCCGCGTTCACGAGCCGCGGCCTTGCGGAGCTGCTGCGCGTGCACGCCACTCTTGTTTCGCGCGATGGTCTCAAGTGCCGCCCGATAGTCGTCCAGGGCTGCCCTGGGGTTGGCGCCAGCGGCGCGCGGCCAAAATCGCACGATTGGCACCGTGCCGACTTCGTTGGCCACGACAAGCCCCGACTTGGGGCCAAACATCCCGTCGTCGACCATGCCGCGCGAGACTTGCCACGCTCGGACGGCTGCCTCGCGTTTCTTCCAGCGGGGTAACTTTTCCTGAGCCAGCATTGCCGTGACAAGTTCACGGGTGTCGTCTGGTACGGGCTGCACGACTGGAATTGGGATTGCCGGCGGCTGCGGCTGCGGCTGCGGCTGCGGCTGCGGCGGCTGCACGGTGGGGGGGGTGATGTCCACGCCCCCAAGGTTCGGAGGCAGCTCCACTCGGACGCTGTCCGGGCTGCCTGGGTTGCGCACGATATCGGGGATCGGCACGTCAATCACGGGCGGCCCTGGCTGCGGCTGCGGCTGCGGCTGCACGGGCGGCGCTGGCTGCCGGGGGGATGGTACCGCGGGGGGGGGCACGTTAATCACCGGCGGCGCTATTGGCGGCTGCACTGGCGGCGCTGGCGCGGGCTGCGGCTGCGGAGCGCTCGGACGTGGCGGCTGAGGGATGCCCGGCGAGACGGCGCTTTGGTCATCGTCGTCATCGTCATCATCATCATCATCGTCGTCGTCGTCGTCATCGTCGGGCTCGTCGGCTTTCGCCTTTTTGCCCGTCATCATGAGGGCCGCAAGGCCCCCTACGACTCCGAGCCCTAGCACAATTGCGATGCCCTTGCCTTTCTTGCGCGCCATCATCAGCCTCCTAGGATCCGGCTAGGGTCCTCTTTGTCACCGTTTGCCCGCCGCACCAGCACGTGGATTTCACCCGCTTGATTCCACTCCGCACGCGCCCGCGCTTTGCGTTCGCCGGAGGCTCTTAGCTCTAGGATGCGGTACAAAATCAAATCGTCACAATCTCCCCATTTGCGCGCAAAGACGGTCCAGGGGTCTGCGTATTCCTCCCACCCTTGCCCGTGGTTGGGTTCGAGCGCGAAGCGTACGCCGGAGGTGTAGAGTGGGGGGAGCGGGTGTAGCGAGTACCAGGGCAGATAGCCCTTAGCGAGCCCATTGATCATTTGCGCTGTCAGATACGCCGTGAAACCCGATGGCCACGGCGGTTGCGGCAGCGTGTGAACAATGTGACGCACCTAGCGGCCTAGCGGCGAACCTGGGTACCCCAGAAACCTCCAGAAAAGTTGAGAATGCCGCCCGACGGGTTGCTCACCACGAACTGAATTCCGGTGGACGTATCCAGGGTGGGCCACTGAATTTGGGGAGCGTTGCTCACCTCGGACCACAGCTCAATTGGGATCCCGAGCGTGTTGGCAAACAAGTTGGTCCCCTCGAGTTGCACCTGATTGATCAGCAAGCCAATCACGGTCGAGGGATGGTAAACCAATTGTGGGGTGAACGGGCGCAGGGTCGTGATTGGCACCACGATATTGACTGCGCCGGCTGCAATCGGCGTCTGACCAAAGCCCAGCCAAGATAGCCCGCCCTGATCATAGGCCGCCTGAGTGTAGTTCACCTGGCCTTGTGCGACTTGTCCCGGCGCGGCCGGTACTCCTACTCCTCCGTACATTCCGACTCCTGGTTGCTGGCGTGACACATCCAGCGCGCCGACTCCGGGCTGCTGTCGTGATACATCTAGTGCGGCGCCGACACCGCCGGACGCGTTCATCAATTCTTGCGCGAGTTGCTGATAGCTAGGCATTTGCGATTATTCTCCTGATTGCCGGCTGGCTCATTCGTCGCCGTCGTCGTCGTCGTCATCGCCGAATTTGTCGGCGAGCATGCGAGCGCCCCCAATGAGCCCCAGGCCGACGCCCGTGCCCATCAGGCCGCTGCGGACCATGCCTTTGTCCAGAAAAAATGATCCCAAAGCGATCGCGGGACCAGCAGTGACGTTGACAGGGATGTCGGTGTCACCGTAGGTCGCGGCTTTCCCCGCCTTGCCAAATTTGGCGTCGATAATGGCGCCGGCTCCGCCGCCGACCGTGACGCCAATCCCGGCGGCCAACAACTGGCCTTCGGCGCGTTCCTCCGCATTTTCGCGGACGCGCCGCTTGCCACGCGTGATTTCAGCGCGCAGCTCCTTAGATAGTGCTCGACTCGCCATATACGTGTCACACTCGCACCATGCGCACGACCCGGCGAGCGGCACTTTTCCTCGAATCGCGCGAGCCTCGCATAAGCGATTGGGACTTGCGACAAAGTATTTTGCATGCCGGGCAGCTCAATCCGCTGATTTACTACGGCCAACAGCTGCTGGACGGCCAGCGGCGCCTAGACACCATGCTTGCGCTGCACATGTCACCCCGCCGCGCGGTTCTAACGGACCGAATCGAGGCAGCTCGGACACTTTGGCGCGTGCATCCTCGCAGGGCCTATCTACTGTTTGCGGACCCCGACGCGTCACCACGGAGCCTAGCAGCGCTATTTGGATGTTTGCCGGCGCACATCCCAACGACGCAGCAAGGGAGGGACTACAAACGCAACCGCTCCCCCAAAGCAACACCAAAGGCCGCACGCATGCCCGGCCTAACTGTGCCGCGTGAGGTGTACGACGCCGCGCGAACCAACTGCCATCAGAGGGGCGTCAGCCTTTCCAGCATGATTCGTTATCACATTTACCTCCTAGCCGGCGTCGAAGCGCCGCACCCAATGAAAGCGCGAGACGATGAAACAAAGAATCACAACGTCAGATATCACAGAGTTAAAAGAGCCGCTGATAGTTGACTATGGGGACAGAATCCAAGGTCAAACGCAAGTGTGCTTAGTCGGCGACAGAATCGTCGCAGTGCACGTGAGCACTGAACTTTCGCCGCGTGAACAAGCCGAGCTTTCCGTCCTGGGTACTCAGGTCACACGACCGTGATCCCCACCGACAAGGCGCGCTATCCGGTGACGATTGCGAGTTGTGGCGATCACGCCATTGCGCTCTGCAACGACTACACCATCTGGATGCTGGTCGGCACGACGTGGACCGAAGTACCGGAGCTTCCGCAGCCGGATCCGGACGCGGGCACGGGCGTTCGCTGCTGGCGATGCGGGGTCCCGGGTTGCAACCCGGGCTGCAACCGGTGGCCCGGGTTCGCTAGCGAGGGTTCATGATAAACGATAAAGGGCGCAGGACTTGGCTTCCGGTGTCGGACCAGGTTGGGTGCGCCCAGGAGGACCGCAGGGTGTTCGCCGCCCATCCTCAGATCCCATTTATACCCGACGCGTTGGTTATCGTCCCGGTGCCCGGGCAGGAGGCATGGGTTTACGACATCCGCAAGGGAGGGCACTTGTGGTTTGCAGCGTTCGGTTCGGTGCCAGCAGGAGTGTTCGCACCAATGCACGGCAAGACATTCACTGAGCTTATGGAGATGGCGCCGGAAAAGTTTCGACCATCGTTCGAGATAGACGCACATCCGGTTGGGCCCGGCGAGACCTTAGAAGTTGACATCAGCGGGCCCATCGTTGGCCTCGCGTGGTGGGGACGCGTGCTGCCGATGATGTCGCGCGCGCAACTCACTTGAGCCAATCGAAACCCTGCTCAAATAGCAAGTGGTGTCTCAACTCTTCATATCCAGCTAAGCGCTCGGCCTTAGTTAGGTGAGCGCGCCGGTCGTCACCCTTTTCCCGACGGTCAATCTCGCGGCTTGCCGCGCTCCAAAGCTTGCGCCGGCGCTCCGTGCGGAACGCCCTCTGCATCTGCGTGCTAACATCGTCCGGCTTGCTGCCGTAGCGAGTGCCGTGATTGCTCGGCGAGACTCGCAAATCGTCGCATTCATCGAGCCAAGCGCGAGACCCCGCAGACTTGGCGCGTTGCTTGTGCTCGTAGGGGTCTAGCTGATAGCTGCGCTCCGTCTCACGCATGCGCCCGGCGTCAAACTGCTGATACAGCCGCGCGCTCAGCCGCTGCCGCCAGCGTCGGGCCGCCACATCCCAGCGCTCGCCATCGATATCAGCGAGCACCACATCCACGTCGCCTGGCTGCTGAGTGTCGTCGGCTACGTCGCAATCCGGGCGCTCAGGCTCTAGGCCGGCGCGCGCTCGAAACCCGGGGCTCCAAGTGAGTTGATTAGCGCCCATCATTGCAGCCGAGTGCTCACGCCATAGAGCCTGAGCCCACTGTTCACCGTTTGCCGCCAAGTTGGCTAGCTGCCAGGGCGTGTAGTGTCCGGGCTTGCCGTCTTTGCTGAGGATGCCGTTTAGCTCTAGCCCCATTTTTGCGAGGTACTGTGCAGCCTTGGCATCGTCGCGGACGACCTCGGCATGTACGCCCGGCCCCTCCTGCGGAAGCAGCGCAGTCAGCCCGCACGATAGGCCCCGCAAAAAGAACCTGCAGGCGTCCGGCACACTGCCAGCGACGGCCGCCAGACGGCCACCGGTTGGGCGCGAAAATCTAGACCCCAGCAAGCGCGAGACCTTGCTCAACGCTTCTGCGGCAGCCTCTGGATCGGTCTCAGTCGCGAGCTTGATGCCCGCCTTGGCGGCTGACACCAGCCGGTCAAATACGTTGGTAACGACCGTAGTCCATCGCGCAAACAGCTGCTCACTCAGACGGGTGTCGTCTGCTAGGGGCGCGTCGAAAAACAGCAGCACGTGCAAGTGCGGATGCCAGCCGTTATCGCCGTAGGTCTGCTCCGCGCTGCGGACGTGACCCGCAACGCCCAGCTCGGCGCGCAGCTTCTGCCCGGCTTTGCCGGCGAAAATTTCGCCGAAGGCGCGGCTCAGCAGAGTGCGCAGCACCACAAGCGGGATCCCGTGGTGGTGGCGCAAAGTAAACGTGCAAATAGCGACCCGTTCGCGGCCCCAATTTTCGAGCGCTTCGGTCAGCTCATGCGCCCGCGTGCGGAGGATTGGAGCGGCGCATTGGGGGCACGAGTGCACCGATCCACACGTCGCAAGGCCCTTCAGAATGAGTCTTTTCGAACCATCAAAAGAATTTCGGCCGACAAGTTGGACCGTGGGTGCAGTGCGCACAGTGCGACACTGGCCTATGCGAGCCCTTTGATGGGGTCTCAGCCGCCAGGCCAGCAGCGCCCGGAGCGCAGCCTGCGATTTGGATTCAGGTGTTTTGGTGCGGTTTTCATCGAGGGGACGGAAAGTTTGCGAATTGCCAAGGGGCACCTCGCGACCCGTTAAGTCGTCCCCGAACTGGACACGAACACCGCGAGTGGGCACTCTCACGAGTGAAAGCCCTCCTGTGAGGTACCACCCATTTGAGAGCTTTCGCCTCCCACTGTCCGGCGCGGGTTTTGTCTGCTTTTCGCCGGACAGCGGCCTATTTGGACACTGCGCACGAGTCAACAATCGCCCGGGAGCACCCGCGCAGGCAACACTTTAGCAGGGGTCCTAGGTGACCCACTGCGCGCTTGGAACGCCAAGTCTTGCGCTATCAGCCGTTTCGCGCTATTTTTCTCGTTCGCTTAACGACATACGATTAACTCCCGGGGGCCCTTACGGCGCGCGCTTTGCCGCGCTTGTCGTTAAGCGAGGGGTCTCCGGGGGACCTATCTGAAGGGTGGTACCAAATGACAGGCATAGACCTACGCGGGCTGACTCCCGCAAAACCCAAACGCCTCGACACCGTGCAATGCCGATGCGGCGATAGCCCGGAGCTGCGAGTGCTGCATCCGCTCGCGTACGCGGACCGCACGCACGGTCAACTCTATACGGTGGTCTGCGGCTGCGGGCGAGCGACTCCGTTTTGGCCGCACGCGATGCATGCAGTGCGCTGTTTCGTGATGCGAGAACAGACAATTGTGGCCGAGTTGACCGAGCCCACGGATCAACCTTGGAAGGAAGTCAGGCAATGACACGGCCACGGACAGCGGTGGCTCCGTCGCCCAGCGCATGCGGCATGCACTGCTCAACGTGCAACGACCTGATCGACGTCGGGGTGACTGTCGAAGAATGGCATTGTCATCCACCGGGCACCGTGAGCGAGCCAGCAGCCCCCGGGGCCCGCTACTACTTGTGCGGACAGTGCGCGCTCAGGCTGCACGGGTTTTTCCTGGCCCTCGCAAAGGAGCATGACGATGCTGTCTAAGTATCTCCTGCGTCCTATTGCTGCTGTTCTGCGGACAGGGTCACGGTTGCTCACTCGTTGCGGCGAGTGGCTTAATCCGTATGACCAGACCCTGCGCAAGCGCAAGCCGCAGCCACCTGCAGCTGCCGAACTTTCGGGAGCGTTGAAGGGCTGCGTGTTAGGCACGAAAAATAAATTCGGTGCGTCCTTCTATCTTCCACTTGGAAAGTATTCTATCGGACGCGGCGACCCCACCAGAATCGCGGTTTGTCCAAGCGACAAGGTCACGATTGTGGTTGAGCAACTAATACTGGTCAGCAGCCCAGGGGTGGAAATACTCCTACCCGGATCGCGGTATTACGTGAGCGCTGCGATGTTCGCCCACTACGCACATTTGATGCCCTTGGATGTACCAGTGTCCCCGGGCAAACCGTTTGTGCTGTACGCAAGACAAGGAGGTGCATGATGGCAGACCTATTAATGCAATTGGGTATCGGATTTTCGACAGGCTTGCTCGGGTACCTCTTAGCCCACTGGCTGATGCGACCCCGCCGCTCGCCAGAGGATCCGGTCGACCCACCACGCCCCCCTTTGGTCACCATAACGCTAGAGGGGGTCCGCATGTCCGAGGATGGGGGTAGGAAATATGGCGGTACGCACGTTTCCTCTGGCCGCTCTGACTTTTTGACTGACGTCGAGTTGGCCCGCGGAATCTCCCACTGCACGGTGGCAATCGGAAACCGCAAACCGTCGCCCTTTCTGCCTCAAAGCATGTTCATTCCTGGCGACGTAGCGCGCGGATGGAACGTGAGCGAAATCGTGGCCAACAGCTTCGTGGTAAGCAGCGTGACCATTCCAGCTGAGATGTTTTCTCAGCCGGTGCGCCCCCAGTTCAACTTCCCGACGCTGCAGCAAGACGAGGTAGTGATGGTTCACCTAATCCGGCGGCCGCATGGCTAGGTTGTTTAGCGTAGCGCTCCTAGGATTTCTCAGAGTGCCCGATTCCGACGGCAGAACCTACCGCCTGCGGCACGACGTCATTCAGTCAGCGTTGTGGCGCGGCGGCTCGCTTTGCATGGCGTTCATTAACGGAGGCGAGTTTGATTTCTATCCAAGTCGGATGTTCGTGCCCGACTGCGCAGGCGGCGTGCAGCTGACGTCGTTCCGAGTGTGCGGAGAGGAAATACTCTCACGGGGGCCCGTTCCTGCCGAGATTTTTGCGGATGGGCTTCCGATAGCTGATTCGCCTCCGGTTGAGCCGGGAGGTGTCGCGACTCTGGTATTTGATGCGACCGGGGATCCCCCTGCATCGGCAGGGGCCAACAAGGGGGAGGAGGTGGCCGAAGAGAATTGATCAGGTGGACAATACGCTCGCAACCCAATTGGGCGCCGGCGCCGGCGCCTGAAGGTTGCTCGACTGATGAAAGGCAAGTTGAATGGAAACCGAACAGCAAGAACAGCAAGAACAGACAAGCGAAGCAAAAGCGCCACGTGAAGAACGCGTAGCGGTTCAACGTACGTACGTATTGCGCGAGATGGGCGACGGTGTTGTCGGCGTCGCCCTGTCGGCCCACGCCGTGTACATGCTTTGGACGCCGGAGCGGGGCCTACACTACTCGCAGGGAGGCCCGGAGTCTGCGGAGCGTCTTCGGTCGGCACAAGCCGAATTTCTGGGCCATGAGGTGCGCGCGATTTCGGAGCGGTGCCAGGCCGCTTGGGTCAGATGGTACGCCACCTAAGAATTCCGCCCAAGCCGATCACGGTGCTGCGCCAAATCGAGTCGGCGCAGCACCGCCGGTGGGAGTCGTTTTTGCGGCACCCGACGCAGCTGGCGGCTTTTTTGACGGACAAGGAAACCGAGCGGGAGAGGCGGGGGGCACGTGCTCGCGTGGGTTATGGTCAGCTGGACCTGTTTTGCAACGCGTGCGGGGGACAGCTATGCCGTGCTGGCAACGATGTTCGGTGCTCGGCGTGTACCAAGTTTCACTTCACCCTGAAGCTCACACGTAGCTAGCGTTTCTTCGGACGCTCGTAGGCCAGGGGCGTCGCGACGCTGCGAACGACGTGGATACCGCGCTTGACTACATCGGGCGCCGGCACGTCCACGCGTACGGCAATGCCGGAGCGGTCCCGCACAAGGATTGAAGCGTCGGGAAGTTGAGTTGTGTCCCAGAACACCTGCAGCCGGCTGACAAGGTTGCGCATGTTAGTTCCAGGCCTCCCCGCTGACAGCACGTTCGAGCGTAGGGCTCCAAGCATTCTGGTGGCGTGGGTTGAGTAGTATGCCCTGCGTCATTGCCGGAAAGAGCGGGTGGGTCGTCATCGGGCAGTTGCTCGGGTAGCGGCTCCACAGCTGGTGCCGAGCGGTCGGGCAAGTCAGAGGCTCCGGCGTCTCGTATCGTCTGATCACTGGCACTAGGCGCAGCGTCCGCTTGCGGTGCGTCGGCCGAGCTTGGCCGCGGCCCATCAGTCGTTGCGGCGCTGAAGCCCGGGCCAGAGCACGCCGAGCACGAAAGTAGAATGGCGGCAGCATAGCGGTTCACCATGGGCGGGTGGGGTCCGGGGGTGGAGGGATGGGATCCATCAGGGGGGGTTGCTCCGGCTGCGCCCGGTGCCTTGCGATCAGCCCGGAGAACAGTAGCCCCATGTCGAATGCGGTCGCGCTGGTCTGCCCGTCCATCATTCGCTGGGCAGCCCGGTAGGCGTCCAGCTGATGCATGTCATAGGTTGCTGCCAGCTCCTGCGCGCGGTCTAGGACGTCGAGCGGGTTTCCGATGAGCAGCTCTCCCACGTCTGAAACATCCGGTTGCTCGTCGAGCCACGCCGCGCACTGGCGTGCGTAGCCGTCTAGTTCGACGATGCATTGGCGGTAATTCACGCGCGCCCCCCAAAGTCGTCATCCCCAGGAAACACATAGGGCACGCGTCTTGCCACGCCAGGGCCGACTGATGCCACGGCAGTGTACGGCACGAACCAGCCCAGGCGGAGCGCGTCTTGCTGCACCTGGTCTGCGCGGATGCAGAATCGGGCGGCCACTGCATTCCGCTTCGAGGCATGCGCGTGCTCCCGCGTGTTGCGCCTGTACTTGACTTTGGCGACCCTGATCCGTTGTTGGCGGTAGTTCACGCGCGGCCCCAAAAGAAACGGTGAAACACACCATTGTCGAGCTCCCTCGAGCTCGAGGAGGCCTTACGCGGAGCTATAATAGCAGCACGAAAACGCGTCCAATTCGGCGAACTGTCGGATTCTGGCAGTGTTGCACCGAAAATGATCATGGGACGATCGCAGTTTCAGTCATCAGCCCGTTGCGGTCCGAGCACGCTTTGAGGTTCACGTTCGCGGTTGCAGCCGTGATTCCCTGCAGCGGGGTGGTGGTGTCGAAATTGTTACCCACAATCAGCAGTCCGCCGTTAGTGGGGACGGGGGCTTGCCAGTCAATACCCACGGTAACGTCGGTTGCCGTATCGCATCCCATAATCACCGCGCGTCGGCAGTCGAAATTGACGGAGGCCACCACCAGGTCGTCGAGCGCATGGCCGTGCAGTCCGATGACTTGGACGCCCCCCTGCATCGGGTCAGTCGCGAGTGATAGGCCGTCTCCTACCGGAGCGGCGCTGCAGCTCATAAACCCACCGTCGACTACCAGGCTACCTATGCCGCGCGCGAGTAAACACGGCGTGTTAGCGGCGTTGCTCTCCCATTCGCAACCATTGAAAAATACGTCCAGGTCTGGAGCCGTCTCCAACACGACCGGGGGCGAGCCGCTCGCACTGCCGCGGAAAAAGCACCCATCGAACTGCAGCCGGGTGACGGTTGCTCCCACGTTGGCGGTCAGGCCGTTACCTGCCGATCCAGAGGTAATGGTGCAGTCGCGAAACAGATGCTTTGCCCCCCCCGTGATTTCCACCCCCTCGTTTGCACCGCCAATGGTGGTGCGTGAGATACGGCCAACGGACGTGGCGCCCAGCAGTAGCCCCGGCTGCGATCCGCCGGCTGTCGTGGGGAATGCACACCAGTCAGCGTCTAGCGTCGCGCCGGCGACGGCGACGCCATGCTGAGCGATTGCGGCGCCAGCGATCCGCATGTTCAGCAGCCGCACGTTTGCGCCGTTGCGGATATCAAACGCGGGGTCGCTCGCGGCTCCGTTGCCCCGAAATCCACGGTCTAGGCTCCCGACGGGACCGCCGCCCATCATGAACACCGTCACGGCGTCGGCGGCCACGGTTTCGCCCGGGTCCAGCAACACATCGTCACCCCAAAAATAGGATCCATCGACAAGGATGAACTCACCGGCGACCGGCGTGCCGACTGCATCGACCAAATCCGCGCGGTCCCGAATGATGAAGTCGAATTCAGTGATGTTTCCGGGGTCGAGCGCGATATTCCACTTCTGCAGGGTCTGATCCCAAACGAAGGTTTGTCCGTCGGCCGTGCCCTCGAATGTCGGGCCCGACGGTGGTAAGCGCATGTCGAAATTTGGGGGGACGGCCATTCTAACTCACTCCTCGGGAGGGTGTGGGGGGACGCTTTGGGGTGGCTTCTCCGGGCCTTCGGGTGGTGGTTGCTGCTTCTCCGGGCCTTCGGGTGGTGGTTGCTGCTTCTCCGGGCCTTCGGGTGGTGGTTGCTGCTTCTCCGGGCCTTCGGGTGGTGGTTGCTGCTTCTCCGGGCCTTC
>Ga0102947_1000383_pt1 | contig 16041 bp, 15 predicted proteins | sample SalPon2A_A_D2_MG_FD_78210 | JGI IMG/M metagenome (GOLD analysis project Ga0102947, IMG submission 78210) | Soil microbial communities from South San Francisco under conditions of wetland restoration - Salt Pond MetaG R2A_A_D2_MG | ecosystem: Environmental > Terrestrial > Soil > Wetlands | place... | reverse complement strand
AATTAAAAAAAAAAAATAAAAATATTCGTTGTAAATGGTTTGATAGACAAAAGAATAATTGTATCTTTGCAGTTATTAACAATACAGACTATTGTAAACATCATCAATATATTAAAAATTATACCGATGAAATGAAAAAAAATAGTAAAATATGTTCTGGATGTACTAATTATAAGTATTGTGGTAATTATAATACTTGTGAAGATTGTCGAAATAGAGGTACAATAAATCGTGAAGAATATAAAATAAATAAAATAGTATGTAAAGCAATAATTAAAAGCAAACAATGTGAATATGAAGCTCAAGAAAATGGTTATTGTGGCAAACACCAAAGACTTGCTTGGAAGAAACAACAAGAAACAAAAGGTTATAAAGTATGTAGGGACTATATTAGAGGATGTAATAATGTAATGAATAAAAAGTATAAGTTTTCAAAATGTAAAACCTGTAGGGATAAAGAGAATGAAGATAGTCGTAAGCGCCGATTGAATGTGATAGCATACAATAAAACTAATTTTGATAAACATATATGTTTAGTATGTAATAATACTTATGAAATTGAATTATTTAAAAACAAATTTGATAAAATTGGTAATAAATGTTATACATGTTTAGAAAAACAGAGAAACTATAATTCAACTAGAGAACATCGAAAATATAGATCATTAGAAAAAAGTAAAATTACAGATATTAAAAGAACTGCAAAAAAAAGAAATATAAAAATGGAATTAACTGATGATCAAATAAGAAAATTTATTCATAGTAATTGTAAATATTGTGGAATAGAACCGATTCTATTTAATGGAATTGATAGAGTAGATAGTAATCAAAATTATATTTTAGATAATTGTGTTCCATCTTGTGGTATATGTAATATTGCAAAAGGACCACATAGTAAAGAGAGGTTTTATACATATTGTGAGAATATAAAATTAAATTATCCTTGTAATGAACTACAAGATTTTGAACATAGAAGTTATAAATATTATTGTTTTATTAATGAGACAAAAAAAAGAAAAATTATAAATAAAATATCAGAAAAAGAATATTACAATATATTAAAATTTAAATGTCATTATTGTGCATCAACAAATAAAAAACAAATTGGTCTAGATCGATTAGATAGTGATGGAATTTATGAAATAAATAATGTTGTTACATGTTGTGGTATTTGTAATTTTATGAAAAATACTCTCAGTGTAGATAAATTTATTGAAAAAATTAAAATAATATTAGAATACAAACAGAAAAAATCAGATTATAGCAATTATAAGATTACAAAATTACCAAAAAAAATAACTAAAAAATGGTTAGAAACTGAATACATTAAATTAATGGATAATATTGAAAGTAAAAAGGAACGAGGAAGAGAAATTGATAATCGAGGAATATATAATTTAAAATTCAAAGAAAAATATTATTTAGAAAAAATTTATAACACATATTATATCGATTTGTTTGAACCAGAACTTGAATTTTGTGAGAGATCAGAACAATTTGATTTATGGATGTTTTACAGATTGAAAGTATCTTCTTTTGAATATAATAAACAAAAAGGTAGACAAATTAAAATATTAATTAGAGACAAATCAACAAAAAAATATGTTGGTATTGCTAGTTTAGATTCAGATATCATACATTGTGATAATAGAGATAGTTATATTGGATGGAGTTATAGTGATAAAATTAAAGATAAACGACTAAATAATATAATGAATATCACGACTTGTATTAGTATACCACCATTTTCATTTAATTACAATGGCGGTAAATTAATTGCAAAGTTAATGTTTAGTAAAGAAGTGTATCAATATTTTAAGAAAAAGTACAGTCAAGAATTAGTAGGAATAACTACTTTTTCTTTATATGGTAAAAGTATACAATATAGCAGATTAAAAGAATTAAAATACTTAGGTCTCACAAAAGGATATGGTTCTATGCATATACCAAAAAAATTATATAATGCTACAATAAAATATTTAGAAGAAAACGTAGAAAATTTTAATAATAAAAAATATGACCGACGTATGTATAATGTAAATCTATTTTCTAAAATGGTAAAAATGAATTTGACTAATCATGGTATTGATAGAGGAATATATTTTGGTTACTTAGGAAGTAATGGAGAAAAATTCTTAAATATTTTAACAAATGAATTCGAACCAGATTATGCTAAAAATGTTGATGAAATATATGCTGATTGGAAAGCAAAATGGGCAAATCGGAGATTTAATCATTTAATAAAAACTAAAAGATTAATGTTAAATTATGAATTTGTTAATATTTTATTTGATAGTGATATTACTAAAAAGCGAGTCAAAAAACATAGAAAACAAAAAAATAGCAATAAAAAATTTTCTAATGATCAAATTATTGATATAATTAATTATTATAATACTAATAGAAACAATAAACCATATCAAATAGCTAAACACTTTTCTAAGAAGTTTGAAATTAAGATAGATTATAGAAAAATTAATAGAATATTATTATTATTATGAATTACTTAATAAATTATTAGTGTAAATTTATTAAATTTTATAGAAAAAATGTAACGGTAATAATTTATCATAAAAAATTGATTAAAAATTATAATACATATTAAAATTATACATATTATAGTCCAAAATGAGTATGCAAAAAAAATGTTCATGTTGTATACAGCCTTTAAAAGATGATTATAAAGGGAAAACATGTGAACACTGTAGAGAACGAGCAGTAAAAAATCGTAAAAAGAAAAAATTAAATACTCATATTTGTAAAGCAATAAAAAAAGATGGTTCACAATGCAATTATAAAGTTAGTCCTAAATGTGAAAATATTTATTGTGCAAAGCATTCTAAATTATGGAAAGAGTCACTAAATACCAATAATAAAAATATTAAAAAATGTTCTTCTAAATATCAATGTGATCCAAATAAACCAGGTATAAAGGCAATTTTACCAACTAATTATAAGTTTAATCATTGTGAAAATTGTAGACAAAAACGTAGATCACAAGAAAAAAAATTAAATAATTCTAAATTACAAAATACTACAACTAAATATTATAAATGTATAAAATGTCCAAAAGATGCAAAACTATACACAATAGATGAAATGGAAAAAACATTAAAAGGTATAACGTCTAAGTACTGTATAGAACACTTTCGGAAAAGACAAGAAATGGAAAGAAATAGACCTAAAAGAAATCGCACAGAATACTATCGTAAATACGCCAAAAAACAAAAATCTAAATAAGCATTTATTTTTGTTATTATTTTATTATTAATTTTTATGAATAATAAAATATTTTTTAGTTTTAAATGATAACAAAAATGTATAAATAAAGCATTTGAATATTTTCCAACCCAAACAGTGTATTAATTTGAGTACGCAAGTCCCCCCATTCCTGACATAATACGCAAAACATTGTAATTTACATCGAATATCCATAGTTCATTTTCAGCACTCAAGAAGTTCAAACGAGGTAGTCCAGTACGTGCAGTAGGATCGTGGAATGTAATATTAAGTTGTGTATTATCAATACGAGACAAGTTAGCAGTACCAGATGGTTGATGTTGTTCAGGATGAAGAGCAAATGAATATACATTAATACCATCGGCAGGAGTATTAGTATGGTGTTGATCAGGTTGGACGTAATTGAAATATGCACCTTCACGTCTATCAAATCTATCATGACCATTAAGTTGAAGGAGAGCAGTTTCAACAATATTACCAGATCCGTCAAGTAAAAGACCAAAGTTAGATGGTTGATTAACACAAACATCATCATCTCTATTCGCACGTGTATCGACTAATTCATCAACAGGGAAAGAAAGGTCACGAACAGTCAAATCAGTCTTCACACCACTACATTTAATATTACAATCTTTATCAACATGAACATCAGCAAAAATAAGATCAGTCAAAACATATTGTGAATTTGAAGCAACTTTTAATGAACTGGTATTAACCCATAAACATTTATCAGGACATTCATTAACAACAAAAACTTTTCCATTTTTGGTGTATCCACTTTCATCAGGGGAAAATGGTTCCCATTCTCCTTCAGAAGGAGGTTCTTCACCAGGTTGGACGACTTGAGGATTACCATATTGATCAACATCACAAATAGATCCAGGCAAAAGTACCATAGAATCAAGAAGGATTTTACAAGCACATTCTTCAAGAACTTGTGACCAATCATCCAAATGAGTATAACACAAAAATTGTTTATTGTTAATATAATTTCCTTGTCTAACAGCCCAAACAAGTTCTTTACTTGGATGATTGAAGTCAAGTCTGGGTCTAACAGATAGTGTTTGTGCAGATTCAGAACCAGTAAATTGTAATTGTTCGATAAGATATTCGTGTCCAACTTGGGCAAATCGTCTACGTTCTTCAGAATCAAGATAAATATAATCTACCAAAAGAATAACATCTTTCATTTCAACACATTTAATATCATGTTCTTTAAATGCAGAATTAGCAATAATTACATTATTCACATCATTAAATTCAAAATGAAGACGTACTTCATGGTATTGTAGTGCAATCAAAGGTAATGCAAGACCAACATGACGATTAAACCAAAATTTAAGTGGTACATACAACAAATATTCTGGTTTATCTTGATCATTATATTCAGTTAGTTCAGGAACATCTCCAATCATTTTAAGAAATCCACGTTCTCCATCACCAGCATGACGAGCAAGTTCATACCAAATATCAAGCCATACACCATAATGTTTATCAATTCTAGAACCACCAATTTCTACTTCAACATTATTAAGTAGAGCATGTCCAATTCTACGCACCCAAGAAAATTTAGATCCTTCAGATAGAGGAATTGCCGCCAATTTAACAAGAAGATATACTTTAGTGATAAGATCACCATTTCTTGTAATGGTAACAGATGATCTACGGCCAAAATCAGGATTACCATTCAAAGAATGTTCAATTGCTTCCATTGAGAAATTGGTATGTCTTCTGTAGACAACCTTGAAAAAGGTAATTTGAGGATTACCTGTTAAATATACGTCTTGTGCACCATAAGCTACTAATTGCATTAATCCTCCTGCCATTTTTCGTTATATATACTATAGGTAGACAAAAAAAATTTTTACAAAATTAAATTCAATTCATTAAAAATTCTATATTATTATTTCTATAATCTATAATAATACTATATATTATTTATTTATTATAAATTAATAAAAGTATATTATATTAATCTTTCATAATATTTTATATAGTGCGTAACAATATTATATTGTAAAAATAATATATTTTGATTGTAAAATCATTAATATTTATAAATAAAGCATTAATTTCTAATCTAGTTAAAATAGAATATGATGTAGTAGAATATAAAAATAAAAAATATTTAGTTTGTAAAACAAGAACTAGAAATAAATTATTTATTGTTGATTATATATTTATTAATACTATACCATATATAAATTGGTACTATCATAATGAACATAATGAAGGGTATATTTACACTCAATATAAATCAAAATTATACAATAATCAAATATCCTTATTGTTACATAATTATGTCATGAATAAACTCACATTCAATGGTCGTAGTCAGTTACAAACAATAGATCATATCAATAGAATTAAAACAGATAATAGATTAGAGAATCAACGATTTGCATCACCAACAGAACAAAATATAAATCAAACTAAAAGACAAAAAAGGAAAATAAAATTACCTAAAAATTGTAATATAAAATTAGAAGATATACCTAAATGTGTTATTTACAAAAAAACAAAAAATGAAGAATTCTTTTATATCAAAATTAGAAAATTTCCAAATATAGGTTTCTTCAGAAAAGATTCATCAAAATCCTCAAAATTATCGCTCAAATATAAATTTGAAGAAATAAAAAAATTCTTAAGACAATTAAAAAAGAAATATCCAGATGATTTTAAAAAATTAAATATTGAACAAACCTCAGAAATTACAAAAATTATAAAAAGTTATAATGAAATAGTAAAATTAAGTAAATTTATAAATAATACTTTAGTCAAAATTAATAAAAAAAATTATCTAAAAGAAAATTTATTTGGTTTAACTATTATAGAAAAATTAAAGGAATTAAATGATTTATTTATTTGACAATTCTTTTATAAATGTAATTACAGGATTTTCATTATAATTTTCATTAGTAATTATACTTTTAATTGGATCATTTTTATCATCTTCTCTCCATTTAATTAATATTTTATCAACATCTTTACTAAATATTTCAAATCTAGTATAATTAATAGCAAATGCAATAACATAATATTTTCCAAATCTATTCCAAACAAAATACTCATTATCATAAAGTGTATCAACAACATCCATTATAAAATAATAAATTCCACTATTATTATTTAAAGATTCATAATAAGAATCCATATATTCTAAAAATGGATAATCAAAGTCTTTTGGTTGACAATCATTTATAATTTCTTTAACTATTTTAGAAATATTATCTTTTGTTAATATATCAAATGTTTTATGAATAGGTCCATATACTGGGTAAAGATCATCATAAAAAGCAAATGATATTGTATACATATAAAATTTTATTATTAATAAAATTTTATCCCAATTTAAAAAAAAATCAATTTTTTCCAAATAATATATTTTAGCCAACAGAGTATGCTAAACCACCTAAACCACTAAATATTCTTAAAATATTATAATTAGTACCATAAATAAATAATCTATTCTCTGGATTTAAGAAATTTATACTTGGATTAGTTGTTGTTTGTAATGGATCTTTGAACCAAACTGTTAGATCTGTTCTATCAATACGAGATAAATTTGCAGTTCCTGATGGTTGATGTTCTTCTGGAAACAATGCAAAAGAATATACATTAATACCATCTATAGGTGTATTAGTATGATGTTTTTCTGGAACAACATAATTAAAATAGGCACCTTCTCTTCTATCAAATCTATCATATCCATTTAATTGTAATAGAGAAAATTCAACAGGATTCAGAGTACCATCAATTAAAATACCATAATTATTAAATTGATATACTATTGAATCACATTTATTAAATCTAGTATCTTCCATAAATTCAATGGGGATACTTAAGTCTCTAATTGTTAGAGTTGTTTCTACATTTAAACAATCAATAATAGTATTACCATCATGATCTTTAATAGTTACATCTGCGATTATTTTACTAGTAATACCATAATCACCAATTTTAAGACTATCAGCGTTTACCCAGACTGAGGAAAATATCGTATTATTTATATTAAGTGTACCAACAGTAATATTATCACCACCAGGTACTTCTTGCCAAATACCACCAACAATATCAGTTGGATCATTATCAATTGCTATACTCTTTTCAATAATTACACATGCAGCATCTTCAACTGACCATTCATCATCATTGGTATAATAAATAAATTCTTTTCCAGTAGTGTAATTACCATTTTTGACTGCCCAAAATATTTCTTTAGTAGGATGATTAAAATCTACTCTATATAATTTAACTAGATCAGTAACTAATTCATTACCATTAAATTGTAATTGTTCTATTAAGTATTCATGTCCAACTTGTGCAAATCTACGTCTTTCCTCAGTATCTAAATAAATGTAATCTACTAATAGAGTAGCATTATTCATAATTATTTTAGATATATCAAAATTACAATCTCTAATTACTAATGTTTCAGCATTATTAAATTCTACACTAACAGTCATATCATGATATTGTAATGCAATAATAGGTACCGATAATCCGACAAATCTATTAAACCAAAATTGTAATGGAATATACAAAATATATTCTGGTTTTATATCTGTATTATAAGTGGTCATTTCTGGAACATCACCAATCATTCTAGCATAACCTTTTTCATGATTACCAAATCTAGCTAATTCATACCAAATATCTAACCAAGTTCCATAATGTGTATCTATACGAGTTCCACCAATAAAAATATCTACTAATCTAATTAGTGCATGTCCTAGTCTTCTAATCCAGGCAAACTTAGTAGCTTCTGGATTAATACTAGCAATATTAACTCTAATATATACTCTATTTACTAAATCAGCATTTCTAGTTATTTTTGCAGTTATTCTCTTATTAAATCCTGGTTCACCGGCAAATTGATGTTCTATTGCTTCAATAGAGAAATTAGTATGTCTACGATATACTACTTTAAAAAAAGTTATTTGTGGATTTCCAGTAAGATAAACATCTTGGGCTCCATAAGCAATTAATTGCATAATGCCTGCTGTCATATAAAATTATATAATAATAAAAAAATGACAAATGAACTAATTAACTTTACCAATAAAAAAATTACTAAGAATATATTTCAAACTTAAGTTATTTAATTCTGATATTTTTTTTGATAATTGAAATTTTCTGTATCCAATTTTTTTAATATTCCATCCTAATTCTATAGCATTATAAATAATTACAATTTGTATTAAATTGATAATAACATTTTTATCATATAAATTCATTAAATATATATTATAATTAATTTTATTTATAAAATCGCATTAATAAAATTATTTAAACCAATAATAGTAATTATAATTAATGTCAGAATTCACACTCAAACCGGAGAAAATAAGACAAATAACTGAAATAAGAACATTAGATGAAACTCATAAAAAAATTATGTCAGAATTTCAGAAGAAAAAGAAGGCACTACCAAAAAAGAAATTATATTTAGAAGAATTAAAAAATAAATTAAACGGATTAGAAGTAAAAGATGGTAAACTATATACTAATAAAGATATTCAAAATAAATCTAAATGGAAAACAATAATTGAAGATTTAGAAGACGAAATTTATGATATTGAAAATGATATTTCTGAAATAAATTATTATAGTAAAACTGATGATTTGTTAATGAATTATTATGATATATTAAATAAAGATGATGATAATTTATATGAGATAAATCCAGAATTGAGTGAAATTAAAATAGATAAATCACAGGAAAAACTAAATACACTTGATATTTTAAATAAACAAAAAAGGACAACTCATAAGAAAATAGTAAGAAAACGTAAGAAAAAATATGTAAATAATCCAAATAACAATATAATGAAATATTTTAATTATACAAATAAGGATGGTAATAAAATAGAATTTAAAGATAATATTAAAGATAGATCTGAATTATTAAATCAATTTAGAATGTTAGTAGATAATGAATTTTTAAATGAGTCTTTAAAAAAAAATATATTAAAAAAATGTAGTAATTGTAATATTGATAAAATATTAAATCAATCGGAAGGTATATATGTTTGTAAAAATTGTGGAGAAGTAGAAATGATAATTATTGAATCTGAACGTCCAAATTATAAAGATATAGTACCAGAGAAACCAGGATATCCTTATAAAAGAATGAATCATTTTAATGAATGTTTATCACAATTTCAAGCAAAAGAATCAACTGAAATACCAAAAAAAATATATGATAAAATATTATTGGAATTACATAAAAATAGAATATATGATTTTACAAAATTAACAATACCATATATGAAGCAAATATTAAAAAAATTAGATTTATCAAAATATTATGAACATGTTGCACATATAATGAGTAAATTAAGTAAAAAAGCTCCTCCTACTATTAATAGGGATGTAGAAGAAAAACTAAGACATATGTTTACACAAGTTAATAATAAATTTGATAAACATTGTCCAAAATCAAGAGTAAATTTCTTAAGTTATTCTTATGTTCTCCATAAATTTTTTGAATTATTGGAAATGGATAATTTTATGAAATGTTTTCCGCTTTTAAAAAGTAGAGAAAAATTACGAGAATTAGATGATATGTGGAAAAATATATGTGCTGATTTAAGATGGCAATTTATTCCTAGTATATAAATTATCTAAACTAGATATATTATGATCAAATTTAATTTCAATAATGACGAAATATACAAAAGAATTTTTAAGTATCTATCACAATTTATAGTTGTTAGTATTAGTTTAAAATTAATAGCTCCAAATACATTAAATAATATGAATATAATAATTGTAGCAATTATTAGTGCAGTTAGTTTTGCAATATTAGATTTATATCATCCAGCTGTACAATTAAAATTGAAGAAATAATAAAATAATCCATCAAAATTTATTATATATATCATTATTATAATGAATGATAGTTTTAAAGTAGTATTAATGGGTGAATCTAGTGTTGGTAAAACTGCACTAGCAATTAGATTTTCTAGAAAAAGTTTCAATGAATATAATGATGCAACAGTAGGGGCATCTTTTTCGCGTTTTGAATATAATGGTATAAATATTCGATTATGGGATACTGCTGGTCAAGAACGGTATTTAAGTTTATGTCAATTATATTATCGAGATGCAGATGTAATACTATTGGTGTTTGATGTATATGAACTAAATAGCCTTAAAAGGGCTGAATATTATATCAATAAGATAAATAGTGAGAATAAAGATGATTATTTTATAGTAATTGTAGGTAATAAAATGGATTTAATAAAAAATGAAACTACATTAGATCTTATTAAAAAAAAAGTACAAGATGAATTATTAGATAAATTTAATAATTTACAATGTATTTTTGTATCTGCAAAAACAAATGAAAATATAGAAAATTTATTAGATATTATAAAAGTACATTGTAATAGTATTAAGAAAAAATATAAAAAGAATTTATTATTATTTGATCAAAATAATAATTTATATTCTAGATGTGAATGTTAAATGCGTTAAATTACTTAAAAAAATATTATTATTATAAAAATAATAATGAGTGAAAAAAATACTAAATATATCGATCATTTAACGGAAGATAATCCAATTTCTTCTCAAAAATGGGTATGTATGTCATTTCTTTCTCCAGAAGGAATTAAAAATTGTTCAGTTAGAGGAATTAAAATTAGAGGTGTATATGCTGATCGTGAAGATGCTGATAATAGAGCAAAAGAATTACAAGAATTAGATCCTGATTTTAATGTATTTGTTGGTGAAGTTGGTAAATGGTTACCATGGGATCCAGATCCTAATGATGAAAATTGTGTTAAAGATCAACAATATCGTGAAAAACAATTAAATGATCTTATGGTTGGTTATAAAAATAATTTAAGAACATCTAGGAAAATGCAGGAAGAAAGAAAAAGAGATATGATAGAAAAAGCAGCTTCCGAAGAACAAAATAGAGCAATAAAAGCAAAAGCAAGAGCAAAGAAAACACTAGCAAAACGTCGTCATCAAAAAAGAATAGACAATATTGCAAAACAACAAGTAGAAAAACAATCAGAAAAACAATCAGAAAAACAATTAGAAATAGATTCTAAAATTAAAGAATTAGAAAATAAAGAAAATGATACTAAAACCAATCTTAAAAAATTACAAGAAATACAAAAAAGTATAGATAAAGAGACTGAATCAGTAAAAACTATTGATGAAAAATTAAAGCAAGCAAAAGAATTATATAATAATTTTAGTAAGAAAAAAATGGATTCATAAATATATATGCAAAAAATATTATTACTTATTTTATTATTTTTAGGGATATTATTAGTAACAGTTGATATAGTACGTATTCAAGCAGGCTTAGTAAAACAATTACCAAGAATTATATATCGTTATATACCAAGAACTTTTGAAGAAGAACAATTAGATCCAGTATATATTACAGATATATTTGGCACAATGTTTTCACAACCATCACCATGGGTTGGAAGTATACGTACTTATGATAAAAGAAAACAAGAAAAAATTAATCAATATTTTGTAAATCAATTATAATTAATCATCATTATATATTTTTTCGACATTTAATTGACTAGATTTTTTATCTTCAATATATTTTTGAATGTCGAATTGTCTATTTTTTGTTCTCCATTTTTCATCATAATTCCATTTATTATATTTATTAAATTGTTTACAACCAATTCTATCTATATCAACTTTTTTTGCTTTATACCAGAATACTTTATCTAAAATATTAGCTTTAGCACCACGATTAGCAATAACCATTGCACCATAATTTTGAGTTAATTTTATAAATACATCTCTAAATGAATTAAAATTGGGAAACATACCAGCATAATGATCATATAATCTTTTTTGATTACTTTGAAAATCGTCTGCTAATAAAAATACATAATCAAAATTTGATCTTAGTTCTGGTTTAATTCCTAATGAATATTGCATTGTTAAGATATATGTTAATTTATAATGTCTACCATTTTGTAATATATTTATCATTGATGGTTCTTTCATCCAAGTACCTTTTGTAGCTAAACAATCATCCATTATTAATAATGCTCTTGGATCAACCTTTTTCTTTTTTTTTGCTTTATATTTACATTTTTCTATCATTTCTTCTTGTCGATATAAAATATTAGCAATATGATTACTATCATATTCATAAAAAATATATAAATCTGGAAAAAATTTTTTATAAAATGAACTCATTCTATCTGTTGGAGCAATTATTACTCCACCTGGAATATTTCTAAAATAATTTAAAAGATCTTTAACTAACCAACTCTTACCTGAACCACGTTTAGCAATTAGACATATTGATGGATTTGGTACCATCCAGTTAAAATCGAATTTTCTAATTGGTAATGAATCTCTTCCCATCAAAGTTTTTTTTATATCCATTATTTTATAATACAATATAAAAAAAATTAATTAAAATCGTGCAATATCTAAAAATACATCAGTTGGAGGTAGTCTTATTTTATTTCTTCCAATATATTTATAGGAATTACTAGAAATATTTGTTACTTCATTTAATATATTTTTATTACCAGCAGATTGTGAATTATTTAGTTTATTATCTGTATAACTACTCATAATAAACCATACAATAATACCAACAATACCTGGAGTAAATATATTTATTTTTTTCTTATCTATTTTCGGATTTTTTTTATATTTTTGTTCAGAATCCCAATATAAATAACCATAAGTTAATACTGCTGCGAATATACCAATTATAATTGGATTTTTTAATAAATTAAATTCCATTTACCAACTATACAATAATTTTAGAAAAATTTTATTGAATAAATTGCGCAAAAAATCTACTCTTATTACTACTATTTTCATTATTATCACTCATATGTGACTCTTCTTTTTTTAATAATTCTTTTATCTCTTTATTTAATTCTTTATTATTATCTGATTTATTTAAGATTTTTTCATGATTTATTTCTTGTTGAATTATATCTTCTTCTTTTTCCATTTCTTTATCTTTTTTAGTTGAAAAACTTTCTGATTCTTTAATTTTTTTTTCAACATTTATTAATTTTTTGTGTAATGAATCAACATATTCTGTTTCTGAATATTTATTATCATTTGTATCAGTGTTTGTATCAGTATATTTATCATCATATGCATTTTCTTTATTATCATCTTTTTTAATTTCATTATCTTTTTTAATTTCATTATCTTTATTTACTATATTTTCCTGTTTATTTTCTTCATTATTATTATCTTTCTTCTCATTTTCTCTATTATTATTTTCTTTAATATGATTACCACCATATAAATCCTTTTTAACCATATATTTAACATTATTATATTGTGAATCTGATATTTTATAAGAAATATCTGCATCTTCATTTACATAATCATTTTTTAAATATTCCATTAATATTAATTTTGTTGGTAACATTTTCCGAATAGCTTCTTTGATAGCTTCTTTTATTAATTCACAAGTTTCTCTTTGATTTCTTTTAATATCTAATGAAGAATATTCATGCCAAAAGAGTTCTGGATTATCATAAATTACTCTAGCACTCTCAATGTAACATTTATGTATAAAATCTTTAGTATCTATTCTTTCATGATATTTATGATTAACTATAACTGATGGCGTTTTATTTGTAGAATATGTTAATAAAACAATATTACTTTTAATAACAGCTTTTACTAAATCATCAAACCATTCTGAACACTTACTTGCTTCTTTTATTCGCATTGTTTCTTTTTCTATTGAATTGTTATTTAATGTGGGAATTTCTTTTAAACATGCTTGAAATATTTTAAGAGGACCTGGACTACTATTTTTAGAACTTTTTGATTTATCTAATAATTTATTGTGAGTATTTAATGCATATTTATATATAGATTTAATTCCTTCATATATTAATGGTGTTACAATATTAACTAAAAAAATTGTATATTCATTCTTAATTTCGACAATATTTCTCTCATAAAAATGTGTCATTATTTATAATATTATAGACTATAATAAGATAATTATAATCAACGCATTTTTTTGATAATTATAATTATAATGGAATTTAGTTTTAAACTAAAAAACTATAATAGGAAAAAAAAGGTATTAATTATTCTTAAAAATAAATTAGATGAAATTGTTCATAACACTGCAATAAAAATAACACCAATTAAATTAAATGAAGAAAGATTCATTATTTCCAATTTTGAAAATTCTTTAACTAAAATGATTAATATTCAAAATAAAAATATAGTTAATAATTATGAATTTATATTTAAAATAACAAAAAATTATCCAAAAATTATTAATATGAAAAATGTATTTACACAAAAAATTGTAAATAAAATACCACCAGGACTTACAAATGTTGGACAAACTTGTTTTCATAATGCAACAATACAATTATTTTATAGGATGACTGATGTATCTAATTTTATTATTGATATGAAAGAAATATATAATGATAAATATATTAATTCATTTATTGAATTAATAGAACTTATGAAATTATCTAATAAACCATATCTAGATAACAATCAGCTAAATAATCTAGTTATTACAAACATATGTCCAATTCTTGGGAACATTTATAAGCCAAACTCACAACAAGATGCACATGAATTATTACAGAAAATATTAGAATTTATCGATAATAAAAAAACAGATAGTAAATTAGATCCTAGAAATAGTTATCAAATTAAAGATACACAATCTTTATGTGATACAGATAAAGAATTATTTGATACATCAATTATTTGTGATGATTATAATAAAGCATTAAATAAAATACTAAAAAATTTTAAAGAATTAGTTAATAATTATATGAAAAATAATATAACAATAGAACAAATTAAAAATTATATGTTTTTTTTTGATATGAATAATGAAATAGATAGATTATTAAATAGTTATAATAAAAATTATAATGAGATTATAAATAAAATTAAGATTTATATAAATAAAAAAAAGATAGAATTTAATGAAGAAAATTTAACTAGTATTCATAAAAAATGTAAATTTGATGAAAAAAATGTTCAAATTACAAACAATTATGCAATTAATATTCGTGAAAATGAAACAAGTACTATGAGTGAATTATTAAAAAAAATAATTCATTTTGATCCTAAAACAACATTTAAAAATTGTTATAATATATTACTTAAAAAAAATGGAAATCCATTTAATTATCTATTCTTTGAAGAACATAAATTAGAATTTAATAAATATATTATCTTACAGCTTAAGATTTTTAAACAAAAACAAACTGGTAGTAGAATTAAAATACAGCATAATATTAAACTTGCTGATGATAATGATAATATTTATGTTAATAATATAATATATAAATTAATAGGTTTTATTGCACATAGTGGTTCTTTTAATAGTGGACATTATATTAGTTATATAAAATATGATAATATATGGTATTCATTTAATGATGAACATGTAAATAAGATTAATTTAAATAATAAAAAAATATGGGAATATAATATTAATTTTACACCATATGTTATTCTATATGAAAAAATTGAATAATATAAATATTAAATAATCAAAATGAATAATAAAGTAATTTATAAATGGATATATTATGTTATGATGTTATTTATGAAATAACAGAATTTATTGATAGAAATGATTTATTAAATTTTTTATCTATTAATAAAGATTTTAAATCTTTTGATGATATATTTTTTAATAGATATATTATTAAGGTTTATAAAAATAAACAACTAAATAATTTACCACAATCATTACATACACTTAAATTAGGAGATGAATTTAATCAACCAATAAATGATCTCCCACAATCATTACATACACTCATATTT
>Ga0102947_1000382_pt1 | contig 16061 bp, 14 predicted proteins | sample SalPon2A_A_D2_MG_FD_78210 | JGI IMG/M metagenome (GOLD analysis project Ga0102947, IMG submission 78210) | Soil microbial communities from South San Francisco under conditions of wetland restoration - Salt Pond MetaG R2A_A_D2_MG | ecosystem: Environmental > Terrestrial > Soil > Wetlands | place... | reverse complement strand
GTACCGCCAGGCCAGCTCCCACGTCCCGACCCGGCCCGAGCCCGACTCCGCCCGCACGGCGGGAACGGCGGCGGGCGCGAGAACCGCCAGAACGCCGGACAGTACCGGCCATGCGCGCTTCAACGACATTCCAACCTCCGGAGCCCGGATATTACGCACTCTCCCCCGGAACAGCCACGCGCCAGAACGATGTCCACGGTGCGAGCCGTCGCCTGGACGTTCGCCCTCGTGCTGCTCTATCAGGGAGGAGCCCTCCTCTTCCTGAGGGTGTGGGAGCGTCCGCTCACCGGGCTGATGGTCACGGGGCCCTTGCTCGTGCTGCTTCCCCTCCTGCTGGGAATCCGCGGTGCGCGCCTTCCCGTGGGAGAGACCTTGCGGTGGCGACCGGTCCCGGCCGGCTCGTTTCTGGCGGCCGTCGTCGGCGTGGTCGCCGCACTTCCTCCGGTCCTGGCCGCGGCCTCTCGCCTCCTCCCAACCCCGGACCACGTGGAGGAGTTCTTCACCCGGCTGCTGACGGCTCGCTCGCCGGAGGAGCTGGCGGTGGTCCTCGTGGCGGCAGCCGTCGTCCCGGCCGTGACGGAAGAGGTTCTCTTCCGCGGTTTCCTCCAGGGGGCGCTGGAACGGCGGTTGGGCAGATGGCCGGCCGTGCTGACGGCGGCCGCCGGCTTCGGGCTGATCCACGGCGCGGAACGCGCGCCGGTCGCGTTCGTGATGGGAATCCTTCTGGGCTGGACGACCGGCCGGACCGGAAGCGTTCTCCCGGCGATCGCCGCGCACGCCACGGTCAATGCCATCGCGGTGACGCTGGTGAACTCGCCGGGGTTCGCGGCGGGACGAGGCTGGCCGGAAACGTTGCCCTGGCCGGCTCTTCTCATCTGGTCGCTCGTCAGCGGGGCGGCGCTGGTCAGTCTGCGTTCGCCGCGCGGAAGTGATCGAAGCCCGTCTCCGGAAGCGGAACCTCCTCGCCCTCCACGGTGAGGAGGCGCAGGCCGCCCGACGCCGGCAGCGTTCGTCCCACCGGAACGATGGTCAGCTGCGCCTTCGTGGCGGCGGCCGTCAGGATCTCCATGTCGCGCTCGGCGATCGTGAACAGAAGCTCGAAGTCCTCCCCGCCGCCGAGAGCCAGAGCGCACTCGGATTGCTTCCGCTCCCGCGCGATCCGGCGCGCGGCCCCGTCCACCGGGATCAACCGCTCTTCCACCAGGCAACCCACGCCGCTCGCGGTGCACAGCCGCCGGAGATCCAGGGCGAGTCCGTCGCTCACGTCGATCATCGCCGTGGGGCGAACGGGCTCCGCCGCCTCGGTCTCGCGGTCCAGATCCACGGTGCGGCGCTCCAGCGAGGCGAGCAGCTTCGCCACGTCGAAGCGCGGCCGCGGCGTGCGGTGCCCCGTCTCCGCGACCGCACACAGCCGCTCGGGCACGGAGTCCCGGGCCACCTCCCCGCTGCACAGCAGGCGGCCCGCCTCCGCGCGGCCCAGCTCGCCGCTCACGCAGATCACGTCGCCGGCGCGCGCCCCGCTCCGGAGCACGGCCTCGCCCGGACGCACGGTTCCGACCGCCGTGATGTCCAGCGCGAGCTGTCCGCGGACGGTATCGCCGCCCGCGATCGTAACGCCGCACGAGTCCGCGATTCGCTCCATCCCCAGATAGAGACCGCGAAGAAAGTCCACTTCCAGGTCGCCGGGAGCGTGCACGTTCACGAAGGCGGCGAACCCTTCGGCTCCCATCGCCGCGAGATCGGAGAGGCTTCCCGCCATGCAGCGGTGTCCGATCTCGTCGGCAGCCAGGTAGGTGCGGGAGAAATGGACGCCTTCCACCCAGGCGTCCGTGGAGATCACGACCTGCCGGCCGCGTCCGGGGGGCTCCAGCAGCGCCGCGTCGTCGCCGACGCCCAGCACGACGCCGGGCGCCGGGCCGGACGTCCAGTCACGGACGAGCTCGAGAAACCCGCTTTCGCCCAGGTCGCCCAGCTTCATGCATCGTCTTCTTCCTCCCCGCCCGAAGATTTCGGCTCGATCTCGGGGGGGTCTTCCAGCTCGCGCCAAGCGTAGGGAAGGCACCGGATCATGTCGCCGGCAATCATTCCTCGCTGTCCCAGCTCGCCGCGGCAGATGTCTCCCGCGCGCGCATGGACCATGACGCCGACGCGGGCCGCGGTGGGGGCGTCGTAGCCCTGGGCGAACAGGCCGGCCAGCAGCCCGGCGAGCACGTCGCCGGAGCCGGCGGTGGCCATCCCGTCGTTGCCCAGAGAGCACAGATCCGTCGTCCCGTCCGGCGACGCCACGACCGAGGGAACGCTCTTGAAGATCACGTCGCACCCGTACCGGGACGCGGCCTCCCGGGCTGCAGTCACGCTGTCGCGGGCCAGTTCCTCGGCGTCGCGGCCCAGCAGACGGGCCAGCTCGCCGGGATGCGGCGTGAGAATGGCCGGCGCTTCAACCAGCCGGCCGGCGGCGCCGCTCTCATCGTCCGGAAGTGCGTTGAGCCCGTCCGCGTCCAGCACCAGCGGCTTGTCGACGCGCGGCAGCCACTGCCGCACGAACTCCACAGCCGGCGCCGCGCTGGAGAGACCCGGTCCCAGCAAGACCGAATCGCACTCCTTCAGCAGCGGCGCGAGCGCTTCCACGGACTCCGGGCCGAAGGTCCCGTCCGGCGAGTCGGCGGCGGGATGGACCATGACCTCGGTGAGCTTGGTCGCGCAGATCGCCCAGACGGACCGAGGCACCACCAGCTTCACCAGTCCGGCTCCGGAGCGGAGCGCCGACTCCGCGGCCAGGCAGGCGGCCCCCGTCATCCCGGGTGATCCCGCGACGACGAGAACGCGTCCGAACGTGCCCTTGTGGCCGTGCGGATCGCGGAGCGGGATCCGGTAGCGCATCTCCTGCCACAGCAGGACGCCGGTCTCGACGTCCACCGACTCTTCCGGGTAGCCCAGGTCCACCACGGTCACGTCGCCGCAGACGTCGCGTCCCGGAAGGGAGTACAGGCCGCGCTTGGGAAACCCGAACGTCACGGTCATCACGGCGCGGACGCAGTCGGGGTCGATCGCGCCGGAGTCCGCGTCCATGCCGGTCGGCATGTCCAGCGCGAACACGCGCGCGCCGGACTGGTTCAGGAGCCGCGCGAGATTCCGGATGGGCTGACGAAGCGCTCCGCGGGCGCCGGTGCCGAGCAGCGCGTCCATCGCGGCCTTGGCTTCGGAGAGATCCTCGCGAAGGTCGTCCTCGGAAGAGCCGGGGCGATAGGGCCGGATGGTCACTCCGGCTTCCTCGGCGGCGACGAGATTGCGAAGGGCGTCGCCGCGGAGCTCGTCGCGCTCTCCGATCACCCAGCAGGTGACGTCGGCGCCCAGCTCCTCCAGGTAGCGACCGGCGACGAAGCCGTCGCCGCCGTTGTTTCCGCGGCCGCAGAGGACGACCACGCTGTCCCCGTGCTCCAATCCCGTCTGAGCCAGCACCTGGGCGGCGCCGGCGCCGGCGCGCTCCATCAGATCCAGGCTGGGAACGCCGAACTCCTCGATCGCCCGGCGATCGATCTCGCGCATTTCCTTGGCGGTGACGACCCTCACGACCTTCCCCTCCCGCTGGAAACCGCATCGACGCCGGTCGGGCCGGCCGTTCGGATCCTGGTCCTACTTACGGACGGGAGTCGGGAGGGCTTGAACGCCGGGGAGAGGAGCCCGGCCGGAGCCTCCCACCGTCACTTGGCCGATTTGGAGATTCCCCGGCCGACCGAGATCTCGCCGTTGTCGATTCGGAGGTGATAGCCGCACTCCGGGTTCGTGCAGACCCAGGCCTTGTACTGGATCGGAGCGCCCTCGCGCCCGTAGTCGCTCAACGGGATCAGGAGCCCGGAGTTGCACGCCTGGCACGGCGGAAATCCGAGGCTCTCGTTCTCTGGCATCTTCGAACCCCCTCACTGCAGCGCCCCGCTTCCGCTCGGGTGAGGATCAACCTGATCCACCGCCTCCGCGCAGCGTTCCCTCGCCGGGAGCCGTTCAAGCCGGCCCCGGTCCCTCACGACCGTCGAAGATCTTCGGATCCGGCGCCCCGATGAGCATCCGGACACCCGACCGAGAGCGGGCCCTTCGGCACGTCCCCCAGCCCCGCGATCCTCCGGGGACGAGTGTGGGGTTCCGCCACCCGCACCCGCTTCCGGAGGACATGCCTGCAAGGCCCGTGCTTGCCCGGGGTTACGAAGCCTGCCGCGGACGCTTCGGGCCAGGGCAGGCCCTTTCGTAGTGGACCGGGACGGGACCGTCAAGGGAAGATCGGAAGGGGTCCCTTCGAATCACCCATCTTAGGGTGCGGTCTAGGAGACCTGCGCGGAACAGAGTGCCGTAAGTCGATGGGTTCAATGGATTTGACCTACCGACTGCTTTCAGTCGGCCCGCAGCCTGCCCTCATCTGAGGGTCGAACGGGAGGGAAGAAACGTGGATGCCGCCCTGGGAGCGCTGCTGGGAATCGGGCTGGCCGCCGCCTGCGGCTTCCGGATCTTCGTGCCCTTCCTCGTGCTGAGCGTCGCCGCGCTGGGGGGACACGTTCCGCTGGCGGGCGGCTTCGAGTGGATCGGAACGCCGGTGGCGCTGACCGCGTTCGCCCTGGCCACGCTGCTGGAGGTCGGGGCCTACTTCCTGCCCTGGCTGGACAACCTCCTCGACACGCTGGCGACCCCGGTGACCGTCATCGCCGGCATGGTGGCCGTGGCCGCGGTGGCCACGGAGCTCCCGCCGCCTCTCCGCTGGACCGTGGCGATGATCGCCGGGGGCGGCGTCGCGGGGGTCGTGCAGGGAGGGTCCGTCCTGGCCCGCGCCACCTCCACCCTGGCCACGGGGGGCCTGGGCAACGTGGCGGTCTCGGGCCTGGAGCTGGTGGGATCCGTCGTGGCGAGCCTGACCGCGGTGCTGCTTCCGGTGCTGGGAGGAGCGTTGGCGCTGCTGGTCAGCGTCGCGGCGATTCGGATGATGCTGCGGCGGAGAGGGGCGAGGACCGGGGTGGAAATCTAGAACCCGGCCGACAGCTCCGACCGGGCGACGCAGACCCTAGAACCCGGCCGACACCTGCAGCAGGAAGTGGTCCTCGTCGAGGGATCCGGCTCCGTCGAAGCGGTTGTGCTGGACGACCGCCTTCGTCGTCAGGCGCGGCCGGTGCTTGAAGCCCACGCCGTACTCCACGCGGTGCACCGGGTGGTCCCAGTGCCGCTCCGTCCCCGAGGAGTCCGCAACCTTGTCCGGCTCGAAGAATCCGAAGCGCGCCGCCGCGTACCACCGCGGACGGACCTTGTACTTCGCCTCGAGGTAGCCGGAGAGCGCCTTCAGGGTGGGCAGCTCCGGGTGCTCCCAGAACGCGCGGTAGAGCTCCGAGTGCAGTTCCAGATAGCGCAGCGACGCGTACAGGTCGTAACCGAAGCCGCCGCTGAGATAGTCGTCCCGATCCTTGCCGGGCTCCCAGCTCACCTGCGCGTCCTCCGGGAGGTACGGACCCGCCCATCCGTTCACGCCGACTTGCAGCCCGGGCCCTCGGTACCAGGCCAGACGCGCCGTGCCCTGCGGAAGCTTGTCCTCCTGCGGGCGGCTGGGCAGCGTGTTCGACCCGTTGAGCAGGCCCACCGACCAGTCGAACGCACCGACCTCGCCGTAGACCTCCACCCCGGTGTTCCAGCAGTTGTCGTAGAGCACGGGCAGCCCCCGAGTCGTGCGGGTGCCGCGCTGGGCGAGCAGATCGTCCACGGTCGACTGGGCGGAGTCCCGCGGCTCCAGCGACGAGTGATGGTTGTAGACCAGCGGCACCCCGACGAGCGGATTCTTGTCGCTGTAGGTCCGGGCCGCCCACGTCCCCACCGTGGGGGGAATCAACCCCAGGTGCACACTCACCGGTGCGTCCGCGACGTCCTCCAGACGCAGGTAGGCGCCGTACAGGAAGACGTCCGCGTAACCCGAGACGAGGAGCTGCGTGAAGAACTGCACGTCGTCCGCGACGATCGCGTCCAGGAACAGGCGGGTCCGGAACGTGTCCAGGTTGGACGACGGACGAAAGTTCGCGTTCGTCGCGTCCTCCTCGCTCACGTTCCGGACGACAAAGTCCGCCAGCCCGCTCCACTGGAGGTCCGCCGCGGCCGGGCCGGGGGCGAAGACGACCACCGCCGCGACCGCCGCCACGATCGCCGCCGGCGCGCGCGTCTCCATCCGCTTCCCCACGCTCCGCGTCACGACGAGATCCCTTCGCGCGTGGTCAGCCCGTCCGCCACGTGGAGCTTGGCGGGGAACCGGATCAGGAAGCGGGCTCCCCCTCCGACCTCGCTGGCGACCTCCAGCCGCGCGCCGTGGTCCTCCACGATCTTCTTCGCGATGGCCAGGCCCAGGCCGCTGCCGTGCTCCTTCCCGGCGGTGACGAACGGATCGAAGATCCGGGAGATCAGATCCGCGGGCACGCCCGGTCCTTCGTCCGCGACCTCCAGGACGACCTCGCTCCCGTCGCCGCGGGACCACACGACGGACACCGTGTCCCCCGGACCCGAGACGTCCCGCGCGTTCGTCAGCAGGTTGTCCAGGACCCGGCGCATCCGGTCCGGGTCCAGCAGCACGCGAAGGCCGCGCGGACCGCGGCAGTGGAGCCGCACGCCCGCGCGGCGGCACGCCTCCGCGTGGGCGGCCTCGATCTCCCCGACCCAGTCCGCCAGCTCCACGGTCTCCACCTGGAGGTCGGTCCGGCCCTTGGCGTACTCCAGGAGGTCACGGGTGAGCGCCACCATCCGGTCGATCTGCCGGTGGATGACGGTGCACTGCTTGGCCAGCTTCTCGTTCTCGGGATCCCGTCCGTGAATCAGGTCCGCCGTGCCGCGCACGACGGCCATCGGGTTCTTGAAGTCGTGGATGATGCCGGTGGCCATCTGTCCGATGGCCGCCATCCGGTCCGCGCCGAGCTGCGCCCGGTGCGCCTCCTCCACCTCGCGCCGGCTCCGGGCCAGGTCCGACCGCATCCGCTCCAGCGTGGCGGCCAGCTTGCCCAGCTCGTCGGGGGCGCCCGGCTCCTCGATCACGAAGTCCAGATCTCCGGTGGCGATCCGGTCCGCGTGGCGGGCCAACCGCTGCACGGGGCCTCCCACCCGGCGCGTTCCGAAGATCCAGACGGTGGCCATCGCCAGCACGAAACCGCCCACCGCCAGCGCGAGCAGCAGCCTCCGCACGTCGGCCATGATCGGCGCGATCGCGCGCTCCGCGGATCCCACGAACGTGACGGACAGACCCGACGTCGGATCGTCCAGCCGGTAGGCGAGCACTTCCTCGTCTCCGGCCCGCACCGGCGTGACGTGCCCGGGGTCGATCGTCGCAAAGGGCGATTCCGCCTCCGGGGTTGCGGGAGCCGGCCCGGGGACCGAGCGGGAGCGCGCGACCTCGTGTCCGTCGAGCGAGAGAACGACCTCGAAGCCGGTGAGGCGGTGGAGATCTTCCACGTAGAGGTCCGGAAGCGCCCGTCCGATAGCCAGCGTCCCGACCACGCTTCCGTTGTTCGCCACCACCGGCGCCGTGACCACCTCGTAGAGCTCACCGTCGGCGCGGACGGTGACGCACTCCGTTCCGTTCGCGACTTCCAGCGGGAAGCCGTGGCGGCGGCACAGATCCTCCGCGGGCCCGCTGGAGCGGAAGAGCGTGCCGCCGTCGGGAGCGGTGACGCAGACGAAGGCTGCATCTTCCAGAACGCCGTGGGTGGGGATCTCGCCCGCGACCGTCTGGGAGTCGCCCGTCTCCAGCGCCGCCAGGAACCGCGGGGACGAGAGCAGCGTTTCGATCTCCTGGACGCGCACGAGGTGGTTGCCGCGCGCGTACTGCTCGAACACCAGCTCCACGTCCCCCAGCCGGTGGCCGAACAGATCCGTCAATCCGTCACGGGTCACCTGGGTCGTGATCAGGAAGGCGCCTCCGGAGCCCGCAGCCACCATGATCGCCAGGAAGACCATGTAGTCCCGCAGCAGGGATCCGCGCACGTCACCTCACCTCGAGCCGGACCGGGTCTTCCCCCACCGTGACCGGCACGGTGATCTCGGGAAGGTTCTCCTGCCACACGTGGAGGGTGTAGCGGCCCGGATCGACGTCCGCGATCTCGAAGCGACGGCTCAGGTCGGATACGGCGAAGTAGGGCGTGTCGAACACGTGGATGTAGGCGCGCATGGAGTAGTGGATCTCGCAGAACACCGGGACGATTCCCGCCTCGTCGAACACGACGTCGTGGGTCTCGCCCTGCGGATATCGCCCCAGATCGAAGCTGCGCGTCTTGGAGTACGAGAACACGTTGTGGAAGACGGGATCCCGGTTGGGAAACGAGACGGCTCCCCCGACGGGAACCGCCAGCACGGACGGCTCGAACATGCGGTCCTTCTGGGCCATCGTGGGCGGCACCGGCTGAACCCGGACCGGCGGCAGAGCGTCCCCGGTGAGATGCACGACGGCGTACTCGCCCGGGTTGCACTGACATCCGGCGTCGGCGGCTTCCCGGTCGCCGGCGGCGGCGTCACGACCGCGGTAGCGGTTGATCTGGGCGCGCGCCGGCTGGGGCGCGGGCGCGCGCAGCACGACGCCGGAAACGGACGCGGCCGTGGCGGCCGACGGGAGGATTCCGGAGATGAGCAAAGACAGTATCGTGGCGGTGAATCGGCACATGGCGGGCCCCCGCCTCTAGTACGGGCCGGGAACGGGGCCCCTTGAGCAGATGCGAGGCTCCTGGGCCCCGGGGCCCGGATCTTCACCGGGTTTTGCAGGATTTGGGCATTCCCGACAGGAATCCGCCGCTGGCGGCCCGGGAAGCGTCCTACTGGTACATCCACTTGAAGAATCCCCAGCTGATCGTCCCGTGCCGGAGCGCGGGATTGGGATTCCCCAGGTCGCGCCACACCTTCAGGACGTAGCGCCGCGCCTCCGTGCCGTCGTTCTGGGTGAACGTCTCCTCAGCCAGGAAGAACTCGCTGCGGCTTCCGACGAAGTCGAAGTCCGACGACTCGTACTGGGCGAACATGAGCACGTCGTAGCGGCGCGAGATCAGCCCCGCGAAAGGGGCGTCCTGGCGCGTCGTCGTCGCCCAGGCCGACTCGACCGGCATGAGGTTGATTCCGAATCCGAACCGAACGTCCACGGGCGCCTGAAAGGCTCCGCCGGGCCGCACGCCCGGATCGCCCGAAAAGATGTTCGTCGCGCAGCTCAGCTCTTCGGCCGTTCCCCAGGAGGGCGGGACGGCCCAGAACTCCACGTCGAACGGCGCGAAGTGGAACGTGAAGTCGGAGGCGAGAAACGCCTCCATCCCGGGGCTGCGGGACTCCCACGCGATCCGGAGATCCTCGATGACGTCGTCCGGCTCATTGACGAACGGAGGCGGGGGTGGCGGAGGCGGCGGTCCGGTGCCCTCGTCCCCGCCGCACGCGGGCAACGCCGCAGCAATCGCTACGAGAAAGGCAACGCTCCAGCGGGCTGACACGCGCGCTCTCCCGGAACGGGGAGAAAGGCGAAGGGCGGGCCCCAACCGTCGGCGCCGCCCTCCGGACTACAGGCGCGTCGACGAGTCGACGCAGGTCCAGTCATCGGTCAGGGAGCAATCGACGTGACATCCCAGACAGCTCTGGACGTTGTTCTGGTCGTTCGAGTTCGTGACGCCCATGTTCCCGTCGAGCTCCTGCCAGTACCAGTCGCCCGTGGCCGGCGAGCTCCCCGGGGCCAGCTTCTCCATCGCCACGTAGCCCGTCGGGGCGGACGAACAGAACGGATCCCCGTGCATCGTCTTCACGAGAATCGTCCCCTCCGCCAACGGATAGTTGCCGGAGGAGTAGTCGGCTGCGGCACCGGGACTACAGAACACCTCGATGCACGTGGGGTGCGGGACGCTCGTGCGAGCGTCGGCGACCATCGTGTACGAGGAGGCGAAGTCCGCGGGAAACAGCGGGTCCTCGGTAGGCTCGGGATCCGTCGAGGAGTCCCCGCCGCAGGCCGACAGGGCCCCCGCGGACACGATCGCCAGCAGGGAGCCCCAAAGGTTCTTCGTCATCAGTAGACCACCCGGATTCGGTTGTGATGCGTATCGGCGATATACACCTTCTGATCCGCATCCACCGCAACGCCGTACGGCCGGTCCAGGAGCGAGCTCTCGACCGGGCCGTCACGCACGGGAAGCGGATCCCCAGGATTGATGGCATCCAATTCCTCCTGCGTCAACGGCGGACCGCCGCCGGCGAAGGTGGTGATGATGCCGCTGGTGTCCACCTTCCGGACCACGTTGTTGAACGTGTCCGCGATGTACATGTTGCCCGCGTCGTCCAGGTCCATGTCCGCGGGGCCCGCGAGCAAGGCCGAAGTGGCCGGGCCGCCGTCCCCCGAGTACCCGAACTGCTCGGGCGTTCCGGCCACCGTCGTGATGATGGTGGTGGAGAGGTCGATCGCCCGGATGATGTGGTTGTTCGTGTCGGCATAATAGAGGGTGCCGCCCTTGACGCAGATACGTCCCACCGGAATGGCCGCCTGGCCGCCCGGCAGATGGATCTGCGCGTTCGCTGCGAGCCCTCCGTCGCCGGAGTAGCCGCGAGTCCCGTCACCGCAGAAGGTCGTGACGATCCCGGTCGCGTCGATCATGCGGATCCGGACGCTGGCCTCGTCGGTGAAGTACATCTCGCCGCCCGGGCCCCAGGCCGTCGCGATGGGAAGGTCGACCTCGGCGTCGATGGCGGGACCGCCGTCCCCGGAGAACGTCCGGTTCCCGTTGCCGCAGAACGTCGCGATCATTCCCGTCCCCATGTCCATCCGCATCAGCTTGGAGTTGTGCCAGGCGGAAAGAATCAGCCGCCCCTGCGGATCGAAGGACACGTGCGTCGGGTGGTTCAGCTTGCACAGGTCGGCCGGGCCGTCGGGAGCGTCTCCCAGCTCGCCGGTGCCGACCACGGTCTGGATCACGCCGCCCGTGATGGTGCGGACGCGATGGTTGTTCCAGTCCAGGATGTAGGGCTGCCCGTCCGGACCCCACGTGATGTCCTGGGGCAGCGACAGCTCGGTCTGGGTGGGCGCCAGCCCGTCCGGCGAGAGGCCGTTGAGGCCGGTTCCCACGAACGTCGCGATGTTCTCGTAGGTCGGCGGCCCCGGGGGCGGCGGATTGTCGCCCGGACCGGTGGCCTCGTCGCCGCAGCCGGTCAGCGACAGCGCGGACGCCGCCGCGAGCGCAGGAATCAACGATGCCATGCGGATGCGCTTGCTCAACATCCTATTCCTCCAGTTTCATGCGGCGGACGCGGTGATTGTAGCTGTCTGCGATGTACATGACGTTGTTCGGTCCGAAGGCGATGCCGGTCGGCCGGCTGAGCTCGGCCTCCACGGCCGGTCCGCCGTCCCCGGAGAATCCGGCCGTGCCGGCGCCGGCCACCGTCGTGATGATGCCGGTGCCGGGATCCCAGGCGCGGATCCGGTGGTTGTACTCGTCGGCGATGTAGAGGCGGCCGTCCGGACCGAACTCCACGTCGCGCGGATTGTTGATCGACGCTGCGATGCCCGGGCCGCCGTCCCCCGCGAACGTTCCGACGCCGTCCCCGACGACCGTCTCGATGAGGTCGGCCTGGAAGTCCACGCGGCGGATCCGGTTGTTCAGGACGTCGCAGAAGTACAGGCGTCCCTGGTCGTCCATGGTGAGCGCGCCGCCCGGCGTCGGGTTGTCACCGCACGGCTGGCCGATCTTCGCCAGCGCGGGCGGGCCGTTGTCCCCGGCGAAGTCCGGATCCATCCAGCCGTCCGGTGTCATCTCGCCCGTGGCGTGCGTGACGAGATCCTCGGGATCGCCGACCACCGTCGAGACCATGCCCGAGTGGTCGATCTTCCGGATGCGCTGGTTCCGCTGGTCCATCACGTAGAACGACCCGTCCTGCGCCCGGCAGGTGTGGGGCGGCTGGCTGAAATTCACCTTGGCCATGGGTTCCCCGTCGCCCGCGAATCCCGCGGGGCCGCCGCACATCACGTAGACCAGGCCGGTGATCGGATCGTAGATCCGCAGCTTGTGCCTGTGCCACGCGGAGTGAAGGAACGTGCCGTCCGGGAGCTCGATCAGGCCGGTCGGATGATTCAGGCGCACGGTGGGCCCCGGCGCGCCGGGCGGAGTGCGGTCGGAGAGATCCGGCGGACCGTCGCCGGGAACCTCTTCTCCCATGATCGTCCGGAACGTGGTCTTCCCGACCTCCGCCACGCGGATCTGATGATTGTTCCAGTCCAACACGTAAACGTCGCCGTTGGAGGCGACGAGCGCGTCCATCGGCCAGTAGAGCCAGGACTCCCGAAGGGGGAGCCCGTTGCCGTTGAACCCGGCGCGGCCGTTGCCGGCCCACGTCTGGATCATTCCCGGCTCCGGCTCGGGGAGCGGACCGGTGTCGGTCGGGCCGGTGCCGGAGTCGTCGCCGCCACAGCCGCCGAACATCGCGACCGCCGCCGACGCGCCGAGCAGTGCGAGCAGTCTCCGTTTGCAGTTCATCGCCGCTGATCTCCTTGTTCTCCGAGGCCACAGGGGTTGAGCCTCGGACTGATCTTGCGTCAGAGCTCCAGCTGAAAGCCCCGGTCGGCATTGCGCCGGCCGGGGAACCCAACCCTTCCACTCGCTTGGTCGGTAAAAAGAGTCCCGGGGGGAGCCTTCACCTGACCCGCCAGGGTGAGCGATAGACGTAGCAGATCATAGCATGGATGGGGAGCGGATTGTGGCGGGGGGCCGCGAACGGGGCCCTCTGGGCCGCCGCGCACTGGACGACGCTAGCAGTCCTTGCGGACGGTTGCCGGGTTTCGCGCTGCAATCGGTCAGTCGCCGCCCCGAATCACGTCTTCTGGGGCTTCTTCCGGGCCGCGGGGAACAGGATGTTGTTGAGGATCAGGCGGTAGCCCGGCGAGTTCGGATGCCGCGCCAGCTCCGTGGGAGGGTCCCCGACCGCGTGCTGGTAGTCCTCCGGATCGTGACCGCCGTAGAACGTCCAGGTTCCCCGGCCGAACTTTCCGTGGATGTACTTCGCCTCCTCGGTCCCCTCCACCTCCGCCAGGATGATCACTCCCGGCTTGATGAGCCGCTTGGCGAACCCGGTCGTCTGGCCCAGGAACCCGTTCACCACGCCCACGTGGCACTGCGTCAGCATCGTCGGGATGGGATCGTACTTGGCGGAGAACTCGAACAGCGTGAAGTAGTCCGCCTCCGCGCCGCGCGCCTGCGCGTAGTTGGACGTGTCCAGGTCGGAGAACTCGTACACGAGCGGGTCCGTGATGAGCAGGAAGTCCTGGAACGCCAGGCAGCGGCCGTAGTCCAGGCGCCCCTGGCAGCCCGCGTCCGGCGGATCCCCGTCCATGGGCGTGTCGCAGATGTCCACGCCCCGCGCGGCCAGGGCGATGTCGAACGTGTCGGTGGCGGAGCACATCGCGAAGAGGAACCCGCCCGCGGAGATGTACTCGCGAATGACTTCCACCACCGCGCTCTTGTGCTGGCTCACCTTCCGGAAGCCCGCCTTCCGCGCCAGGCTCTCGTAGAGCGCCTGCTGCCGCTGATACCAGGGCGCGGAATGGAAGCTGCCGTAGAACTTCCCGTACTGCCCGCTGAAGTCCTCGTGGTGCAGGTGAAGCCAGTCGTACTCCTGCAGGCGTCCGCTGAGAACGTCTTCGTCCCAGATGGTGTCGTAGGGAATTTCCGCGTACGTCAGGGCGAGCGTCACCGCGTCGTCCCAGGGACGCTTGTCCGGAGGCGTGTAGATCGCCACGCGCGGAGGCGTCTCCAGGAGCACGGACTCCATGTTCTCCTGCTCGATGTCTCGGCGGATCGCCGCCTCGTCGCCGGAGCTCATCTCCTCGAAAAGGACGTCCATCAGGATGGCGCGACGCCGCAGCGACTCGTAGTCGTCCATGAGGAACGCGCCGCCGCGGTAGTTCAGCAACCACTCCACGCTGGATCCCTGCGACAGGGCCCAGTAAGCCAGACCGTAGGCCTTGAGGTGGTTCGACTGGCGGAGGTCCATCGGAACGAGGATCTTCGCCGCGGCCGGCGCGGCGCTCAGCAAGAGCAGCAGCAGCGGAAGCGCGGCGGCGATCGTCCGCGCCGCGGCGGCGGACCCGGCCGCCATCGTCCCCGCCGCGGTGATCCCCCGGCGCGCGCCTCCGCGCATCACGGCAGCACCCGCTTCAGCGTCCCCGCCAGCTCCCGCGCGCGGTCGGCGGACAGCGTCTCCGGGTACGCGACGAGCAGCTCTTCGTACTCGGCGAGCGCGGCCGCGTGATCGTTCTTCTCGTCCGCGAGAATCTCGGCCCGCATCAGGCGAGCCGCCGCCGCCAGGTCCCCCACCTGCGCCTCCCCCACCGCCCGCTGCAGCGCGGCGAGCGCCCGGTCGGGGTCGCCGGCCTCGCGGTGCGCGCGTCCCAGCAGGAGGAGCGCGTCGTCGACGATCGCCTCCCCCGCGCTCTGGGACAAGAGCGCGTCCAGTCGGATCACCGCCGCGGGGGCCTCGCGTCGCCGAAGGTCGAGCAGCGCCTTTCCGTACGTCGCCAGCGCCTCTTCCCCCTGGTTCGTGTTCACCAGAATGGAGAGCTGGAGCGCGTCGTTCACGAGCAACCCCTTGCGGTACTGCTGGGCGACCTGCTTGAAGAGGCTGTCGGCCTCCGCCGTGTTCCCCGCGTAGAGCGCGGCGCGCGCTTCCTCGTAGAGCGCCTTCTCCCGCGTGGGATCCGAGAAGTTGCGCGCGCGGACGGCCTGGTAGATTCCGCGCGCGGTCTCCAGATCCTCGCGCCACACCGCGCACTCGGCCACCTGGAACTGCGGCTCGGCCTCGCCCCACGGACCGGCGCCCAGACGAATCAGGTCGCGGAACACGGCCTCCGCGGCCGCCGGATCGCGCTTGCCCTCGCGCAGCACGCGTCCGGTCTCCAGCCGCGCGGCCAGCGCGTAGTCGGTCTCGGGATACTCCTCCACGAGGCGCCCGTACGTCGCCAGCGCGTCGTCCCAGCGCTCGAGCGACTGCTCGCTCCGCCCGATCTCGGTGAGCGCTCCGGGCACGACCCGCGCCCCCGGGAAATCGGACACGATCCTCCGGAAGACGCGAATCGCGACGGCGTGCTCGCCGTCGGTCTGGCAACGCTTCCCGAACGCGAGCAGCGACGCGAACTGCCCCGGGGAGTCCGTCGCCAGGCGAAAGTAGTGCTCGCCGGCCTGATCGTGGTCGCCGGCTTCCAGGTACAGGTCGCCGAGCAGCTTCCGGAACTGGAGCTCGTTGGAGCCGACGTGCTCGGCGCCGGCCGTCCCGTCATCGTCCGCCCAGCGGGAGACCCATCCCTCCACGCGGTCGATCACGGGGCGCAGCCCGTCCTCGTTTTCCCCGATGCGAAGGAGCCGGCCCTCCACGTACGAGAGCGCGGTGGGATTGTCCTCCAGGAAGCGAAGGTACTCGGCGGTGGCCGCCGGAAAGTCGAAGCGCAGCTCGAAGAGCTCGGCGCGCTGGCGCGTGAAGCGTCCGGGGTGCGCGCTGTCTCCCTCCGCGTAGACCCACAGCGCCTCGTCGAGCATGCGGTTGCGCGCGAGCAGCTCCGCCACCGTGGAGTACGCTCCGCGCGACCCCTCCTGCACCGCGAGGATGCGCCGCCAGGTGCGGTAGGCCGCGTCGCGGTCTCCCTTCCGCGCGTAAACCGTTCCGAGCTCGGTGAGCGCGGCGGGATCGCCGGGAACGCTGGCCAGCTCTTCGTTCAGCATTTCGACGAGCTCGTCGTAACTCTTCAGTTCCAGGAGGCACGCCTTCAGACCCCGACGGGCCCGGAGCTCGGCGGGAGCGGATTCCAGAACGTCGCGGTAGAGGTCGGCCGCTTCCTCGAAACGGCGCTCCTGCTGGTACGTGATCGCCAGATGGAGCCGCGACCGGACGTCCAGCGACGACGGATCGGGGAGCTGCGCCGGCGCCGGGCCGGCGGCCACGCTCAGGACGATGACGGCAGCGGCAAGTGCGCGTCTCAATCGCTCTCCCGTTCCAGCCCGGCTTCGCGGGCTCGCCCCTTCAGATCCTGGACCCAGGGCTCGTTGGTCGCCCGGGCCACGCTG
>Ga0102947_1000379_pt1 | contig 16097 bp, 10 predicted proteins | sample SalPon2A_A_D2_MG_FD_78210 | JGI IMG/M metagenome (GOLD analysis project Ga0102947, IMG submission 78210) | Soil microbial communities from South San Francisco under conditions of wetland restoration - Salt Pond MetaG R2A_A_D2_MG | ecosystem: Environmental > Terrestrial > Soil > Wetlands | place... | reverse complement strand
CCAGGTAACGTATTCCTCACGTTTTACCAATTCGGCAGGCGGGACAAAAGAAATTTATTATTCAAATGGAGGAGAACTCAACCTCGACACCAATAAAGTGAGTGATAACGGGGGATTGTCTGAGCATCAAGCACAGGAGATGGGTATGCAGCCCAACTTGTTGAAAGGGTTCAACCTTACGGAGAATGCCCCCAAAGTGGTTACCTCGGCGAATACTGGAGCAGACAATATGACTTCGCTGCATATGTTGAATTGGATGGAATGTGTGAGAAGCCGTAAAACCACCAATGGTAAGATAGAGGCTGGATACAATCATTCCATTGCCAATATCATGACCACAGCGGCGCTAAGGACCGGGCTTAAGGCTACATTTGATGAAGAGAATCAGGAAGTGCTGGCCGGCGGAGAAGTGTTTAAATACTAAGAACCAAGTAAATTATTTATGATAAGGAAGATTACCTCCTGTTTTCTGATCGGCCATCTGCTTTTGGTATCGTGCAGAGAAAAGCAAAAAAGTGGCAGTGTGGAAGACCAGGGAAAGGATAAAATTGCCCAAAACTCCGGAGTGAGTTTCGAAATTGATGAAACGGATAAGAAAATAGCGGTAGAGATCAACGGTGCACCATTTACCAGTTATGTATATGATGGCCAAACCCCCAAACCGATCCTCTATCCCATAATCACCAAAAGCGGAAAAATCGTCACCCGGGGTTTTCCGTACGACCCAAGGCCAAATGAACGTGTAGACCACCCGCACCACGCGGGACATTGGTTGAATTACGGGGACGTTAACGGTCTGGATTTCTGGAACAATTCGTACGCAATTTCCGGGGATGAAAAGCACAAATACGGCACCATATACCATCAGGATATATTAGAGCACGATGAAGGTAAAGGTCTTTTAAAAGTAAAAGCAGTCTGGCAAAGTCCGGACGGGACAGATCTGCTTGAAGAGATTACCCAATTTATTTTCAAGGAGGAAGGCAATACCAGATATATTGACCGGAAAACCATCTTAAAAGCGGTCAGGGATGTGTCATTTAAAGACAACAAGGAGGGAATGCTGGGGATACGTGTTGCCCGTGAATTGGAAATGCCATCGGATCAACCTGCGGTATATACCGATTCTGAAGGGAATGCAACTACGGTAGAAGCGTTAAACAACGAAGGCGTCAGTGGAAATTATCTGGGGAGTGAAGGATTGGAGGGGGACGCTGTCTGGGGCAGCCGGAACAGGTGGGTCAGGTTAGAGGGTAACATTGATGATGAGGCAGTATCCGTCACCATCATTGACCACCCCGACAATGTGGGCTACCCAACCTACTGGCACGCCAGGGGGTATGGATTGTTTGCAGCCAATCCACTGGGGCAGGCTATTTTCTCTGAGGGGAAAGAGACGTTGAATTTTATGTTGGGCAAAGGGGATTCCGTTGAATTTAACTATAGGATGCTCATCCATGATGGATCCATATTATCCAAAGCGTCCATAGATGAAGCTTTTACCGAATTCAGCAAGGAATAAATGACATGAATATCAGGGTCTGGTGTGGATCGCAGTCTGTATTACGTTCCGGAAACAAAAATTGCAAAAGAAATAAAAAGGATGGACAGGAGGCCCGGAGTATCACAGAAATTCCAAACCCTGAAGCATGGATTTAAAATTCAAAAATAAGGTAATAATTAGTGGTCTTGCCTAACAGGCCGTGATCGATAAATACTCAGACACATGAAATACACTTTTGCAATAATTTTTGTCCTGGGGATCTCCTGCCACCTTAATGGCCAGGAAAAAGGACCTGAAATGAAATCTATTTTTAACGGGGAGGACCTGACGTATTGGAAGGTTCCCGAAAACAATATCTGGTGGTCAGTGGACGGGGGAGTGCTCTGGGCCAGAAGTGACCAGGAACAAACAGGATCCATATTGTGGTCCGGTCAAACGTATACGGATTTCGTTATTCAACTGGATTTCAAATTCGGTGAAGGCACTATCGATTCCGGAATTTTTATGCGGGGGGATGATGAAAAAAACCCGCAGATCCAGATTGGGATTTCAGGTTCTTTAAAAAGGGACATGACGGCTTCTCCCTACGTTCCCGAATTAGGGTACCCTGTAGAAGCAGAAGGAATAGAGCAATTGCTGAAATCAGATGATTGGAATACGATTAAGGCTGTTGCCAGGGGCAATAGTTATCATGTTTGGCTCAACGGAAAAGAAGTGTTGAATTACACCCTGGATAACGCTAATCTGGAAGGACCGGTTGGTCTTCAACTTCATCCGGGAAGAGATATGACCATCGCTTTCAGGAATATCATGGCAGCAAAATTATAGGTGTATTTTTGCCGGGAATTTGGCGCATTGGTATTTTAAGTTAATATGGCCGGAGGAGCCAATCAAAAAAAATAATTACTTGAGTCACTGTTACGTATGGGAATAAAAGATATTGCGAAATTGGCCAATGTCTCTATTGGTACTGTGGATCGGGTCTTAAATAAGAGGGTTGGGGTATCGAAGGAAACCGAGAAAAGGATCCTTAAGATCATCAAGGAAACAGGTTATGTAAAAAACACCACGGCAAGCAGGTTAAAGTTGGCATCTGTCAAAAAAATCAAGATTGCGGTCCTGGTCCCTGAAAGTTTAAATAAATGGAGTTATTGGAAACTTCCGAAAAAAGGAATAGCCAAAGCTGTGGAGGAGTTAAGGGAACTTGGTGTTACAGCAGTCTACAATGAGTTTTCAAATTCTTCTTCCTTTATTAAAAAAGGGGAAGAGATCTTATGTAAAAAATATGACGCCCTGATCACTGTACCTTATTTTGAAAAAGAATGCAATCGCTTATTAAAACATGCGGGGGCGAAAAAAATTCCGGTTGTTTTCCTGGATACGGAAATTAAGCTTAATGGGATGGCCAATTTTATAAGACAGGATGCCCATACCGCCGGCTTGGTGGCGGGTAGGCTTCTTCATGGTTTGGTTGGCAATGACGGGCAGTACTTCCTGATCAACCTGCTGAACGAACGGGGTACCCAGGTGAATAATAAGCAGAGGGAAGACGGGTTCAGGGAATTTTTCAGATCCATTAATGTAAATGCAAATATTAAAATCATTAATCACCACTTAAATGATGTGTTTCGGGTTACCAGGGAAATAAAAGATTGGTTTGACGGGGACCATCTGAAGGGCATATTTGTCACCAATTCCAGGGCCCACCTTATTCCAAATATTTTAAAGCAACATGAGATTACCAATACCCATATCATTGGATTTGACCTGAACAAACAAAACCTGCTATACCTCAAAAGGGGCGAGATAGATTTCCTTATTAACCAACAACCCGAATATCAGGGTTATGCAGCGATAAAAAGCCTGTTTAATTATTTGACAAAGGAAGATGAATCCGAGCTCAACCTGAACATTCCCGTAGAAATAATTGTAAAGGAAAACCTGCCAGCTGGCGATTCCTCCCCTGGTCTTAAGTTGTCGTGAAGCGATCTGCAGGCAGGGTTTAAAAAAACCCTCCCAATTGGTATGAACAACTGGAAGGGATTGGAACTAAACTAACTCAAAAAAAAACTTATTGCGGATACCCAGGATTCTGCGGGTAACCTCCGAGGGTTCTGTCTATCTGATCCTGTGGAATTGGTCTTACCACGTGATAATCCTGTATGTTTGGCTGTGCGCCTGTATTGTGGAGCCTCGTACGTTCAACCAATTTTCCGGTACGTGCCAGATCCCACCATCGCCAGCCTTCCCCTACTAATTCACGTGCTCTTTCATCCAGCAGAAAATCAAGTGTTACATCTCCGGGCGTAATTTGGATTGCACCTTCCTGACCCGGCCAGGCGGCTCTTGTCCTAACCACATTAATATCGTCTGCAGCACCTGAGGTGTTACCTTGTTGCAACCGGGCTTCGGCGCGTAACAAATAAGCATCCGCCAACCGCATCAATATAAAGTCGCGCTGCCCGTTTACTTTTTGGCGATCAGGCCGTGTTGCATCGATCCATTTGTTCATGGATGGAAATAACCTTTCCGAATATTCATCATCCGTAATAACGATATAAGGGACCATATCCTGCCTGGATTGCGGCCAATCGATATTTTTTCCCGGGCCGGGAATATAGATAGCGGTATCCCCGATCGACAGAGCTGCCCTGGCAGGTTCGCTTGCTGTGGCCTCCGTTGGCGGTTCATCTTTGTTGGCGAACCAGACATGTTTAAAGGAAGCATCGTATCGTGAGTCGATATCCCTGTTCCACAGGGATAACATAAAATCGGTTGGCCGATGCCTTTTCCATGGCCTGCCATTGGCGATGTCCCGGGTCATCCCGCGACGTACGTCGTACTCCTGTAAGAAATAAAGGTGGCCCCGGTGTCCGTACGGATCAATATCACTGTCCACCTGGGACTTAGAATTGGGAATGACAAAAACCATTTCGCTGTTCACCTCATTGGTAATATCCCATAAACTGGCAAAATTATCCAGCAGGGAAAAGCCATAATTGTTTAGTACATTTCCGAAAAGTGTTTCCGCCCTGGAAGCATCGCTGCTTTCCGAAAAAGCGGTATAACTGCGGGTCAACAGGGCCTTGCCTAACAGGAACTCTGCGGCTGGTTTGGTAGCCCGTCCGTAGTCTGATTGCTCGTCCGGCAGATTGGCAATCGCAAATTCAAGATCAGGTACAATGGCCTGGCTGTAGATTTCAGACTGGGAGGTTTTATTCGCATCAACTTCAACGTCGAGCGTTTCTTCCAAACTCAGGTGTACATCTCCGTAGGTAGTAACGATCTGAAAATAGTACAGGGCCCTTAAAAATCGCACCTCCGCCAATCGAACTGTTTTCTCCGCCTCATCCATTTCCACATTCGCAGACCTGTTGATCACTCCGTTGGCCTGATTGATGCCCCTGTACCAGGTGATCCAGGTATCCCGTACATAGGACGAAGACGCATTCAGACTCGTGTCATAGAAATTGAAATACTTATGGCCGCCATCGGCACCATTGGTCCAGATATCCGTTCCAAAAGTAGTCATGGCGAAACCCATTTCTTGCCCGTAAAATGGCTTTTGAAATGAATAAGTGGCATTTACGGCATCCTGCAGGCCTTTTTCCGTAGTGTAATACGATGCTGCAGAAACGTCGGTTACCAGGTCTTCTTCCAGAAATTTATCGCATGCATTTGTTAAAAGCCCCAGGGCTAAAAACCAAATGAAATATCTTTTTCTTTTCATAATAGTTGAATTATTTTTTTTAAATGTAGCCATGATTAAAATTTAGCACTTAAAGTTAAGGAATACATTTTATTACTGGGCACCACACCTGAATCAAGGTTCTCCTCATCTTCCGAAACTTCAGGATCGAAGGTCTCATAGTCGGTGATAAACCAGAGATTCTGCCCGGAGAGGGTGAGCTTTAGTTCTTGAAGCCCTAATTTATCCGTGATCGAATTTGGTAAATTGTAGGCCAGGGAAATGTTCCTCAATTTAATAAAACTACCGTCAAAATACGTAAGTGTGGATCCGTTTCTGGGGCTTTCCTGATTTTCATTCGGCCTTGGGTTCGCATTGCTGGGGTTATTAATGGTCCAGTAATCCACATCTAAATTGTTATACCGTGCAAACAGGGAATTGTTGCCGGCATGAAAGTTCGATTGTATCGTCTGCCCCTGGCGGAAATAAAAGAATACGCCGAGTTCCAGGCCCTTATATGAGAATTTGTTGGTAAGGCCTCCGTAGTAATCCGGGGTATCCGTCCCCAGGATCTTACGGTCGTCCGGCGTGATCAACCCATCGCCATCGATGTCATTCAGCCGGATTTCCCCCGGCACTTTTTGCTCCTGTGACTGGGCCAGGGCCACTTCACTGGCCTGGTAAATACCTATTTTCTCCCAATCGTAAAATACCCGAATGGGTTGGCCTATGAACCAAGCATTTCCAACATCATCTACCGGGTTTCCGTTTTCATCCTTTAATGCCAGTTCGGTAATTTCTTCCGTGTAACCGGCAATGTTGAAATCCATCTTCCACGAAAAGCCTTCCGGGTTATCAAAAATACCGGCGCTAACGGCAAATTCCAATCCCTTAGTGCGGGTAGAGCCAATATTCTGCAATATATTTTCGTAGCCTGAGGTAGGAGGGAGGCCCCTGTTTAACAGAATGTCTTCCGTATTGGTCCTGAACCAATCGATAGTTCCATTGAGGCGCCCGTTAAACAGACCAAAATCCACCCCTACATCCAGGGTTTTGGAAACTTCCCAGCTTAAGGCCTCATTGGGAATTTCGCCAAGGGCAAAACCGAGTGCATTTGCTTCCCCATAGGCATACGCTACGCCTTCCAGCCTACCGGCTGTTTGGTAGGGGGCAACCGACGTGTTACCAACTTCACCATAGGATGCCCTGAGCATTAACTGAGAAATAGACGAGTCATCCAGAAACGATTCCTCCGAAATCCTCCAGCCCGCGGAAAACCCGGGAAAGTAGTTCCATTTATTGCCTTCGGCCAATCTGGAGGAACCGTCGGCCCTCATCGAAGCCTGGAACAGGTACTTGCCTCCGATGTCATAATTTAAACGTCCCATAAACGAACTCAATGACCACTCTGTCAGCCTTGAAGCCACAATACTGTTATCGGCAGATCCCAAATTGTAGAATGCCTGCGACTCATAGGGGATACCCGTCACCGATGCATCTGAAAATTCCGTCCGGGAGTTTTGTACACTCTGCAACAGGGTTACTTTCAGATTCTGGTCGTCCGTAATTGCCTTGTCATAGGTCAACAGGTTCTCTATGGTATATCCAAAAGTGTCGACACGGGTTATGGAAGCGTCCCCCGGGCCTCCCCGATTATCATTGGTAAGGCTTCCCCTGAACTGGCCGCGCCTGCCGATCCGGATATCCGGCCCGAAGGTGGAGGTCCACTTAAGTCCTTCCATGATATTGATATCCAAAAAGAGGGGCGCAAAAATGCGTGTCCACTTCCGCTCATCAATATATGCCCCCGGCACCAATTCATTCAGGGGATTGGTACGGATACCGTCATTGGTAGGCAAAAAGTTCAGATTGCCTTCGGCATCATAGGGTGCACCCAATGGATTGTTTGCCAAAGCTTCTCCTATTGTGGCATTTGATCCCCAGTTTTGAACGGAATTTGAAACCATGAATGAAGCCCCGATCTTAAATATATCATTGATTTTATGATCCAGATTGATCCTGCCTGTAAACCTTTCGTAATCCATATTACTGATGATGCCCTGCTCCTTGAAATAGCCTAGAGAGGTATTAAAGGTGGTATTCTCGGATCCGCCGCTCACACCGATCTGATGATTGGTCTGATACCCGGAACCCAATACAAGATCGAGATAATCGACCGAACGGCCTTCTGCTAAGGATTCCAATTCGACCGGATCAAAAAATACATCGATATCAGCAGGGATGGTTCCATCCCATGACGAACGCCTCGCCTCCCGCTTCATGGCGGCGTACTCCGGACCATTCATCATATCTACTAGTCGCGTCGCGGTAGTCAGGCCGTATTGGCTGCTGTAACTTACTTGTGTCTTACCCACCCGGCCGCGGTTGGTAGTAACCAGGATAACACCGTTAGCACCCCTGGAACCATAGACCGCCGTTGCAGCCGCATCTTTCAGGATCTGCAATGATGAAATATCCTGTGGGTTAATGTCCGACATCGTTTCCGAGCCGTCGATCAGAGGAATTCCATCCACCACATAGAGCGGGTCGTTGGATGCAGTAATAGACCGTCGTCCCCTGATGCGGACTGTTGAAGTTTGCCCGGGCCTTCCGCCGGAAGCCTGGACATCCACACCGGAAACCTGGCCTTTGAAAGCATCGATGGTACTCGAGGTCTGGACAATTCCCAGTTGTTCGGCATCTACAGAGGCTATTGCCGCTGTAACCTCACCCCTTTTTTGGGAACCGTAACCAACGACCACCACTTCGTCCAGTAATCCCGCATCAATCGCTAAGCTGACATTGATGCTGGTCCTTCCGTTGATAGCCACCTCTTGCGAACTAAAGCCCACATAACTGAATATCAGGGTGCCGTCTGACGGTGCCTGGATAGAATAGTTGCCGTCAAAATCGGCAACAGCCCCGGTAGTGGTTCCCTTGACTACCACACTGGCGCCGGGCAGTGGCACCCCGTTTACATCGCTGACAGTTCCTGAGACCGTAGACTGAAACTCGTAGAATAAATCTGCCGGGGTGCTTAATTTCTCACTTGCGTAGCCAAATGATACACCCAGGGCGAGGAGCATTACAGATAACAAAAATCTCCTGGCCTTTATTTCTGGCCTTTGAAAGAATTGTTTTTTCATTTCCAATAGATGTTTAGTTAGTTATTAATAAGTGTTAGTTTATCGTTTAATCTTTATTTTATGTGCCTTTGAGAAAATGAACAGGGCTTCAGAGAAAGATTGAAGGTGTGGTTTGGTGATCTTTAAAAGTCAATTAATTTCTAAAATCCTCATGAATTCCTAACCATTTTTTTGTTTTGGGGAATCAGGGACTGTTCATTAAATGCAACATGGCAGTTTTGGTTTTATGGTTATTTCGTTGAAGGCTATGATTAAAACTAAAGAAATCTTACAACCCAGGTTGTTTTTTCTGGTATATACATTAACATATATGTACAATATTACCACGTTAACGTACACTATTTTATCGTGAACGTTAACGAATAAACGAATATATGAATACATTTTATTAAAAAAAATAGATTTTTAACTTTTTATTTAGAAAATTTGTGATTTTAGGGAGGATCAATGCTGGGAATCTACCTTTGCTTTTTTTCGTTTTTTTGGGGTTTTCGGGAAGCCAATAGCATCTTCCGGGGTCATGATGAGCAACAGGGAATGCTGTTGATTCTTACGCGGAGTTCCTCGATAACCAGGGCGATCGTTGGGAATTACTCCTTAATCCCCGGCGGTCTTCGTTACAACTGCCGCCCCATTTGTTTCCTGGTTTACTTACCTTAGAAGCCTGTTTAACCAACCCCATAAAACATCATGAGGCCAAAACCAAAAATTTTTACCCTCCCTGTAATAGTGCTTTGTTGTTTCCTTTTGTTGAGCGCGTGCAGAGATTTGGCCAACAACCAGACGGCCGCTTCGGCCGGCATTATGAAGGACACCTTATTAATCTATAAGGGCTACACCCCCAGCCCGACAGACATTAAACTATCCAGGCGCGATTACGCGGAAAAATTATACGGTTTTTGGTTGGCACAATGCATCGCCAATTGGACGGGCCTGGTAACCGAGATGGATAAGATCGGCGGGGAGGGCATAGACGGCAAATGTGCGGGTTTTTACACCCGTGAAGATTGGGGAAAACCTGATCAGCCCAATCTTTGGGGATCCAATAACTATTCAGAGACGATCGATTTCCTTTTTGCTTCTGAGGATAGTATCTGGGGGGCTGACGATGATACGGATATCGAATACATATATCAAAGTCTTTTATATGAAAACAGGACGAGCCTGCTGACGGGCGAGCAAATCAGGGAAGGGTGGCTTAAACATATAAAACCAGAGGAAGAGAATTTTTTGTGGGTATCAAACCAAAGGGCCCTGGATCTGATGAAACAGGGCGTGGTTCCCCCGGCGACCAGCGATCCCGAAGTCAACCCGGATTATGAAATGATAGATGCCCAGTTAACCACTGAGATCTTTGGATTTTTTGCCCCGACCAGACCGGATATTGCCTTGCAAATGGCCCAATTACCCATACAAACCTCGGCCGGAGAAAATGCAAAATGGATTGCGGAATTTTATGTAATCATGTATTCCTTGGCGGCCAATACGGATAAAAACAAAACGATTAGGGAAAACCTGAGATGGATGGCCGACCAGGCCGGCAAGCGCCTGCCTCCTCATTCTTATGCGGCTAAAATGTATGATTTTGTGAAAGATCAGTACGAATCGGGGGTACCCTGGGAAGAGGCCAGGGATGGGTTACATGAAAAGTATCAGGTAAGGCAGGAAGATGGCTATCTGTGGGCCACCAAGGATACCTCCTGCAACGGGTGTTTTGCTGCCGGAATTAATTTTGGCGCCAGCATTGTAAGCCTGTTGTATGGTGAAGGGAACATAAAAGAGACCATAAAAATCGGTGCCCTGGCGGGGTGGGATTCCGATAACCCTACAGCAACCTGGGGAGGCCTGCTGGGTTTTATGTATGGTAAGGAAGGTGTTGAAGATGCTTTTGGGCGCAAATTTGCGGAAAAATTTAATATTCACAGGACCCGGGTAGGGTTTCCAAATGACGGTATTGATACTTTTGGCGAGATGGCAAAAAAAGGGGTCTTCGTGATCGACAGGGTAGTGCAGGAGCAGATGGGCGGGGGGATCGATCTGGCTGAAGATGTCTGGTATATTCCGGTGAACCCCCAAAGGATCGAACCCGGTACTTAGAAAACGTATTATTAGTAAAACCTCCTTTTGACCAATAATCCCGAATTACCGGCCTGATTGGTACACGCATAAGCATACGGTAATCATTTTTATACGTATTTGCTGACGACAGCAATTGGTTCAGAGCCAGCCCCACCCCGGGGCTCCCATCCTAAGAAATAAACACTGGGATACAATTTCTTTATTTTAATTTATTGAAAACCAGGACCTGGGCCTTGAAAGGCTCATAAAACGAGCAAAGCAAGTTATATTTCAAATAATTTCTACCAAATGCAGATTCCGTAGTTCTCAGGTAGAAATCGCGTAATTCAGCAGGATTTCCATTGGCTTTGTCTAAAATTCCGAAATGAGTTTAAACATAGTACGACTTTTGTAATCTAACTATGAAATTAATTAAAGATTTGGGATTATGGAAACATTACTACTCGTTAGGGAGATTTATCTGGAAGGATTCCGGAATTTGGGTCATTTTATTGTAAAGAACTATATCAAGTGCTTTGCCTGGTTCAGTTTCGCCCTCCTATTTTTGGCTGCTTATGCACTTATTTTCAGAATTTCAACCGGATTTGCTTTTGACTAGGCAATCCCGAAAATCGAATCGAATATTTTAATAATTAAAGCCAAAAATATGAACGCAATTTTTGAAAACCTCAAATGGTTAGGAAATGTTATGTCCATGCAATATGGCCGGATTATTTTAACGCTGTATGTGCTGGCAACGATGGTATTCCTCTACATATTCATGTCTTAGGAATATTTCTGATACATAACAAAAAAGCCCCCAACAACATTGGGGGCTTTTTGCTTAATCTCCCGGTAAAAAACCTGATTAATATAGCAAACCAAATATTATTTGGAAAGGCTTAAGGCAATTGGACAAGTACGCTCTGTTAAATGATGAAAAATTTGGTCAAATTCAACCGGTTTATCACACTGTGTTACCTTGATCATTTATTTACATACGCCTTTTGCTCATCAGTGGATAATGGATTAAGTTTCTCCATATCCAGGAAATCCTGAAGAGGTGCGACGGTTTTCCAATACATTATTCCATACATTTCAATATCTTTCAGGTAGGTAAGAATAAAGTCTCCTTCAGGTGAAAAGAGTGCGGCGATCATCTGAATCCCGGGATCATAGATATGGATCAGATTTCCTTCCATATCCCATAAACGGGCCGTATTGTCCTGGGCAGCAGTAAGTACCGTTTTTCCATCAGGCGATATCCCCACGGAGTTGATTGCAGCTTCATGACCCTCAAACCTCTGAAGTAATTGTCCTTCAAAATCCCACAAAACTACGGTGCCATTACCATAACCGACAACAACCTGCCTGCTGTCCGAAGAAAATCCCAGCGCTGTGACATTATTGGACAAATTGGAAATCTCTTCCTTGTCGTCCGCTTTAATTTCAAATTCCCGGACGATACTATCCCGGCGAATATCCCATAAACCAGTCGTCCCATCATGCCAGCCAACCAGGATTTCATTTCCATCGGGCGAAGTGGCCAGGGCGGATATTTTATTGTCCTTGGCATCTGTCTTTTTTTCGATTGGTTCCTCTTTGGATGCCGTACCCACGTTGTTGATACGATTCTTTGTAAACTCCAGGGTATCTAAAATTTCGGCCTTCATGTTTACCAAATGCGCGGTGCCGTCCGGGTTGCCGTATAACATATGTTTTCCATCCCAGTAAGCAGTAAAGGAATCAAATTTTGTCGCATCCTCATAGGCGCGGATTTTACCGAGATCAAAGGTTGTAAGACTTTCTCCTTTTAAACTAAATACCTTGAAAAGGTCAGGCCTATTTGGGTTACTCCTGTAAATTAAAGGGACACCCTGAAGTAAAATATCATGCTCCGACCATTTGCCTGGCGTTCCCTTTAAATCCCAGGACCGTACAGTGCCATCATCGGAGCTGGTTATCAATCTTTTTCCATCTTTGGTAAATGCCACGGTATTTACCCTGCTTTGATGTCCTTTAAATTCCTGAATCCTCTTCAGTTTTCCATTGATAAACCACAGGCGGGCCGTACCGTCCTCGGAACCTGTTGCAAAAGTTAAACTATCCCGTGAGAAAGCCACGGAAGTAATTGCTCCGGTATGGCCTTTAATAGTAGCCAGACTATCAACCTGCCACCCTTCCTCCCCCATAGGTTTCAGTTCCCACAACCGTGCCGTTTTATCGTCGGACCCTGTAAGGATTTTTTTTCCATCCGGTGAAAACGCAACGGACTGAACATAACTTTTATGGCCAATAAGGGTTGCCAGGCGCTTCCCATCGATGCCCCATAGTTGTGCCTGGTTATAATTTAAGTCCGTGACAAACATTTTCCCGTCCGGAGAAAAATCGACGGTATAGATCCAACCTAAATCCGGTTTATATGGGATTAACTCATTACTACTTAATTGCCATAATCGCGTTTCGGTCCGGCCGGCTATAAGTACGGTTTCGCCTTTTTGGGAAAAAGTAACCAGGGGCTCCATTAATGGATCTTCCAATTTGAGTTCATGAATGGTATTCCCTTTTATATCGGACAATCTTATTATTGAATCCGAACTGGTAATCACGGACTTCCCATCCGGAGAAAATTCTACCGATATAATGTCAGATTTATGTTTTATCACACCTGTTAAACTGTCTTGCTGTTCAAAATCCCAAATCGTGGCATTTTTAAAATCAGGGCCCAATATACCGGCGGTTTTACTGTCTGGTGACAGATAGAGATACAACGCTGCCGCCGTGTCGTGCTTCACGATGGTTTCATAAAAGGAATGTGAACTGTAAATTGTATTGACAGATTCCTTAAAATAGGCCTCATTGTATTTTTCCAATGCAGCGGTTTCGAGACGCAAGGCTTCGGTAGGATCTTTTTTGACCATCTCCTGCGCCTTGATGTGCAATTTATATGCTTCATCTGTCTGTACTAACTTTTCATTGTTTTCCTTCAGGTACAGCGATGCGGTAGCTCCAAGGATTACTAATAATAACATCAAACCGGCAATGGCCCGGATCAAAAATTTTACTTTGCGCTTACGGGTTCCTTCCATTTCCAAAAGCCTCAATTGCTCTTTCTCACTATTTTGCAAATAGGCGATACTTTCTTTAAAACCGGATCTGTAGCGGTTTGCCCAAATTTCAGTTGGTTTAAATTTATGATACCAATCCAGGAAATTTTGTAGCTCACTGCCGGTTAACAGGTCTTTTTTGTCCTGTCGGTTCAGGGCAGAGGCCCTGGTGAGCCTTTCATAAATTGACGCTGCCTCTCCTTCCTCATCTACCCAGCGATCTAACCTTTGCCATTGCCGGATGAGGCTTTCATGGGATATATCAATAATTTTGTCATTGGTATCCGGATCTTCATTTACAACTAAAAAAGACCTTTTACCCGTGATAAAACGGTCAATGATCTGCATCAATTGCTTTTCACTGGCTGCCGTTAACTTCACAAGTTGAGCAAGGGATACGGGCCTTCTGATCTTGCGTCCGTGCTCATCTATTGTGGTAAGTGCCTGAAACAAAGTTTTAGTAATGGCGAAAGAGGCTTTGTCCATTTCCCTCAGGGCTTCATCCGCATGATTGGATAGCGCCATCTCAATGCCACCGATGTACTTGAAATCCGCCAAATCGAGTTCCCCGCTTTTGTCAACATTTATTTCATGGTCCCAGATCCGCATCAGGGCGTGTTGCAGTAAGGGCAATTCGTCGTTTACTTTCCCTATGGCATTGAGCAGATGAGAGGTAAGTGTAGAATTAAGTTTGCCTCCATAGAGCTTTGCCGGACCTTCTATGGCCATTTTTAATTGCATGCGGCTTAATTTTGGAACCAGAAACAGGCTTTGATTCATCGCCTCAGGCAGACCGCGGAATTGAACACAATCACCGATGAAATCGGAACGCATGGTCAATACCACAAAAATTGGAATTTGTGTTTGCCCGGAAAGCTCGAGGATGATGTTTACAAAATCTATGGCTTCATCCTTTTTAGCCACTTCATCCTGCTCCAGGGCAAAACGAAACAATTCCTCAAACTGATCAATTAACAAGAAGAAATTGGTGTAAATTTCCTTTTGACTAAGTTCGAACAGACGGAGTAAGGCATCTGCACCCTCTTCCTTTATTTTTTCAGCTAATAAAGTAATCTCGGCGTTTTTGGACTTAGGAGCCAATTGTTGCAGGATGGCTTTGGCAAGATTGTACAACGGGCTATGTCCGGGTTTCATTATGGAAATAAGCCAATGGTCGCTGTCATCAACCAGGTATCCTGCCTTTAAAGCCGGGATTACGCCCGCCCTTAATAGTGAAGATTTACCGCTTCCTGAACTTCCGATAACAGCGACAAAATGATGTTGATGCAATCGCTGTAATAGTTCCAGAATTTGGTCATTCCGACCAAAAAACAACAGACTTTCGTGGGTGTCAAAAGGGCGTAGTCCCACATATGGATTCGTCTTTTCCGATCTCATGCAACTTCAGATTTTAAGTCGTTCAGAAATTGGTGGAGTGTATTCTTATCCAGAATTGTCTGATCGCTGTTGTCCACAATGTTGATGTTTAAAAATTTTTGATTTATAGAAAGGTCTTTTATTTCTTTATGGGGTGGAGCCATATAGATAAAGAAATCTTCAATAGGATAGTTGCGGGTAATGATTAGTTGAAGGGCAGCACTCATTCGTTCCAGGAGCCATTCCCTGGAAACATTGCCATATAAGAAAATAAGTTTTCTGACCTGACTTATCCTTTCGGCGAGTAAATTGATGTTTTTGCGGGGATCATCTTCCTGGGGGTTGATAAAGGGTTGTATCTCATTTTCGAGGAGGGTTTTGCTGAGATCGAGTGCAAAGAGCTGATCATTAAAATGAGTATCCAATAGAACCGATAATCTCTCTTTATCGGTGGTCTTTTGAACTTTTTTTGCCTGCAACTGCTCGGCAAACATAATGATCTCGTTGGCCAGGGTACTCTTTGATCCCCGGACAAATTCATAGGGTTTTTTGACCACTTTTCCGTTTTCCAGGTCAGTCAAAAATGTCTTGTAAACCTCCTCTTCTATCTCCGAAGAATCTATTTCAGAAGGCACCCAGATCATCTGGTCTTTTGAAGACTGCAAAGAAATTTCAGTTTGTTTTTGCGGATACCAAAGTTCCGGAGCTCCTATAATTTCCCTGCCGGGATAACGGTCCAATAGATGCACCGCCAAATTCGACTTTTGCAGTGCTTTCTCGGTTGCCTTTTGATGAGCTTCCGCCTCATCCGGTGGGGGAATACCGGTAATAACCTGAAATCCTTTTTTTTCTAATTCAACGATGATTCGTTTGCGTGTAGAACGCAGCGTATCTGCAACTTCTCCTAAATAGATGGTATACTTCCCGGCGGCTACAGCATCCCTGGATTGCGTAACATCCGCCATTTTAACAAAATCAGTGATCAGTTGATGTAATGCATCCCTTAGGGTGCGCATTTGATGTCTGTATTTCTTTGAATTAGTTTCAAGCGGTTCCCCGAAATCTTCGGCCTCATTTGCATCGTGAAAAGGAAATCCAGTAGTCCCTGCTAAAGATTCGGGCCATTTTCTGTGGTTAATATTGTTTAGGAGCACATGGATTAAACGGGAACGTCTTCCAATTTTAAGCCCATGTGCTTCCCCTTGCGCTTTTTTGTG
>Ga0102947_1000378_pt1 | contig 16106 bp, 26 predicted proteins | sample SalPon2A_A_D2_MG_FD_78210 | JGI IMG/M metagenome (GOLD analysis project Ga0102947, IMG submission 78210) | Soil microbial communities from South San Francisco under conditions of wetland restoration - Salt Pond MetaG R2A_A_D2_MG | ecosystem: Environmental > Terrestrial > Soil > Wetlands | place... | reverse complement strand
TTAATCTCAAGCCAGGATACCCACAGGCTCGTCCTGTGGGAGGAATGGCTTCCTCCTTATCTGGAAACTATTATAGCTCAAAAATTTCAAATCTTCAATTTTAGAATTTTGACAAAGTCTTTTGCCAGTTTCTAAATTATGTAGACTTATTCTTCCTTTTGAACTTCCCCCAACATAACAAATGTTGTATTTGGGATGTTTTACAATACTTCCACGCTTGAATCTAAGCGACATTGTTCCTCCGTAAAGTTTTCTTTTTCCTCCTTTTGAAAAATTAAAAACATGAAGTTGTCTTCTGTTAAATTGAATTGGTTTTAGATATAAAATACTTTTGTTTTCTGGTTGCTTTTTATCTAAAAATAGAAAACTTGACAATGTAAAGCTGTCAACACAATGTGCCTCAAATCGATCGGACAACTTTTCTTTAATTTTTTCTAAACCTAGTTCTTTTCTAGCTACAGCTGTTTCCCAACCTTCTTTAATAGTTAATTTATAATTTTGTTTTACTTGTTCACAAAACCATTTTTTTCCAACTTGCAATGGAGAGAAATTTAAATTCCAACTTTTCTTTCCCTTTTTTGTTGTTGCTTTGATGTCTTCAAAAACAACATCAGTTATTGGATAAGCCTTGGAAAGAAAATCTAAAATTCTTAATTTTAATTGCCATCTTGATTTTGTGCTTGGAGGTAATTTAGGTTTTGATTTGTTATTGAACCTAGGTTTTCTACATGGTGTTTTTCGGAACCGTCTTGCTTTTCTGGCATTTCGCCTTGTTTCAACTTTCTTTTTTACCCAAACAGGCGTTTCTGTTTGAATGTTTAATAACGTATGTTTTTTACTTCTTATCGTATAAGCTTCTCTTTTTGAGCCTGAGTCAATTCCAACAACAATTTGCTGTTTGTTTCTGCTAGAAGGCTCAAAATTTAATCTAATACAAAATATTCCCTTTTTCCAAAAGGGAGTTGCTTTACTTGTCTCAATTAACTTTCTTGCCCTTTTTTCTGTTGTAGGCATTAAAGGTAATTGGTGTTTATCTATTACTGGTATCATGTTTCTTATAAAAAATGCCCGTAAAGGCCTTGTGTATATTTCCCTTCGACACTGATCAACAAAGAGGTCCGGACTTGGGAAGCATCCGAGACATTTTTTTCTGTGCCACCAGAAGTTGATTCAGTTTGGACTTGTACAAACGTACATTCCGTAGTCTAGTCAACTGTTTAGTCTTAATTGTTTCCAATTGGCTTTTGTACTCCTTTTAAGCCCCCATGCTTGTCATGGGGGTAGTTGACTATGGTCAGAATAGCAGTTTCCAACAACAAAATCAACACATTTTACCTTTCTTCTTTGTCAGGTCTCCAACAAACAAATACGGGATGTCTCAAAGAACCATCGTCAGTAACGCTTTGATATTTAACTTGGACTATTTTACCCATGTATTTTCCTTTGTTATTATAAACCTCTTTTCTTTCTTCGTCGTCGAAACCAGAACCAACTTTAACATTTACACCATTAAAATTAACAACTATAGCGCCTAAATTGTTCTCATTTTTTGATCCTTTTTTACCATCTTCAAAACCACAAACCATAAGATCTTCTTCGTGAAATGTTTTGTGTTTCATTACATTATGTCCACGACCAAACTTATAACAAGTATCTAATTTTTTTATCATTATACCCTCGTCAGTTAATCCCTCATTGAAATATTTGATCATATAACTTTCAATATTAACTGGGTTAATCAAATCTCTTCTTATTAGTGATATGTGTTTAAATCTTTTATTAATGTTTAATGATTCTAGGTATTCTCTTGCCTCTTTACATGTTATGTTTGTTTTTTGTTTTACCCAATCTTCAACTGGCATATAATCCCATATATGAAATTTTATTCCTGTTACATTTATATCCCCCCCCTTTCTTCTAACTTGGGTCATTACCTCTCTAAAATTCTTTCCAAATAGTTCACCATCATACATACCATTTTCTAGTTGCACTAAGTCTGAAACTATTGTTTCTTTAAATTTCTCTTGATCAATAACTTTTCCGTTTCTTGAAAATAATTTACATGTATTATTTTCAACAATTGCCAAACATCTATTTCCATCTTTTTTCGGCTCAACAGCAACAATGTCTACATTAGCAACTCGTTTTGAGTTATACTTTTCTGAAAGTTGTACCTCAAATGTGGGAAGGATATTGTCATATACTTTATTTATTGTTTTAGATGTTATTCCAACATTTAGGTGTTTTTCTAATACTTTTCTCATCCACCGTTCATTTTCTTCTGAACACATAGAAAAAAAAGTATGAACTTCATTAATTGCTGAATTTCCTGTTATTTCTCTATTTCTTAATTTGTCTAATATTAAAAAGAAACTATTCCACTGTTCAAAGATATTCCGTTGCTTTTCTTCGGATAATCTCTTACTAACTTTTGGAATTTTTATTACATGAAATACATAATATGGATTATATGTGTAAAATAAAATTTTATGTAAAATATTGTTTGTTTTGTTCTCTCTTAATATTCTTTCCTTTTCTTTTTTTTTACTGTTATTCTTTAATTCAATTAAAATATGATTGATATTGTCCATAGTGTTTTATCCTATTTAGTTCTTTTACAAAATACTCCATTAAAAAAACCAATATGATTTAATAGTTTTGAATTGTAATCACCAAAAGATCCTTTTAATATTTCATAAGAACTTTTATATGATATTTTTCCTTCGTTGGGAATATTATAATCAATTTCTCCATTTATTTGATTTGAAATAAATGTGATACAAAAAAATCCATTTGTACAATAAAACGAAAAGATAGGAATAGGATTTTTGACCGTTAGACCAGTTTCTTCTTTTGTTTCTCTAATAATTGCTTCTTCAAAAGATTCGTTTTTTTCAACTTTACCACCAGGCAAATTCCAATCATTATAATTGTCTTTTCTTGAAACAGATAATATCTTATTATCTTTATTTATTATTAATATTGTTACTGAATAATTCATATTTTTACCTTTCATATATGATGTAAAACTGAATCAATCACTTTACATGCTAATAATTGAAATTACTACAAATCTTGCTATAAAAACCAATTGTCCTAAAGCTAAAAGGGCTGAAATACAACGAAGATCTTCTTTTGCATGTGTACTTATGTTTGTACATTGTTTTCCTGTAAAAAGTTTATAAAATATTTGAAACAATATACCTTCTTGATTAGTTCTAATCATTGAACCAACACCTTCAAGAAAAATCAATAATGATAAAGAAACAAACAATATTATTTTTATCAAAAACACTATAAAAGAATATAAACACTTAAAAGAAGGAATTATAATAGAGCATAAATTTTTCAAAAAAATTATTATAAACTCTTTTGTTCGTTCAAATAAATGATCCCACTTGTCTTTGTATTTTATTTCTTTTGTTTTTTTTCTATATGGAGAAGACATATCCATATTGTCTCACATTCCCCTAAAAAGTACAACAAAATACCCTGTATGCTATAAAAACACCAATTGCCATAAAGCTAAAAGGGTTGAAATACAACCAAGAAAAAACAATAATGATAAAGCAACAAACAATATTGATGTTATTAAAAACACTATAAAAGAATATAAACACTTAAAAGAAGGAATTATATAATAGAGCATAAATTTTTCAAAAAAATTATTATAAACTCTTTTGTTTTTTGTTTTCTATATGGAGAAGTGTAGTACACCCTCCAGTTTGCAGATTTAGCATTATTAAACTCAAGTGCCTTATTAAGTCAAGAAAGTATTGAAAAAATTGAAAAAGTATTAGTGGTCATGTTTTAATCATATCATATTTTTTAAAATTGATTTTTTAATCCCACAAATCAAAAAAGTGTTTACTAAATAATTTCATTCCATATTTAACTCTGGACATATTGACTTCTTCATAGTTTATTTCAAATTGATTAACAACATATTCCATAGCAAATATCATTTCATTAATAATAGACACCCACTCCTCAGAAGTCATACAAGTTCCGTCATCCCTAAAGGGAAGCGACCTACCTCTAAAACGATCCCTAAATTCAATTAATCTAGGGTGGATAAATTTAGCTATTGTGCAATCTAAACTATATAGTTCATCATCAGTTATCACACTATTATTTTTTTTTGAATTTTCCATTTTCATTATATCGTCAAAAGTTTTGAAAAATTTAGTTTGTATTTGGATTTAGGAAAAATATATAACCAAACATTACATTTTAGATTCCAAATTGTTCCTAATGTTTAGATGTAGCAACATGATTTTCTCTTACGTATTTACCAACATATTTAACTAGTTTGGTTTTATGCCCAAATTTTTTTGCTACCTTTTCAAGTTCTAAAAAAGAATTGTCTCTATTAAATTCTTCTATGATCCATAGTGGTTTCATTTTAAAATACCTAAAGCTAACCTTTCCTCTTCTGTTAGTGTTTTCAACACTTTTTCCCTTAGAGAAGCTTTACTTTTTTGTTCTTCTTCTTGTTTTATTTTATTTTTTTTTATTAATCTTTCCTTTTCTAATCTTTTGTTTCTTAAATCATCATAAGTTGGGGGTGGATTCATAATAGCTTCTTCAAAAGAAATATTGTTACAATAAAAACATTCCGAAGGACAACAATTGCACAACGATCCTTCCCAAGATACTTCAAACAGAATATTGTCAAATAAAATAGATTGTTTAACGTTTTTATATGTATATAGACAAATTCCTGTTTCTGCTTCCATTTTAAACTTTGATAGCTCTATAATATGACTATATAAACTTTTAAGATCTTCTTCTTTTAGAGATTTCATGACTTTCTTTCTTTTCTATTGCTTCAATAAGTTCTTTATCTAATACTTTAGTTATTCTGTGAACTGTCCACCAGCCACACCAATAACACCAACAGTCAACATGTTGAATTTTTTTTAATGTTGCAGTTAGTTGCTTGGTGTATTGTTTTTTACAAGGTTTACATTTTACTTTGTATAAAAGTCCACCGTGTTCATATCCCATAGTAATATTACCATAGCACACTTCATATATTTTTTGGGTATCTATTCGGACTTGAACCGAAATCTCAACATTCACAGTGTTGAATCTTACCAATTAGAACATAGATACCACAAATAATGTTTTGGGCCATCAGGGAATCGAACCCCGTCCTTACTATTAATTCAGAGCGCATTTACAGTGCGTTTGCCGTCCATCGGCGTATGACCCCTATTTTTTGTAATTTTTAAAACCTAAATCTGCTAAAAATTTTTCTCATTTGTTTTTTTAATTTATTTGTTTCTTTTTTATGATATAAAGTAAGTTGTTTTAAATAATTTATTTCTTCTGGAAATTCGTTGTCAATATCTTTTTCTTTTTTATCATTATTCACAAAATTCATTTTATCATACTCTTGGAGGGATTCGAACCCTCATGCCTATTGGGCGCTTATTTTTGAGATAAGTGTGTAAACCGTTCCACCACAAGAGCGTAAAATTTTAAGTGGTACCCCTAGAGAGATTTGAACTCTCATGCCTTTCGGCAACTAATTTTAAGTCAGTCGTGTAAACCATTCCACCATAGGGGCAAAAATAATAATATTTACCGAAGGAGGGATTCGAACCCTCATGCCCATTGCGGGCGCTAGATTCTAAATCTAGTGTGTAAACCATTCCACCACTCCGGCATATGGTCTCAGCGGTTGGATTTGAACCAACGTCCTCCACTTTCCAAAAGTGGCGAGGATAACCAGACTCCTCCACGCCGAGATATTTACTCCACCCAAGATTTAAACTTGGACTAAAGGTTTCGTAGACCTTTGTGCTATTCGTTACACCAATGGAGCGTAAAGATTTAGCGGAGCTTCGGCAATGGGCTGGATAAATGAGCTGGATAAAGATATAATGGGAGAAGATGCAAGAATCCGTCTACTGAAGTTTTTGCGTCTCGTATTTCAACCATTATTTCTATATTATCGGTACTCATTTTATTTTTCTCCCAATCATTCGTTTTTTGATTGTGAAGATAACTATATCACGGAACTAGAAAAAGTCAAGGAAAAAAAATTTTTCCTTGTTTTATGATATCATTCCCTAATGAAGTTCAATTATGAAAGGTTTATTAGTCTTGATGATCGATATGAGGTATCAGAGTACATTAAAAAGTGTAATTTGCCCATAATCGGAAGTGGAAGTAGTAGAATTGTCTATAAAATATCAATTCCAGGATATGAGCCAAGTGTCATAAAATTTTCTTATTCAAGCAACAAATTCAAATATGAACAAAACAAACAAGAGGTTTATTTTTATCAGAATAAAAAAAACAAATTAATACCAAGAATTTTCAATTGGCATCCCGAATTTGTTTGGATTGAAATGGAATTCCTTAAAGCAATCCCCTCTACAAAAAAGCTTTTATCTTTAATCGGAATAGAAAGAAGATCAGAGTTATCTAATGCCGACATTCTTCCGACGCACAAAAGCCCGGTAATGAAAGAAGCTATAAAATTAGTTCAAGATTTTGGATTGGTTCCATGCGACATAACTGTTCCATATCATTGGGGATTAGATCGTTATGGTAAACTCAAAATTTGTGATTTTGGTTGGACTGAAGAAATTCGCAAAAAAGTCATTCTTTCTTCTTACGGATTTTTGTAAACTTCCACCATGACATAATAATCAGAAGATTAGTTTTAATCATTGGTTTGAAAACCCATTATTGCTCTTTTATATAAATTATTTTTATTTAAAATATCTCCATCTCGAACAAAACGACAATTTTCATGAATATCTCCACAAATGAAATTTATAGGATTGTTTACTAATTTAAAGCATTTATTGTCAATTAGAATTTGATATCCACAATCCCACCCCCATTCAGCAAAACCACAATTTAAACAAACCCTAAATGGTCTTAGTCTCCCAAAAGTCTTACCTTCAGAAATAGTGGTGTGTTTACATTTCAATTGTTTTTGAATTCTTATTCTATTAAGGTTGTTTTTAACATCTATAAAAAAATCAGAAAGAGTTTTATAGTTTTTGTTTGAATCTAATTTTAGGTTAATTTTCATTTTATTCTCCCTTTTATCTCTTCAATTTTCCGTTCAGACATTTCCTTTGTTAATCCAAGAAACTGAAATACCTGTACCACTTCCTTTTCAAATTGTTCAAAATTTACCTTTTCTTTAACATAAAATTCTATTGGAGAATTATTTTTTCTTTCTATTTTTTTTCGTTCTTCCCTTAATTTTTTTGCAAATAAACGAAGTTTTTCACTAGTTTCTTTAGTTTGTTTGGTCATTTTTTGGACAATGTCCCTTATATCATCTATTCTTTCGTCTAAATTCTTTTTTTCTTTGTTTGTTGACATTTTATTAATTTTCCAAACTCAATTTTATATTGATGTTTTTATTGTGACTATATCCAACACTATTAAGGTGGAATAACAACATTTTTTCTAATCCAATTTCAATGTTCCTACATGTATGGAATATAAAATTCTTCATTTGTTTATTTTTAGTGTCAATAGAGCAAATGCTGTCTTGGGTTTTTAGATATAAATTTTCTTTTATTTTTTCATCTGCCTGATTTATAACTTCATCAACCTTGTCTACAGACATGTTAAGTAATAAAGTTCTTGCTTTTAAAGCTATGCAGTCATTATAAAATTTAATTAAGTCAATAGTGTTTTCAAATATAATGTCTGTATAAAATGAAAATATTATATGCATACGGAAAGCATTATCAACAACATCAACAATATAGTAATAATTTTTACCTGGATAAATTGTTAAGTCCAGTGGATTAATTAATTCAAATTCTCTAATTTTTTTTTCCTTGTCTTCCAGAATAGACTTAAGATAAAACGACCCAAACAGGATTAAATTATAAGCCCATTTATATGGAAAGTGAATCTTGTTATCGTTATCGTTATAATCTAAATGCTTTTTCATAAAATCTCTAGATACATCAATTATTTCATCACTGTCAGACATAACGATTATTGTTTTTTTGTGTAGGATAGAAGCATATTGAGAAATTACTGCATTTAATATCGGATATTGTTGACGGCACTTATCTATCTTTTCAAATTTTTGTTTGATTATATTCATTCACTTTCATTTTCCTTCAAATTTTTTCTTTAGTTTCTCATATTGAGCTTTTTCTTTTTTTTCTCTTTTTTTGTTTATTTCTTTATCATATTCTTTTTTTAATTCTGTCCATTGTTCTTTTCGTTCATTATAAATCTTTTTTTGCTTTTTATATTCCTCTAGATACTTTCTATAATATCCAAGTTCCGCTTCATATTTTTCATTTTTTACTTCTTCATAATAAACGTTATAAAGATTTACATATATCCCATCATGAGAATCGTTGATAATTTCAACCTTTAATTCTTCACAATTGCTTTCTTTAAAGTCTTGTATAGAAATTATCCTTCCATCCCATAAATTGTTTTTTATTAAAGTTTTTCTTTGAACTTTTAATTTTTTTGTGGGCTTACTAGGCTTGTGTGGACACATTGGTTTACAATAAGCACTAAACCATTTTGGAAAATTTTTTTTCATTTACACCATTTTAGCAGGACACCCCATTTGTGTCAACAATTAAAAAGAGCGCCTAAAAGAGCGCCCTAAACAGAAGAAATAATAAGATTAATTACTTTTTGTTTCAATAGGAATTGACTTTACAATAATTTTCTTTTTAGGAACAACAACAGACAAAATTCCATTATTATAAGATGCCTTAATCGCATCTTGATCTAAGGAATCGTTTAGAGTCCACTGCTTCGTAAATCTCTTGTATTCAAAGACGTCAGAAATTTCTGAATGATTATAAGAAAGCAAAAGAGTATTATTTTTTACTTCTACATTCAAATCTTCTCTTTTTACCCCAGGAAGACCACAGAAAATAGTAATGTCCTTTTCCGATTCGCTAATTCTAATTTCTGGAGTAAATCCATATCTCTCTCTAGAGAATGGAAACGAGAAAAAATTATCAATAACATCTACTGGTTCATTATACATCATCATTTGATTGATCATTTTTACCTTCCTTTGCCTTGTGGGTTAGTTTTGTCAAGGCAAAAAGAAATATAATTCACCACTTTTAGATGTCAAGAGCATAGAAGAAAAAAATTGACAAAATTCAAAATCATGATAAAGTGATGAAATGCAGACATTTTTACCATATCCAGATTTCAAAAAATCTCTTGACTGTCTTGATTTCAGAAGACTGGGAAAACAAAGGGTAGAGGCAAAACAAATAATTAATGCTCTAACCCTTCCAGAATATGGGTGGAAAAGACACCCAGCAACACTTATGTGGAAAAATAATATAGAAGCATTAAAGTTATATCACAATATTGCTATTGAAACTTGGGTTGAGAGGGGATATAAAAATAATATGACAATGTTTGAAACTATAGATAATCCAAAAATGCCGTGGTGGTTTGGATTAAACAAATTTCATGCAAGTCATCGCTCTAACCTTCTTAGAAAAGATTATAAATTTTACTCCAAATATAAATGGACAGAAGCACATGATTTACAGTATTTTTGGCCACTTTAAAATATATAAATTTCAAATTCTGAAACTAAAAAATTTTTTATTTCTTCTCTAGTTTTATATTTTCTGCCATCAATCTCAATTAGAAAAATGTTATTATTTTGACAATAATTTCTTAACCACCGATCTCTTTGTTGTTGCTTCTTAAATGTACCTTTAGATTCATTATTGTGGAAAAAATCATGTTCTTCATAGTGTTGAGCACCATTGTATTCAATAAAAATAGGAATTTTTAAATTCACTGAAGCATAATCTACATGCGTTAAATTTTGTATTTTTTCTCCACTTTCATTTATTATTGGTTTTCTAATTGTAAACTCGGGTTCAAATATAATATCTGTAAAATATTCTTTTAATATTTCTCCTGTTATTGTTTGTGATTTGTGTGGACACTTTGGACATCCTGCACCATTTGCTCTATTATAGAGTATGGCTTTCCACTCATGTCCTTGTTTGCAAATCCACCAAACTTTTTTTTCTGATCCTTTACTGTGAAATTCTGGACCTTGTTTATTTTTATTAAAATTCCACTCTTTACACAATTCAGGATGAGTTGTTAATAGATCTGTTTCGCCTTTTATTATAAAATATCCACTACAATAAGGACAATTGTTATTATTTAATGCCCTTTTTTTGACTACAGACTCCCATTCGTGCCCTAATCTACATTCCCACCACACCTTTGTGTGCGATCCCTTGCTGTAATGTTCAGGACCTTTTTTGTTTTTTTTATAATTCCATTCTTTACAAAGTTTAGAATGTGTAGTCAAAAGATCATTAAACCCAGTTAAAACTTTGTTTCCAGAACAATAAGGACACCCACTATTTAAAATCGCTCTACTCCCTATAGTAGAATTCCATTCGTGTCCAAACTCACAAATCCACCACACTTTTTTTCTAGAATTTTTTGCGAAGCATTCCGGACCCTTTTTGTTTTTATCACAATTCCACCCCTTACACAATTCGGGGTAATGGGTTAAAAGATCATTGAAACCACTTAACACTCTTCTGTTAGAACAATAAGGACACCCACTATACATAGAAGTTCTTCTATTCAACGAGGCATTCCATATGTGCCCCAATGAACATTCCCACCATATTTTCTTAGTAGATCCTGGACTGTAGTCCTCTATTTGCTTTTCGTTTAATTGGTTAGACCATTCTGATTTTAATTTTTCATAAAAATCGGGACTTTCAGTTTCCCAATTTCTCCTTTTCATTTAATGAATGTATCATTAAATGAAAAGAGAATAAAATATTGTTAGCTTTGACTAAGGGTTACTGAACCAGTATGAGCAAGAACTAGATAATTTAAACCTGTTCCCATAAGGACGACACTATCTCCTACTGCTCCTCCAAGCTGTAATTTTGAACCCCTAGTTGGAGTCCCAGCAGAACTAGACATATAAAAAACCTGTGATCCTGAATCACTTGCTGAACCAGAAAGACAATGATTGTGAGCCGATGTTGCTCTGACTACATACAATGACCCCAGGGCAGCAGATACTGCGGGCATAGTTCCGGTTAGTCCGTTAACTACAGCAACAGCACTTCCTGACATAGTGTTTACGCCCGCGTTTCCACCAGCTGTCATGGTTGTATTAGATGTCAGTTCGGTTATTCCTCTAAGTGGGAAAGGCGATAGCCCACTGTTATTTTGATGGTGCGAAATCTTAGTTCCCGATCCTGTTTTAGTTACAACTCCGCTTTTTCCTATTGCATTTTGTCCCATGATATATTAATATCTCCTTTGATTAAATATTAGGGAAATTTAACATATTTTGTTGTTTTGTTGTTTTTTTTATTTTTAATTGCTCTTTTGGTCTGTACTTGTTGAAACAGAGAGATTCTTTTCTTCTTCATCAGGTTCTTCCAGTCCAGCCAATTCGCTCATTTTAATACTTTTCTTACCGCTCATTAATAATGAGAACATATCAGACATATCTCCTTCGTCCTGAGATAGATTGGGGGTCATTGACGAATTTCTTCTTGCAATATAATCAACAATGTAATCTGCTACTTTATCAAAGGAATCCTCTCCTTTAAGAACGTTATTTAGCTTTTCAATCATATCTTCAATTATCTCTTTAGGAGGATTTTTTTTATTACTTTCTTTATTCATATTTTTATGTTATCACAATTTTTAAAAAAAGGAAGGGAATTACTTCCCTTCCTAATCAAGTTAAGCTATTAATTTTTAATCTCTATTCTTATTCCATGCAAACATCAGCGTGGGCAACGAGATACAATTCTCCGCTAACTGTCATTTCATATGTATCTTGAGCAACACACCCAAGATCCTCGTGTAGATTCCCGTAAAGACCAGGTGAAATAGTGTCTACGTGATTATCTCCAACGTATAGATGAGTTGTTTCAAGGCACCAACCGTCAACCATTTCATAAGTTACTGTTAGGTTTGAACCATCATAAACAACAACAAGTAGCCCAACTACAGTTCCTTTTTCAAGGTCATTTTGACCTGCCCCCGCATATATTGGAGTTGAAAAACTTTCACTAACGGGACCTAGTTCCCAACCCCAACGAGAATCTGTTAGTCCGAGATCAATAAGGGTTGTATCGCCAAGGGCGAACGCTGTTTCACAACTTCCTCCTTCGCCATCAGTATCAGTATCAGTGTCTTCTTCGCATTCAAAACTATGTTCAGAAACCATTGCCCAACTATTTCCGCCTACTGGACCGCCATTACCCCAGGCTGTTTCAGTTTGTTCACCTTCGCCGTCCATGCTTACAACGGCGTGTGAAGCAAGATAATATACAGTATCACAAAGAAGTTCACCACCGAGATCAGAAAGTGGCACTTCTACTGTATAAGAGGTTACTCCGCCCAAATCCTCGGACCCATAAGGAAATAGCCCTACTTGGGGATTTCCTCCACCATTTGTGGGTAAATCGTCTAGGTTGTCTCCTACCCAAACATGAACTTCGTCAAGACCCCACCCATCTACAGTAGAATACGTGACATCAAGAGAGTCATCGTCCATTGTTACACAAACACTGCCGGCAAGTGTATTTTGTCCTGCCATTAGATCTGTGCAACCTAGGTTCGTGTCTCTGAATGAGACATCGACGTTGTTGTTAGAATCACTTACACATGAAGAAAATGCAAGTGCAAGCGATGTGGTTATAAGTGTTTTTGTAAAGTGTTTCATGGTTATGGAGTATGCCAGAACCATGAAACGTTGTCAATAGATTTATTTACCCTTTTTTGGGGGTGGTGGTTGAGCATATCCTGAAGATATGAAGGAATTTAATGGAAATGGATTTGGTTCATCACTCTTCTCTTTTTCAACAACAACACCTCTTTTTTTAAGTCCGCCAATAGTGTCATAATAAACAGAGATAATTTGATTTGGAGTAAATGAATTTTTTCTTGTAAAGTGTGTACTAGTAACTTTACTTTCTATACTTTCTCCGTATTCAGTCCCTATTGCATTTTTAACATTAACACTTCTTACACAAGAAGACAATTTTAGATCTGAAATGGTATAGGTAGAAGAGCCAATGATTTCTGGATTGGTGTTTCCCCCTATCCAAAACGGTTTTTCGTTGGGATCGTTGGGATAAGGTGGAAAAGAATTAGTCCTAATCACCCTAGGGTTATATTTCCTATATTTATATATAAAAGCTGGTCTTTCAATATAGGCAGCAACCCCAATTACTCCTACGTTTTCTCCAGCCCCTAAACGATCTGCATAACCATCTTCTTTATTAACAAAACCAAAAGACGCTACATTATCATCGTTTTGGCGATATCCTTTGATCAACATGTCCTCTCTTGGATTTATGACATAACCATTTGAATTTACTGCGTCCCCAACATTCCCACTTATTACGTCTCTACCGTCAACAGTTACAAGTACCTCTACACGATTTAACCAATCGTTATTTTTTATTCTTATATTATATTTTTGACCTTTTTCTCCCGCTATGTAAACCTTTCCTTCGTGATTAAAGGTTGGCAACATATTCCCCATCTCATCTTCCAATATCATTTCAACTAAATTATCCATTTTTTCTCCACATTTTCTATGATTAATAGAAACATTGTTAAGGTTCCAAAACAACTCTGGATTTTTTATCCATTGCTGTTTATGTTCAACAGAAAGATTAGATGGGTTTGATATTTGCTCAAAACACTTACTACAAGAGTTATAGCCACATTGAATAAGCAAATCAAAAAGAAGTTTTTTTTTCAACTTTGAATTTGCTGTGCCAATTGGCATACCTAGAGCTTCAGATTTTTTGTTTTTACTGTTTTTCTTACCCATTGATCTTCACCATTGGTTTGAAAGCTCACCATTGAGCTTGTAAATAAGTATATCATATGTCAATTAAAATTTGTTCCAAAATAGTTCTGTTTGCGCTTTATGCGCACTTGTTTTTGGTTAGAAACTAAGATATCGTTGTGAAATGAATCAAAATAACAAAATTCCTCTTCCTCCTGAATGGGTTGGTGGATTCCTATTTGAAAATCAAGATTGTAATCTAAACTCTATCCCAGGAGTTCCACCTTTTATTACGGATGATTTAGAAACAATTAAAAAGATCAAAGTTTCTGACGATAGAACAGAAACAAGGAATCAAAAATGAAATTTTTAAACTCAACCCTCCCATTTGGAAAATATTTCGGAGTTCCACTTAAAATTCATAGTTTCACACTAATGTTTCTTTTAGTTTTGTTTTTTGTTAATAGATCATTATTTTTACTATTTTTGGGAACATATTTCTTCGTAATTTTACATGAATATTCCCATGTTTTTATGGGTAAAAAATTGGGATATAAAACAGAAAAAGTTGTCTTATATCCAATTGGTGGTATGGCTTATATGAATTCAGATTTTCGGAAAAAATCAAGACATGAATTTCTGATAGCATTAGCTGGACCACTTAGTAATGTTGCTTTGGTTGTTTTCTTTTCTGTGTTTTATTACTTTTTATATTATACAAACCTTATAGTTGAACCCGGGATAGTGTCAAAAATTTTAGATTATTCAATATTAATCAATATTGTTATAGCTACTTTTAATTTACTTCCAATATTTCCATTTGATGGTGGCAGAATTTTTAGAAGTTCCTTACAAATAATCGGATTTGATTTGATCAAATCAACAAAAATATCATATTATTTAGCGATAGTTTTAGGAACTGTAGGATTATTTGTGGGATTTATAACATTCAATATAATGTTGTGCATTATTGCTGTAATGGCAATGTTGGGAGCAAGAACCGAATATCATGGACTTCTTTTGTCCAAGAAGTTTTCAGTTCACATATCTTATTTTCAAGAAATAATAGAGAAAAAAATTATGAATGATAAAACAGGAAAAATAACTTACAATGGACTTGACTTATATCATAACGGAAAGTTATCTTGGCTCAATGGTGACAAATCAATTAAAATTACTTTTAACCCTTTACGTGGTAAAAAATGGGAAGTTTTTGTTAGGCTAAGAAAAGTAGGACATGAAGTCTTATTAGAAGATGCAATAAATTTAGCAATAAAGGAAAGTGGGTATAAATAAGATGTTATCAAAAGACATATTAGAAAAATCAAAAAAAAGCAAAACTCTATCTGACATATTGAAAATTCTCAAACAAGACAATCCCAATATTTCAAACACTATTTTAGCGGGAAGACTGATTTCAATCATAAACGGGTGTAAAGAGCCAAGAGTAAAATTGGAAGCACTTAGAGTTGGTTTGCTAAAAAGGAAATGTTAAAAATGTCAAAAAAATATTCAACAACAACAAAAAGTACAATAAGAAAAGAGTTTCAAGACACTTATTTTAAACGGCTTATTGTTGCAATAATTCGAGAATATGGAGAAGAAAATGATACTCTTATTATTCCTTATGACATAATAGAGTCTGTTCAAGACAGTGAGGGAATTGAAATTTCTGACTATGATGATGAAACTGGTTTTTATAAACTTGAATGTAAAGAAGTAAAAATAACAAACAATTGGAAAATAGGGGAAGATGACAGTGGAGTAGATGAAGAAATTTCTATTGACAACAATCTGTATAGTAGTAATGCTATAAAAAACCGTAAATTACGACTTGTAAAATAGAAAAAGGATAAAAATAAAATGAATTTACTAAAAGAAAAGATAGAAGAATTACTTTTATTGTCAAAAAACAATAAAGAAGTTTACAATATGCTACTTTACATTCTTTTTATTCTTAACAATAAAAAAGAAGAGGTTGTTGAAGAAAAGTCAACAATGATGGAGTTACCAAAATGGACTAAAGTTTGGGTGTTGAATCCTGAAGAATTGGAACCAAACAATTTTAGTTGGAAAAAAGCTATTTTACATAGAGAAAATGATTTGCCAGCTGTTGAATATTCAAACAGTTCAAAAGAGTGGTATAAAAAAGAGTGGTATAAAGAAGGAAGATTACATAGAGAAAATGATTTGCCAGCTATTAAGTGGTCAAACGGTTCAAAAGAGTGGTATAAAGAAGGAAAAAGACATAGGGGTAATGGTAAGCCAGCTATAATTTGGAATGATGGATCGAAAGAATATTGGG